>Ga0207655_1002999_pt1 | contig 12931 bp, 10 predicted proteins | sample KBSM44metaG_FD_184398 | JGI IMG/M metagenome (GOLD analysis project Ga0207655, IMG submission 184398) | Miscanthus rhizosphere microbial communities from Kellogg Biological Station, Michigan, USA - KBS M4-4 metaG (SPAdes) (version 2) | ecosystem: Host-associated > Plants > Roots > Rhizosphere >...
TGGCGAGGTTTTGAACAGCCCCCACTCCACCACCGGTTCATTCCATCTTAATTTATAAGATTTACGAAGGATGTCGAAGCATGGAAATGGGTACTGTTAAGTGGTTCAACAACGCCAAGGGGTTTGGCTTCATCTGCCCCGAAGGCGGCGGCGAGGATATCTTCGCTCACTATTCCACCATTCAAATGGATGGTTACAGGACGCTCAAAGCCGGGCAGTCCGTTCGGTTCGATGTACACCAGGGGCCAAAAGGCAATCACGCCAGTCTGATCGTCCCCGTTGAAGCAGAAGCAGTCGCATAGCTCTCTGATTCATTGTGTACACCCCGCAGGCAAAATGCCAGCCCGATCGGCTGGCATTTTTATTTTCGGGTTATTCCCGCGCCAGCGCATCCACCGGGTCCAGCCGCGCCGCGTTGCGTGCCGGCAGCCAGCCAAACAAAATCCCGGTGAAGGTCGAACACAGAAACGCCGTGAGGATCGCCACCGGCGAGAAGCCGATCTCCCAGCCCGGTAGAAAGATCTGCAGCGCAAAGGCGATCATCATCGAAAGCGCAATGCCCATCGCCCCGCCCACCAGACATACCAGCACCGCCTCAATCAGAAACTGCTGCAGCACGTCGCTGGCTCTGGCCCCGACCGCCATGCGGATACCGATCTCCCGGGTGCGCTCGGTTACCGACACCAGCATGATATTCATCACCCCGATGCCGCCAACGACCAGCGAAATCACCGCCACCAGCGTCAGGAACATCTGAAGAGTACGTGTGGTCTTTTCCGCCGTTTTCAAGAGGCCGTCCATGTTCCAGGTGAAGAAATCCTTCTTCCCGTGGCGCAGGGTGAGCAGCCGCTCAAGCTGCTGTTCGGCCATGGCGCTGTCGTAGCCCTCCTTCACGCGAACGGTGATGGAGTTGAGCCAGGACTGGCCCATAATGCGCCCGGAAATGGTGGTGTACGGCAGCCAGACGCGCAGGATCTTGCTGCTGCCAAACATCGACTGCTTCTCTTCCGCCACGCCGATCACCGTCGCTGGCATGTTGCCGACGAGGATCACCTCACCCACCACGTTCGTTTTATTCGGGAAGAGCTGCCTGCGCGAGTTGTCATCTAACACCACGACCTGCGCCCTGCCCGCCAGCTGTTCGGCATTGAACGTCGCGCCCTGGCTAAAGGTCATGCCGTACACGTTAAAATAATCTCCGCTCACGCCGTTGGCGCTGGCCGCCACGTCAATGTTGCCGTAGCGCAGGCGCAGGTTTTGCGAAACCGCAGGCGTGGCGGAGTTCACCCACGGCTGCTTCTGGATCGCCGCCAGATCGTCGTATTTTAGCGCCTGCTGGTTCTGCGGCTCATCGTCGCCAAAGTCTTTGCCGGGATAGACGTCGATGGTATTGGTGCCGATGGCGCGGATATCCGCCAGCACCAGCTGTTTCGCCGCGTCGCCCACCACCACAATCGACACCACCGAAGCGATGCCGATGATGATGCCGAGCATCGTTAACAGGGTGCGCATTTTGTTGGCCGCCATCGCCAGCCAGGCCATGGTCAACGCTTCACGAAAGCCGCTGGAGAACTGTCCCCAGCCGGTCGCTGCCGGGAGCGCCTCTTTCGGCGCCGCCGCTCTGGACTCACGCGGCGGCGGGTTACTGACCAGCTCGCCGTCGTGGATCTCAATAATCCGTTCGGCCTGCGCCGCTACCTGCGGATCGTGGGTGACGATAATCACCGTATGACCCTGATCGCGCAGCTGATGGAGGATCGCCATGACCTCTTCACCGGAGTGGCTGTCGAGCGCTCCCGTTGGTTCATCCGCAAGGATCACCTGCCCGCCGTTCATCAGGGCGCGGGCAATACTCACGCGCTGCTGCTGGCCGCCGGACAGCTGCGACGGCTGATAGTCCACCCGCTCCGCCAGACCAAGGCGCGTGAGCAGCGCCTTCGCGCGCTCAAGCCGCTTTTTCCGCTCCACGCCCGCATAGACCGCGGGCACTTCCACGTTTTGCGCCGCGCTCAGGTGCGAGAGCAGATGGTAGCGCTGAAAGATAAAGCCGAAATGTTCCCGGCGCAGCTTCGCCAGCGCGTCGCTGTCCAGCGTGGAGATATCCGTTCCCGCCACGCGATAGGTGCCGCTGGTCGGTTTATCCAGGCAGCCGAGAATGTTCATCAGCGTCGATTTACCGGAGCCCGACGCCCCGACAATCGCCACCATCTCGCCGGCCTCCACGCGCAGGGAGATCCCTTTCAACACCTCTACCGGGCCGTCGCCGGACGGATAGCTGCGACGAATATCATTCAGCTCAAGCAGCGCCGTCATCTGGCGGCTCCGGGCAGGCTTTCGCTGGTGACAACCTCCTCACCCTCTTCCAGCCCTTTCACCACCACCACGTCGGTGTCGTTCCGTGCGCCTATCACCACTTCACGCTCGCGCGTTTCGCCGCTGCGGAGCACTTTCACCTTGTAGCGATTGTCGCCGGCGGATTCGCCCAGCGCAGAGAGCGGAATGGTCAGCACGTTCTTCACGCCGGTCAGCTGAATGTGTACCTGCGCGGTCATGTCCAGACGCAGCACGCCCTGCGGGTTCGGCACTTCAAAACGCGCATAGTAGAAGATGGCATCGTTCACTTTTTCCGGCGTCGGCAGAATGTCCTTCAACACCCCCTCATAGCGGGTCTGCGGATCGCCGAGCACGGGAAACCACGCGTTCTGCCCCGGCTTGAGGTGAATGACATCCGCCTCTGAGACCTGGGCTTTCACCAGCATGGTGCTCATGTCAGCCAGCGTCAGGATATTCGGCGCCTGCTGCGCGGCAATCACCGTCTGCCCCTGCAGCGTGGTGATTTGCGTCACCTCACCGGCCATCGGCGCAACGATTTTGGTGTAGTCGAGGTTGGTTTTTGCCGTATCCAGCGAGGCCTGATTACGCTTTATCTGTGCGTCGATGGTGCCAATCTGCGCCTGCTTCACCGCCAGCTCCGTTGCGGCAGTATCCAGATCCTGCTTCGAAATCGCCTGCGTTTTGGCCAGCGCCTGCTGGCGCGTCAGCGTCACCTGCGCGAGGTTTCGCTCCGCCTGCGCCTGCGCGCGCTGGGCGCGCAGCTCCATCAGCGTCGCTTCCACTTCGCGGATCTGGTTTTCGGCCTGTTCGGGGTCGATAACGCCAAGCAGCTGGCCTTTTTTGACTTTATCGCCAATTTCGACCGACAGCGTTTTCAGCTGGCCGCTCACCTGCGCGCCCACGTCAACCTTGCGCAGCGCGTCCAGCTTGCCCGTCGCCAGCACGTTTTGCTGCAGCTCGCCCGGGCGCACGATTAACGTTTGATACTGCGGCACAGGAGCGTTGAGCACCTGCCATACCCAGTAACCACCGACCAGCACGACTACCGCCAGCAGCAGAAACAGCTTTCTGCGTTTTCCCTTCAGGTTCATATAAATTCCAATTAATTATTCTGGCTATCATCACTGCTGATTTTATCTAAACGACTCTTCAACGAAACCCCTGTTTCCCTAAATCGTCACAATTTGTTTACGAGACGTTGATAGTTCGCCTGCTGAAATAGAGAAATTCCACAAGAAGCAGGATCTATCATGTCTTCCATCGTCGATACACCTTATTCACACCTGCCACAACCTAAATCCGGCTGGCAACTGTTCAAAAACCTGGCATTCGGGAAAATCACCCCCGGGCTTGCGTGGCAAAACCCGGCCTATCGACGCAAGTTTATCCTGCGCTCGCTGGCGACACCGTTCAGTACGGCGCGCCTGCTGGCAAACCTGGCAAAACAGCCCCGCCTGATGCAAATGCTCCAGGTGCAGCCAGGGCTTCCCTGCCGCCTGCATCGCCCGTGGCTGACCGTGAATATGGATCGCCAGCACGCGCTGGAATCGCTTAACTGGCACTATCAGACGATGAACCGCACGCTTCCGGCGACCTTGCTAAACGGCTATCTGTCCAAACAGGGGATCGCCCTGCTCACGTTAACCGGTAAAGATGAACGGCAGTTTACCGTTCGCCTGTGCGCAGACGCGTTCCTGGATAAAGAAGGTGAAGCCACCCTCTCCTTCTGCGACGAACAAAACACGGTGCTGGCGGAAATGACCTTCACGCTGTGCCAGTTTGAAGGGAAAACCACGCTCTTTATCGGCGGCTTGCAGGGCGCGAAAGCGCATGTTCCCCATGAGCTGATCCAGGGCGCGACCAAAGCGTGCCACGGCCTGTTCCCGAAACGCCTGCTGGTTGAAGCCGCCATGACGCTCGGCGCTGCGTTCCCGGTTGAGCAGATTGTCGCGGTGAGCAACGCCACGCACATCTACCGCAGCTGGCGTTACCGCAAGAAAAAAGAGGGCAAACTGCTGGCAGATTACGACAGCTTCTGGCTCTCTATCGGCGGTGAAAAGCAGGACAGCGGTAACTTCGCGCTGCCGCTCACCATGCCGCGCAAACCGATGGAAGAGATTGCGAGCAAAAAACGCTCTGAATATCGCCGTCGCTATGAGCTGCTGGATAGCCTGATTGCTCAGGCAGCCCGGGCTGCCCGCGGCTAATCGGCTCTCCCGCGTGCCAGCCAGAGCACGCGGGAGAACATTTTCCGCAGCAGCGTGGGCACGGACTCCACGCCCCGCCTTCCCGCTTCCGTCGCCACTTCTATCGCTAAATCCGGTTTTGACGAACGATGAATGGCCTTGGCGATGACCCGCCGCATATTCATCGGCACATCCACGGGGATCATCGCCACGCGATGAAAGACGTCGTCGAATCCCTGGCGGTACATGAAGTGCTCCATGTCCATCGCGGGCAGAATGGTCAGATGCTCACGTTCCTCTTCCCGATCGTTGTTGAGCAAGCCGCGCACGGTCGCGGCATACTTTTTACCGGCCTCATCACCGTCTACCAGCACGTGCCACTCAATGCCCATCCTGCGGGCGAACTTGATCAGCGGCTTTAAGCCCGACTGCGCAAACTCGATAACCTTAATTCCTTCCGCATCAAAGTGGTGTCCGCACTGGCGCGCCAGCTCGTTGATCACCCAGGTTTCGGTCTCTCCCTCCACCAGCAGCCAGCAGCGGGCAAACAGCGACGACGCCCGGTTAAAGCGAATATGAAACGCGATGCGGCGTCCGTCTTCCGCGCTCAGGCCCCCCGGCCCGAGCCGGAAAGCAGAGACGCGGGACGACTCGCGCACCAGACGACAAACATATTCCACCGGCGTGAGCGATAGCAATTCACCTGAATTGGTGGTCGTGATGCGCTGGAGCGGGAGCAAATTAAGCAGATGCCAGGCCACGGAAAGCATAATCGGGTGCAGGCGCGTTTCCGGGTCCTCCACCAGCAGCAGCGGGCGCGCATCGCGATCCAGCCGAACGGTGCCCTTAGCCTGCAGCAGCGTGGAGAAGAGCCCAAGCAATATCACCCGATGGGTGCGCCCTCCTGGCCGGTCGATCATCCGGTTAATGATGTCGAGATAGCGCCAGCTTCGCTGTTCATCGTGAGAGCGGCGGCGCATCAGGCGATGGCGTGACTGCCCCGTTCCCTGCTCGGAAAAGTAATGTTCCAGCAGCTGTACCATCGCGGAAAGCCCCTGACGGATCTGGCCGTCAGTCAGATTCTGCGGGCGCGACACCAGTTCCCGTGCAAGAAAATCCAGCTCGCGGGCGGTAACCTCAACATCCGGCATATTGGGCACCGTACCGTTACGAATACGCCGCATAAAGCGCGCATCACGCAGGCGCAGTACGGGCGACAGGCGAATTAAATGCCGGGCCAGGTCGTCAATATCATCCAGCGGGATGGGATTGCCTTTTTCATCAAGGAATTCGCGCAGGGTGAGTACGCCTTCGTTTTCGGCCATCTCCCCTTCGAGACGATAGAAAATGCGATGATAATCATCATCGCACGGCACCCAGCACGGCGACATTGGCCGGAAGCGGCGCACGCGGTGACGCCCCGGCTCAGACTCCCGGAAGGTCAGAATGATGTGCAGGTGCTTCTCGCGCCCGTTAACGTCGCCCGGCGGAAACCAGAAGTCATCATGGACGAAGTGGTACAAATCTTCTTCGGGGGAAAGCAGGAGCGTCAGCGCGTCGAGCAGGCTGGATTTCCCCCACGCGTTTTCCCCGATCAGGACGTTGTTCTGCTCCAGCTGCAGCGACAGGCGGTTGATACCGCGAAACCCGACAATTTCCACACGTTCGAGAAGCATATATCCCCCGCGAGATGAACACTTTTTCCTTCAAGTTATCAGCAGTATAGCGGCAGGATGTAGGGTACGACAGTAGAATATACGACCACCTTATATTTGGACTATGCTCTATTTACCTCCTGATTGAACAAGGAATAACATCACATTGCCTTAAATCAAATTAAACGAATTTATTTAAGTGGCGAAGGGATGTTGTTGGTTTCAAAATAATGGCTCTTTGAGTCGTCATCCCTTTATGGCGATACAGCCCGTGCGCGGGAAAGCGTGCGGAAGTTTATTATTGAGGTGGTTATGTTTAGAAAATTAGCGGCAGAATGTTTTGGTACATTCTGGCTGGTGTTTGGCGGCTGCGGTAGCGCAGTACTGGCAGCAGCGTTTCCGGAATTAGGTATTGGTTTCGTTGGCGTCGCGCTGGCGTTCGGGTTAACGGTCTTAACCATGGCATTCGCGGTAGGACATATTTCCGGCGGTCATTTTAACCCTGCTGTAACGCTGGGCTTATGGGCGGGCGGTCGTTTCCCGCTGAAAGACGTATTAGGCTATATTATTGCCCAGGTTATTGGCGGCATTATTGCTGCGGCGGTTCTGTACGTGATTGCCAGCGGCAAAGCAGGCTTTGACGCCGCGGCCAGCGGCTTCGCCTCTAACGGCTTCGGCGAACACTCTCCTGGCGGCTACTCCATGCTGTCTGCCATCGTGATTGAAATTGTGCTGACCGCCGGCTTCCTGCTGGTGATCCACGGCGCAACGGACAAATACGCACCTGCAGGCTTCGCGCCAATCGCGATTGGTCTGGCGCTGACGCTGATCCACCTGATCTCCATTCCGGTGACCAATACCTCCGTCAACCCGGCGCGCAGCACCGCGGTTGCTATCTTCCAGGGCGGCTGGGCGCTTCAGCAGCTGTGGCTGTTCTGGGTGATGCCTATCATCGGCGGTATTTTGGGCGGCGTGCTCTATCGTACCCTGCTGGAAAAACGCGATTAATCTTTCCCTCCCTCTCCCCGTGGGAGAGGGCCGGGGTGAGGGCAACAGGCCGCACATACTAGCCGGGTAAGGCGTAGCCGCCACCCGGCTTTCTTTTGCCGCTTTACTGAACAGCCTTTATTGGGTAGTGTCTCTGGCGCTTAACAGATACTCACAAGGACCGGCTGTTCATGTTTTCAGGACTCCTCATTATTCTGCTGCCCCTGATCGTGGGCTACCTTATCCCGCTGCACCGTGAATCCGCATTGAGGCTCATCAACCGTTTTCTCAGCTGGATTGTCTACGTCATTCTTTTTTTCATGGGGATAAGCCTGGCCTTCCTGGATAACCTGGCCGCAAATTTATTGTCCATCCTGCATTATTCTGCCGTCACCGTGGCGGTTATTTTGCTCTGCAATATTGCCGCGCTGTTTTGGCTGGAACGTACTATTCCGTGGAAAAATACGCACCATCAGGAAAAACTGCCTTCGCGTATTGCGATGGCGCTGGAATCTTTAAAACTGTGCGGCGTTGTGGTACTCGGCTTTCTTCTTGGACTTACCGGATGGGCATTTTTGCAGCACGCCACGGAAGCCAGCGAATATACCCTGATCTTCCTGCTGTTCCTGATTGGTATTCAGCTGCGAAATAATGGCATGACGCTAAAACAGATTGTCCTTAATCGTCGGGGAATGATGGTAGCCGTTGTCGTGATCGCCAGTTCGATGGTCGCCGGGATAATAAACGCCTTTATTCTCGATTTGCCGTTGAAAACCGGCCTGGCGATGGCGTCCGGGTTTGGCTGGTACTCGCTTTCCGGTATTCTGCTGACCGAATCCTTTGGCCCGGTGATTGGCAGCGCCGCCTTCTTTAACGATCTGGCGCGCGAGCTGATTGCCATCATGCTGATCCCGGGGCTGGTGCGCCGCAGCCGCTCTACCGCACTGGGCCTGTGCGGCGCGACGTCCATGGACTTTACCCTGCCGGTACTTCAGCGCTCCGGCGGCCTGGAGATGGTGCCTGCCGCCATCGTACACGGCTTTATTCTGAGCCTGCTGGTTCCCGTTCTGATGGCGTTCTTCTCCGCCTGATACTCCTCTGGCGGTAGGTTTCCTGCCGCCAAAATTGCGCTAAATCAATATCCCTCTATTTTGTAGAAGAAAGGTCTTTTCACCGTTCTTGCACAGGCATAACCTTAAACATGTATATCAAATATAACTTTAACAGGTGTGATTATGTTTTGTGTGCAATGTGAACAAACCATCCGTACCCCGGCAGGCAACGGCTGCTCTTACGCACAGGGTATGTGCGGTAAAACCGCAGAAACTTCAGACCTGCAGGATCTGCTGATTGCCTCCCTGCAGGGTCTCTCCGCATGGGCATTCAAGGCCCGCGAATACGGCATTGTTGACCACTACGTCGACAGCTTCGCCCCGCGCGCATTTTTCTCGACGCTGACCAACGTTAACTTCGATTCTCCGCGTATTGTCGGTTACGCCCGCGAGGCCATTGCCCTGCGTGAAGCGCTGAAAGCCCAGTGCCTGAACGCCGATCCGAACGCACGCGTAGAAAACCCAATGTCAGAGCTGCAGCTGGTGAGCGACGACCTGGGCGATCTGCAGCGTCAGGCGGCAGAATTTACCCCGAACAAAGACAAAGCGGCGATTGGCGAGAACATTCTCGGCCTGCGCCTGCTGTGCCTGTACGGCCTGAAGGGTGCAGCGGCCTATATGGAACACGCGCACGTGCTCGGTCAGTACGACAACGACATCTACGCCCAGTACCACAAAATCATGGCGTGGCTGGGCACATGGCCTTCCGATATGAACGCGCTGCTGGAGTGTTCAATGGAGATCGGCCAGATGAACTTCCGCGTGATGAGCATTCTGGATGCCGGCGAAACCAGCACCTACGGCCACCCGACGCCAACGCAGGTCAACGTGAAAGCGACCGAGGGCAAGTGCATCCTGATTTCCGGTCACGACCTGAAAGATCTCTACAACCTGCTGAAGCAGACTGAAGGCACCGGCGTTAACGTCTATACCCACGGTGAGATGCTGCCCGCGCACGGCTACCCGGAGCTGCGTAAATTTAAGCATCTGGTCGGCAACTACGGCAGCGGCTGGCAGAACCAGCAGGTAGAATTCGCCCGCTTCCCTGGCCCAATCGTGATGACCTCTAACTGCATCATCGACCCAACCGTGGGCGCGTACGATGACCGCATCTGGACCCGCAGCATCGTCGGCTGGCCGGGCGTGAGCCACCTCGAAGGCGACGATTTCGGTCCGGTTATCGCTCAGGCGCAGCAGATGGCGGGCTTCCCGTACAGCGAAATCGAACACCTGATCACCGTCGGCTTCGGTCGCGAAACCCTGCTGGGCGCTGCCGATTCCCTGATTGACCTGGTGAGCCGCGAAAAACTGCGCCACATCTTCCTGATTGGCGGCTGCGACGGCGCGCGCGGCGAGCGTAACTACTTCACCGACTTCGCCACCAGCGTACCGGACGATTGCCTGATCCTGACCCTGGCCTGCGGCAAATACCGTTTCAACAAGCTGGACTTCGGCAACATCGAAGGGCTGCCGCGTCTGGTGGATGCTGGTCAGTGTAACGACGCTTACTCTGCCATCATTCTGGCCGTCACCCTGGCAGAGAAGCTGGGCTGCGGCGTGAACGATCTGCCGCTGTCGCTGGTGCTGTCATGGTTCGAGCAGAAGGCAATTGTCATCCTGCTGACCCTCCTCTCCCTGGGCGTGACCAACATCGTCACCGGCCCGACCGCGCCAGGCTTCCTGACGCCGGACCTGCTGGCGGTGCTGAACGAGAAATTTGGTCTGCGTTCCGTGACCAACGTTGAAGACGATATGAAGCAGCTGCTGAGCGCGTAAGGAGAGAGTCATGACCATGCCAACCTCACAATGTCCGTGGCGGATGCAGGTTCATCACATCCATCAGGAGACGCCGGATGTGTGGACGCTGTCGCTGCTGTGCCACGACTACTATCCGTACCGTGCAGGTCAGTATGCGCTGGTCAGCGTCCGCAACGCTGCGGACACCCTGCGCGCCTACACGATCTCCTCCACGCCGGGCGTGAGCGAGTACATTACGCTGACCATTCGCCGCATTGATGACGGTGCAGGCTCTCAGTGGCTGACCCGCGACGTGAAGCGCGGCGACTACATCTGGCTGTCCGACGCGCAGGGTGATTTCACCTGTGACGATAAAGCAGAGGATAAATTCCTGCTGCTGGCGGCGGGCTGCGGCGTGACGCCGGTGATGTCGATGCGCCGCTGGCTGGCGAAGAACCGTCCGCAGGCTGACGTGCAGGTGATCTTCAGCGTACGCTCGCCGGAAGACGTTATTTTTGCGGAAGAATGGCGCAATTATCCGGTGACGCTGGTGGCGGAAAACAATGCGACGCACGGTTTTGTGCCCGGCCGCCTTAGCCGCGAGCTGCTGCAGAGCGTGCCGGATATTGCGAACCGCACCGTGATGACCTGCGGCCCGGCGCCGTACATGGATATCGTCGAGAAAGAAGTGAAGGCGCTTGGCGTGACCCGCTTCTTCAAAGAGCAGTTCTTCACGCCCGTGGCGGAAGCGGCAACCAGCGGGATTCAGTTCACCAAGCTGCAGCCTGCCCAGACCTTCTTTGGCCGCGTGGGCACCACGCTGCTGGAGGCGCTGGAAAGCAATAAGGTTCCGGTGGTGGCAGCCTGTCGTGCCGGCGTGTGCGGCTGCTGTAAGACGAAGGTGGTTTCCGGTGAGTATACGGTCACCAGCACCATGACGCTGTCCGAGGCTGACATCGCCGAGGGTTATGTGCTGGCGTGTTCGTGCCATCCGCAGGGCGACCTCGTCCTTGCATAAGCGTTAAACGTTCGATCGTAGGCCCGGTAAGCGTCAGCGCCACCGGGCTTTTTGTCGGGTGGCACTACGTTTACCCGACCTACAATCACCCTACCGCCATGCGGGCGCTTTACCCAGCGCAAACCGCCCTGCCCCTAAAAACGCCACTGCCAGCGCGCCGATAAAGAAGTAGACCAGGCTTTCAATGGCCCATGCGCCCACGGCATCGAGCGCAAAGGTTTTGCCCGTTCCGACCATCAGCCACGCGACAATCATCGTAAACGCCAGCACCAGCGCCGCCGGTCGCGTAAAAAGCCCGACAACAATCAGGATCGGCGCGACCACTTCGCCAATCAATACGCCATAGGCGATAAACCCCGGCAGTCCCTTTTCCACCAGCATGCCGCTGATAAATCCCACCCCGCCAAATAACTTATGCAAACCGTGAAAAAGCATCAGCCCACCGACGGCAAGTCGTAACAAGAGTTTGCCAAGATCGTCGCACGTTAGCTTTTCATTAACAGCGATTAACAATGATTTAACCATTTGAAATGATTCCTGTTTTCACCCGAGGTATCACCAGATTATGCCGAATAATTGCGCGTGAAAAGCACCTTTTAATTGGGGGTATTTGGCGGGCAATACGCAGACTTTCTTCTAAGCTTGTAAGCGATATCACAAAAAGGAGAAGGACACCCATGAAACAAACCGTGGCTGCATACATAGCAAAAACCCTCGAACAGGCTGGCGTTAAGCGTATCTGGGGCGTAACCGGCGACTCGCTGAATGGACTGAGCGATAGCCTCAATAAGATGAAAACCATCGAGTGGATGCCCACCCGCCATGAAGAGGTGGCCGCGTTCGCCGCGGGTGCCGAAGCGCAGCTTACGGGTGAACTGGCGGTATGCGCGGGCTCCTGCGGGCCGGGAAACCTGCATTTAATTAACGGCCTTTTCGACTGCCATCGTAACCACGTGCCGGTGCTGGCCATTGCCGCCCACATTCCCTCATCCGAAATCGGCAGCGGCTATTTTCAGGAGACGCATCCGCAGGAGCTGTTCCGCGAGTGTAGCCACTACTGCGAGCTGGTTTCATCGCCGGAGCAGATCCCGCAGGTGCTGGCGATTGCCATGCGCAAAGCCGTGCTGAACCGCGGCGTTTCGGTCGTCGTTATCCCCGGCGACGTCGCCCTCAAGGCCGCGCCTGAAGGGGCAAGCAGCCACTGGTATCACGCCCCGCAGCCCGTCGTGACGCCTGCGGAAGAGGAGCTGAAAAAGCTGGCGCAGTTGCTGCGCTACTCCAGCAATATCGCCCTGATGTGCGGCAGCGGCTGCGCGGGGGCACACAAAGAGCTGGTGGAATTTGCGGGCAAGCTAAAAGCGCCGATCGTCCACGCCCTGCGCGGCAAGGAGCACGTTGAATACGACAATCCTTACGACGTGGGCATGACCGGGCTGATCGGGTTCTCCAGCGGTTTTCACACCATGATGAATGCCGACACGCTGATCCTGCTCGGCACCCAGTTCCCGTACCGTGCCTTCTATCCGTCGGATGCCAAAATCATCCAGATCGACATTAATCCCGGGAGCATCGGCGCGCACAGTAAAGTGGATATGGCGCTGATCGGCGACATCAAATCCACCCTCGCCGCCCTGCTGCCGCTGCTGGAAGAAAAAACGGACCGCAAGTTCCTTGATAAGGCGCTGAGCGACTATCGCGACGCGCGCAAGGGGCTGGACGACCTCGCCAAACCGAGCGACAAAGCCATTCACCCGCAGTATCTGGCGCAGCAAATCAGCCACTTTGCCGACGACGACGCCATCTTCACCTGCGACGTCGGCACGCCAACCGTCTGGGCGGCGCGCTACCTGAAGATGAACGGCAAACGCCGCCTGCTCGGCTCGTTCAACCACGGCTCGATGG
>Ga0207655_1003001_pt1 | contig 12929 bp, 12 predicted proteins | sample KBSM44metaG_FD_184398 | JGI IMG/M metagenome (GOLD analysis project Ga0207655, IMG submission 184398) | Miscanthus rhizosphere microbial communities from Kellogg Biological Station, Michigan, USA - KBS M4-4 metaG (SPAdes) (version 2) | ecosystem: Host-associated > Plants > Roots > Rhizosphere >...
CGATGGGCGGGCGCTCGGTGTAGGAAGGCGTCGGAGAGGTGGCGCAGGCGGTCAGCATGGCGGCAGTGGTTCCGGTGGCGGCCATGGCGACCAGAAGAGAGCGGCGAGTCTGCATGTTTCGTTCCTGGGGTCCGGGAGTGAGGGGCCAAGTGAAAAACGCCCGCCGGCGCGAAGCGGGCGGGCGTTGGATGCTAGCGGAACACCGCGGAACCGGCTTTGCCGGGCCGCAGGGTGTTGCCCCCGGTAGGGGGTTGGCGCAGCGACACGAAGTGCGCGCAGCCTGGGGGCGAGCCTGGTCCTAGGCGAAGACGCCGGCGGTGTCCTGCATGCGGGCCGACACTTCGCCCAGGTGGTGCAGCGTGTCGCCGAAGGTCATTTCCATCTGCGTGAGCTTGCGGAAATAGTGGCTGCCGATGTATTCGTCGGTCACGCCGATGCCGCCGTGCAGTTGCACCGAGTTCGCGGCCACGAAGCGCATCGACACGCCGAGCTGGTACTTGGCGCGTGCCAGCGCCTGGCGGCGTTCGTCCGCCGGGGCGTTGAGCTTGAGCGTCGCGTAGTAGCTCATCGAGCGCGCGAGCTCGAGCTGCATCTTCATGTCGGCGACGCGGTGGCGCAGCGCCTGGAAGGTCGAGATGGCCACGCCGAACTGCTTGCGCTGGTTCATGTAGTCGACGGTGACGGCCATGGTCTTGTCCATCACGCCGACGGCTTCGGCACAGGTGGCGGCAATGCCGACGTCCACCGCGTATTCGAGCGCGGCCAGGCCATCGAGCGTGACCAGCGTCGCATCGGCCTTGTCGAACACCACTTCGGCCGCGCGGCCGCCGTCCTGCGTGCCGTAGCCGCGGGCCTCGACGCCGCTGGCACTGCGCTCGACCAGGAAGAGGGCGATCTTGCCGCCGACCTTGGCGGGCACCAGGAAGGCGTCGGCTTCGTCGCCCACCGGCACCACGCTCTTGGCGCCGGTCAGCGCATAGCCGTCGCCCGACTTGGCGGCCGTGGCCTCGCACACGTCGAGGCGCCAGCGTGCCTTGCGCTCCTGGTACGCCAGCACCACGATGGCCTGGCCGCCGGCGATGCGCGGCAGCCAGCTGTCCTTGGTGTCTGCGCCGGCATAGCCGCTGAGCACCGCACCGGCGATCAGCGTCTGCGCAAAGGGCTCCAGCACGATGCCGCGGCCCAGTTCTTCCATGACGACCATGCCTGCCACGGGGCCCATGCCCAGTCCGCCGTCGTCCTCGCTGATGTACAGGCCGCCCAGGCCAAGCTCGGCCAGCTCGTCCCAGGCCTCGCGCGAGAAGCCGCCCTTGGCCTCGATGCCGCGGCGGCGCTCGAAGTCGTAGCCCTTGTCGACCCACTTGCGAACGGCGTCGCGCAGTTGTTCCTGGTCGTCGGTGAAGTTGAAATCCATGTTCTTGTCTCCTCAGCCCAGAACCGTCTGCGCGACGATGTTGCGTTGCACTTCGTTCGAGCCACCGTAGATGGTGGTCTTGCGCATGTTGAAGAAGGTGGACGTCAGCGGCGCGAGCGCCGGGTTGCCGCCCGGGAAGTTGCCCTGCCAGCCGGCTTCCATCGCCTCGCGGATCAGCGGCAGCGAATACGGGCCGCCGGCCAGCATCATCAGTTCGCTGTAGCGCTGCTGGATCTCGCTGCCGCGGATCTTGAGCAGGCCCGCGACGTCGAGCGAGTTCTTGCCCGAAGTGGCGGCCGACAGCACGCGCAGCACCATCATCTCGAGCGCGACGATGTCGACCTCGAGCTTGGCGATCTCGTCGCGGAAGCGCTGGTCGTCGTAGACGCCTTCGCTCTTCGCGATGCGCTTGAGGCGCTCGAGTTCGCGCTTGGCGCGATTCACGTCGGCGATGTTGGTGCGTTCGTGCGAGAGCAGGTGCTTGGCGTAGGTCCAGCCCTTGTTCTCCTCGCCGATCAGGTTCTCGGCGGGCACTTCGACGTTGTCGAAGAACACCTCGTTCACTTCATGGCCGCCGTCGAGCAGCTTGATGGGGCGCACGGTCACGCCGGGCGACTTCATGTCGAGCAGCAGGAAGCTGATGCCCGTTTGCGGCTTGCCTTCGTTGCTGGTGCGCACGAGGTTGAACATCCAGTCGCCGTGCTGGCCGAGCGTGGTCCAGGTCTTCTGTCCGTTGACGATGTACTTGTCGCCCTTGCGTTCGGCCTTGGTCTTCACGGACGCGAGGTCGGAGCCCGAACCTGGTTCGCTGTAGCCCTGGCTCCACCAGACTTCGCCGCTGGCGATGCCGGGGAGAAAGCGCTTCTGCTGCTCGGCATTGCCGAAGGCCATGATCACGGGCGCCACCATCACCGGGCCGAACGGGATGATGCGCGGCGCGCCGGCCAGCGCGGTTTCTTCCTCGAACAGGTGGCGCTGCACGGCGGTCCAGCCCGGGCCGCCGAATTCCTTCGGCCAGCCGTAGCCCAGCCAGCCCTTCTTGCCGAGGATCCTGGCCCAGCCTTGCAGATCGTCGCGCGTCAGCTCGAGCGCGTTGTGCACCTTGTGCGAAATCTCTTGGGGAAGGTTCTCTTTGACCCAGGCGCGAACCTCTTCGCGGAACTTCTGTTCTTCGGGTGTGAAGCTCAAATCCATGCGTGCCTCGCTGTGTTGATCGGTTCACCGCAGACGCGGTGTGTCTCCGGAACCGTGAGTTTTAGCACGGTCGTGCTGTGAAACGGTGTCCGCGCCGCGACAAGCGTGGGCACAGATAATCCCGCCTTCCCATGAAGAACATCGTGATCCTGATCTCCGGCGGCGGCTCCAACATGGCAGCCATCGTGCGCGCCGCCGAGCGCGACCGCTGGGCCGAGCGCTTCGGCGCACGCATCGCCGCCGTGGTGAGCAACAAGGCCGAGGCCGGCGGACTGGCAATCGCCAAGGCGCACGGCATCGACACCGCAGTCATCCCGCACAAGGACTTCGCCACCCGCGAAGCCTTCGACGCAGCGCTGGCGACGGCGGTCGACGGCTACGCGCCGGCCCTGGTGGTGCTGGCGGGGTTCATGCGCATCCTGACGCCGGGCTTCGTCGAACGCTACGCCGGCCGGCTGGTGAACATCCATCCCTCGCTGCTGCCGGCGTTCCCGGGACTCCATACGCACCAGCGCGCCATCGAGGCGGGCTGCAAGGTGGCGGGCGTGACGGTCCATCAGGTGACCACCGAGCTTGACCACGGACCGATCCTGGCCCAGGCCGTCGTGCCCGTGCTGCCCGACGACACGGCGGTCACCCTGGCCGGGCGGGTGCTGGCGCAGGAGCATCTGTTGTATCCGTGTGCTATTGCCGGGTGGCTGGCAGATACATCGAGTCACAATCGGTAAAGTTGTTTATATTCGCGGGTTTTCGGGAGCTTAGAAAGTGAAAACCCAATCGTTGCTGCTGGCCGTTGCCAGCGCCGCCCTGATGGCGGCCTGTGCCGCTCCGGCGCCCGCGCCCGCCCCGGCACCTGCTGCGCCGCCGCCTGAACCGGTCTACCAGTGCAACGCCGATGGCGCCCGCTTTGCCGTGGGCCAGCCGCTGACGCCCCAGCTCGAAGCCGCCGCCCGCGTGCGTGCAGCCGCCGGCACGGTGCGCGTGCTGAAGCCCGGCGACGCGGCCACGACAGAACTCAATGGCGGTCGGCTCAATCTCGACGTCGACGCCCGCAGCCGCGTGACGGACGTCCGCTGCGGTTGATGGAACCGGAATTGCTACGAAAAATGTAGCAGTTCATTCAGGCAAGGCGGGCATGCACTGCCTGCCTGGCTAGATCGGGGTGAACCTTCGCCGGGGCGTACCGTCGATCTCGACGGTTTCGCCGAACATGGCGGCCGGCCGGACCCAGAGGCCATGGGCGCCGTACAGGGCGCGATACAGCGTCATCGGCTCCAGCGTCTCGCTGTGGCGCACGGTGCCGATCACTTCGTATTCGCCACCCTTGTAGTGGCGGTAGCGGCCGGGGGGCGTTTCGATCAGGGGCGGGAGGTCTTCGTCGTTCAACGGGGCTTCTTTCTTCAAAAACTGTCGGGGCTTGATTTGACGGGAGTCGGATGGATCGCGCTGATTTTGTTCACCTGGTTCGACTGAGCGAGCACGCCAGCGCGGACGACGGTGCGCGCTATCGACGCAGCGTCGCGGCCTTTGCCGCGCTCGGCTACCTGTGGGTACTGGGCTGTCTCGGGCTTTCGGTGGGCATCATTGTCTGGGTGGTTTCCTCGATCGGGGGAGCGCGCTCCAATTTCACGCGGGGCTGGCTGCTGCTGTTCGCCCTGGGGCTGCTGTGGGCCACGCTGCGCGCGCTCTGGGTGCGCTTCGACGAGCCCGAGGGCGTGGAAATCCGCAGGGCCGACGCGCCGGCACTCTTCGAGGCGCTGGACCGCATCCGCGGCAAGATCAAGGGGCCGCCGGTCCACCACGTCTATCTCGATGACGAATTCAATGCCAGCATCCGGCAGGTGCCGCGCTTCGGGCTGTTCGGCGGCGCCGTCAACTCGCTGAGCATCGGCCTGCCGCTGATGATGATGCTCGACCGGCGGCGGCTGCTGTCGGTGCTGGCGCACGAATACGGCCATCTGCGCGGCAACCACGGCAAGCTGAGCGCCTGGATCTACCGCACCCGCCTGTCGTGGCTCAAGCTCGATGCCGACCTGCAGCGCAACGAGGGCGTGATGGCGCTGTTTTCGCAGGCCTTCTTCCGCTGGTACTTCCCACGCTTCGCGGCCAAGACCTTCGCGCTGGCTCGCCAGGACGAGTACGAAGCCGACCGCATCTCGGGCCGGCTGCTGGGCGCTTCCGTGGCGGCGGCTGCACTGACCGAGATCGCGATCAAGGGCAACTGGTACGCCAACGAGTTCTGGCCCTGGCATTGGGCCCGCGCCGAGCATGAGCCGCAGCCTCCGGGCCCGTTCGAGGCCCTGCGCAAGCGCGTGCATACGCCGCCCGGCGAAGACTTCGCCCGCCAGGCGCTGCGCGAGGCGATGCGCCGCGTCAGCGACCTCGAAGACACCCACCCCGTCTTGCGGGATCGCCTGGAGGCGCTCGACCAGAAGGCGGTCATGCCCGAGTGGTCGATGCGCCCGGCACTCGAGCTGTTGGCCGACGAAAAGCAATGGATCGAGCATTTCGACCAACAATGGCGCCGCGCCCACGCCTCCGACTGGAAGCAGCACCATGCACACCGGTCGCGCATCCGCGAGCGCATCACCGTGCTGGCCGCGCGTGGCGAGCGCAACACGCCCGACGAGATGGTCGAGTGGGCCGATTCCGAGCGGCGGCTCGATCCCGCCGCCCCCGTGCGCGTGCGCTACGAGAGCGCCCTGCAGATCGCGCCGGAGCATCCCGGCGCCCTGCGCGGGCTGGCCCAGATGCTGCCGGCGAGCGATCGCGAAGCGCGCCTTGCCGTGCTCGAACGGCTGCACGGCTCCGGCGCCGCCAGCCGCTGGTGGGCGGCCAGGAGCGCCGTGGCCTCGCTCGAAGATCCCGACGCGGGGCCGCACGATGAAGAGGCGCTGAAGCTGTGGCGCGGCCGTCTCAAGGAGGCGGAAGAGGCCGAGACGCGTGCTTGGGAAGAGATCACCGGCACGCCGGTCTTCAGCCAGATCTCGCGGCACGACCTGAACGATTTCGAGCTGGGCGAGCTGCGGGCCGACCTGGTGCGCTGCCTGCCTGCTTCGCGGGCCTGGCTGGTGCGCAAGAACCTGCACGAATTCCCGTGGCGCCGGGCCTATATCGTGTTCGTCGAGCTACCGGGGCTCGACGACGAAGACCGCTGGAACCTGTGCCGCCAGCTGGAGCAGACCCTCACGCTGCCTGGCGCCGCGCTGGTGCTGTGGGCTGGCCATTCGCCCAAGCTGGAAGACGTCGAGCGGGAGGCCTTCGGAGCCGTCTGGATGCGCGGCGCATAGCCCTTCGGACTGGACGGGGCGGCGGCTGAGACAATCGGGGGATGCACCCCAAAGCCCTGTTGGAGGCCACCGCCGATCTGGTCGGCCTTGTCCTGAAATTCGATCACCCGGCCGACCAGGTCGTTTCGCGGTTCTTCCGCGACCATCGCGAGTTCGGCCCGCGCGAGCGCGCGACGCTTGCCGAAACCGTCTACACCGTGCTTCGCAAGAAGCTGCTGTTCGATCACCTCTCGCCCTCGGGCAGTGGCTCGAAGGAGCGCCGCATGGCGATCCTGGGCTTTCATGGCCCGCGCGATTTTCTGAAGAGCGCGCTCAACGACACCGAAAAGCGCTGGCTCGACAACTGCGACGCCGTCAAGCCGGACGACCTGCTGGAACGCCATCGCCACAACCTGCCCGAGTGGTTGGTGGCGCCGCTCAAGGCGCAGCTGGGCGACGGCTTCTGGCCGCTGGTCGAAGCACTGCAGCAGCCCGCACCGCTCGATCTGCGCGTCAATGCGCTGACCGACAAGCGCGCGGATGTGAAGGCGGAGCTTGCGAAGGCTGCTATCAAATCGGAAGCGACCCCGTTCTCGCCCTGGGGCCTGCGCATCGACGGCAAGCCGGCACTGACCAAGCTGGACGCCTTTGCCCGTGGCGCCATCGAGGTTCAGGACGAAGGCTCCCAGCTGCTGGCGCTGCTGCTGGATGCCAAGCGCGGCGAGATGGTGGTCGATTTTTGCGCCGGTGCCGGCGGCAAGACGCTGGCCATCGGCGCGACGATGCGCAACACCGGCCGGCTGTATGCCTTCGACACCTCGGCGCACCGCCTCGACGCGCTCAAGCCGCGGCTGGCGCGCAGCAAGCTCTCGAACGTCCATCCGGCCGCGATCGCGCACGAGCGCGACGACCGAATCAAGCGCCTGGCGGGCAAGATCGACCGCGTGCTGGTCGACGCGCCCTGTTCGGGGCTGGGCACGCTGCGGCGCAATCCTGACCTGAAATGGCGCCAGTCGCTCAAATCGGTCGAGGAACTGACGGTCAAGCAGACGGCAATCCTGCAAAGCGCGGCGCGGCTCGTGAAATCGGGCGGCCGTCTGGTTTATGCCACGTGCAGCGTGCTGCCGGAGGAAAACGAGGCGATTGCGGAGGCCTTCGGCGCCGCCAACCCCGATTTCGTGCCCGTGGATGCGGCGGAGTTGCTGCAGGGCCTGAAAGTCGAGGGCTCCGAGGCGCTGTGCGCCGGCGGGGAGGGCGGCCGCCGCTACCTGCGGCTGTGGCCGCACCGTCATTCGACCGACGGTTTCTTCGCCGCGGCGTGGAACCGGAAATAGAGGCGGAACTCCAAACTAGGGTTAATCTGCGCTTTTCTTGAAGGTTTAAAGGCTTTGCTTTAGGCCTGCCGCTTTAAAATCGCGGGTTATCTAAAGGCTGCACCTTCGTGTGGCCATGGAGTACCTGACTCAATGTTGCTTCCTGACTCGGCCGTCCTGAATGCGGCTATCCAATGGCTCGGACACGGCCTGTGGGACCTCGCATGGTGGCAAGTCGTGCTGTACACGCTTGTCACCACGCACATCACGATTGCCGCGGTCACGATCTTCCTGCACCGCACGCAGACGCACCGGGCCATGGATCTGGGCCCGATTCCATCGCATTTCTTCCGCTTCTGGCTGTGGCTCGGCACCGGCATGGTGACGAAGGAATGGGTCGCCATCCACCGCAAGCACCACGCCAAGTGCGAAACCGTCGACGACCCGCACAGCCCGCAGGTCAAGGGCATCGACGAAGTGCTCTGGCGCGGCGCCGAGCTGTATCGCGCCGAGTCGAAGAACAAGGAAACGATGGAGCGCTACGGCCACGGCACGCCCGATGACTGGATCGAGCGCAACCTGTATACGCGCTACAGCTGGCAGGGTGTGGGCTTGATGCTCGTGATCAACCTGGCGCTGTTCGGCACGCTTGGCATGGCCGTGTGGGCCGTGCAGATGCTCTGGATCCCCATCACCGCCGCCGGCGTCATCAATGGCATCGGCCACTACTGGGGCTATCGCAACTTCGAGGCGCCGGACGCCAGCCGCAACATCATGCCCTGGGGCCTGATCATCGGTGGCGAAGAGCTGCACAACAACCATCACACCTATCCGACCTCGGCCAAGTTCTCGGTCAAGAAGTACGAGTTCGACATCGGCTGGATCTACATCCAGGTGTTCCAGAAGCTCGGCTGGGCCAAGGTCAAGAAGGTGCCGCCGAAGATGCTGATGGGTGATATCCAGCCCGTGGCCAACGAGAAGACGCTCGAGGCCGTCATCGCCAACCGCTATGAAGTCATGGCTGGCTATGCGCGCGAAATGCGCCGTGCCACCAGCCAGGAGCTGGACGCGCTGAAGACCAAGGGGGCCGACCTGTCGGTGCTCAAGGCTGCCAAGCGCTGGCTGCACCGCGACGACGACAAGGTGCCTGCCGCGGCCCGTTCGCATGTGGTGCAGGCCCGCGCCGCCCACCCCGTGCTCGACAAGATGGCCACGATGCGCGAAGAGTTGCGCCAGCTGTGGCTGAACACCTCCCAGTCGCGCGAGCAGCTGGCAGCCGATCTGGCAGCTTGGTGCCACCGGGCGGAAGCCAGCGGCATTGCCGGCCTGCGCGACTTCTCGACCCGCCTGCGCGCTGCACGCGCCTGACGCGAGCCACGCGCCAATCAAAAGGCCGGCTTGATTGCCGGCTTTTTTACGCCTGTCGTTTCTTGCGGCATGCTCCGCATTTCCGATGAGGGGAGGGCGAGAGCGAAAACTGCAGGCAACAAAAAACCCGCTGGGTAAGCAGCGGGTTTTTTGTTTGGGAGAACCAGAGGGCCGAATTACTTCAGCTTGATTTCCTTGTATTCGACGTGCTTGCGCGCCTTCGGGTCGAACTTCATGATCGACATCTTTTCAGGCATCGTCTTCTTGTTCTTGCTGGTCGTGTAGAAGTGGCCGGTACCCGCGGTGGATTCCAGCTTGATCTTTTCGCGTCCGCCTTTGCTCGTTGCCATGTTTCAGCTCCTTAAGCTTGGCCGCGTGCGCGCAGGTCTGCGAGCACGGCGTCGATACCGTTCTTGTCGATCAGGCGCAGTGCAGCGCTCGAAACGCGCAGGCGAACCCAGCGGTTTTCAGTCTCGACCCAGAAACGGCGGTATTGCAGGTTCGGCAGGAACCGGCGCTTGGTTTTGTTGTTGGCGTGGGAAACGTTGTTTCCGACCATCGGGCCTTTGCCCGTTACGTCGCATACGCGTGCCATGTGGACACTCTTTCTTGAACAGCTGGCACCGGCGCAATCGTGGCGATTGCAGGTGTTTTGCAGCTTGACCTCGCCAGAAAACGGGTGGCGGTACCCCGGCTTTGCCTGTATGCCAGGAATCCCCATGAGAGGGCCCTGTTTCGGCAAAGCCTTGGATTATAGCCCTTTTGGGGCCCGCACCGGTTACAGCGTGCCGTCCTGCTCCAGGAATCGCTGAGCGTCGAGTGCCGCCATGCAGCCGGTGCCCGCGCTCGTGATGGCCTGGCGGTACACGTTGTCCTGCACGTCGCCGGCGGCAAAGACGCCCGGAATGCTGGTCATCGTGGCGAAGCCCTGCAGGCCCGAGCGGGTCAGGATGTAGTTGTCCTTCATCTCCAGCTGGCCCTGGAAGATGTCGGTGTTGGGATGGTGCCCGATGGCAATGAAGCAGCCCTTGAGGTCGATCTGCTCGGTGGCTCCGCTCTGTGTGTTCTTGATCCGGATGCCCGTCACGCCCGAGTCGTCGCCGAGCACCTGGTCGAGTTCGTTGTGCAGCTTCAGCACGATCTTGCCTTCGGCGACCTTCTCGTTGAGCTTGTCGATCAGGATGGGTTCGGCGCGGAACTTGTCGCGGCGATGCACCAGCGTCACCTTGTTCGCGATGTTGGCGAGGTAGAGCGCTTCTTCGACAGCGGTGTTGCCGCCTCCGATCACGCAGACCTCCTGCTCGCGGTAGAAGAAGCCGTCGCAGGTCGCGCAGGCGGAGACGCCGCGGCCCATGAACTTCTGTTCGGAATCGATGCCCAGGTACTTCGCGGAAGCACCCGTGGCAATGATCAGCGAGTCGCAGGTGTAGGTGCCGCTGTCGCCGGTGAGGGTGAAGGGGCGCTTGCCCAGGTCGACCTTGTTGATGTGGTCGAAAACGATCTGCGTCTTGAAGCGCTCGGCGTGCTCCAGGAAGCGCTGCATCAGGTCGGGGCCTTGCACGCCGTGGACGTCGGCCGGCCAGTTGTCGACCTCGGTGGTGGTCATCAATTGCCCGCCCTGGGCGATGCCGGTGATGAGCAGGGGCTGAAGGTTTGCGCGGGCTGCGTAGACGGCTGCGGTATAGCCGGCCGGGCCGGAGCCGAGAATCAAAACCTTGGCGTGTCGAGGAGCGGACATGAGTAGAAAACCTAAGATATACGCTGCTTCAGCGTGTACATTTTCAGGGTGGTAGCGATATATATGGAGTATCACTGCCCGGTTCAACACCGGGTAAACGGTGTTTTCAATGCGCGCGATTGTAGTAATCCATCGGCTTGCTCTTCGGACTGCTCTGCGCGCTGTATCAGGGATTGATAAATGTCGATGCTTTCCAACCTCGAATTGCTTCGGCGCGTTCCGCTGTTCGCGTCGCTGACGGCCACGCAGTCCGCCAGCATCGCGGACGCGATCATCAAGAAGCGCTTCAAGCGCGCGGAGGTCGTGGTGGAGCAGGGCAAGAAGTCCGATGCGCTCTACATCATCCTGACCGGCCGCGCACGCGTCACCAGCGCCGACAGCCGCGGGCGCGAGGTCATCCTCGCCACGCTGCACCCCGGCGACTACCTGGGCGAGATGAGTCTCATCGACGACGAGCCGCACTCGGCCACGGTGCGCACCGAAATCCAGTGCGACGTGCTCATGCTGGGACGCGACGCTTTCGCGCGCTGCCTGCCCGAGAACTCCTCGATGGCCTACAACATCATGCGTGGCCTGGTGCAGCGCCTGCGCCATGCCGACCGCAAGATCGAGTCGCTGGCGCTGATGGACGTCTACGGCCGCGTGGCCCGCTCGCTGCTCGAGTTCGCCGTCGAGGACGGCGCAGGCAATCTCAAGGTGCGCGACAAGATTTCCCGCCAGGACCTGGCCAAGATGGTGGGCGCTTCACGCGAAATGGTCAGCCGTGTGATGAAGGACCTCGAAGAGCGAGGTTTCGTGCAAACCCTGGATGACGGGTCGATGATCGTCAAGGAACGGCTCCTGTCGTTGGCTTGAACCTCCAGGGCCGGGTCCGCCGCTGCCGGCGGTCCTGGCCTTTTGTTGTAGTGTTCGTGCTTCCGGCCCCCGCTTTTCCGGGCCGGGCGCCGTGTTTTTCATGACCTATTCGCTCAATACGCTTCAATCTTCTTCCGCCGCCGAGGGGCAACCCGTGCGCATGCGCGCCATGCGCTTCGCCCATGAGATCACGCTGATCGCAGGATTCGCGGCGCTGTTGTTCTGGCTGCTCGCGATGCTGAGCTTCACGCCTTCGGACGCCGCCTGGTCGACCTCGGGCACAGGGGGAGAAATCAAGAACTGGGGCGGCCGCATCGGCGCCTGGCTGGCCGATGGCAGCTATTACCTTGCCGGCTATTCCGTGTGGTGGTGCCTTTTCGCCGGACTGCGCGCATGGCTCTCTTCGCTGGCCAACTGGCTGCGCGGCGGCGAGCCTGCATCCGCCGAGCAACCGGCGCCGCGTGGGCGCTTCAATCGCAGCCGTCTTGCCTTCTGGTTTGGCCTCGTCCTGCTGCTGTGCGCAAGCACCATGCTCGAATGGTCGCGCCTGTACCGGCTCGAGGCGCATCTGCCGGGTTCCGGCGGCGGCGCGCTGGGCTATCTCGTGGGGCCGGCCAGCGTGCGCTGGATGGGCTTCACTGGATCGGCGCTGGTGGCCATCGCCGGCGGCGTGATCGGCTCGGCGCTGGTGTTCCGTTTCTCCTGGAGCCTGATCGCCGAGCGCATCGGCGCGCGTGCCTACTCGCTGTTCGAGTCGCGTCGCGAGAAACGCGAAATGGCAGCCGACATCGCCATGGGCAAGCAGGCCGCCCGCGAGCGTGCCGAGGCCGACGAACCAGCGTTCACGCGCGACGGCGCGGCCAGGGCGGAGCCCTCGCTGGTTTCGTCGTCAGGTGGCGCCTTCGACGACGAGGACGAAATCCATATCGAGCCGCGCCCCAAGCGCCGCCCGCCATCGCCGCCGGTGCAGATCGAGCCCGCGATGACCGAAGTGCCCAGGAGCGACCGCGTCGTCAAGGAGCGCCAGAAACCGCTCTTCAAGGAACTGCCCGACAGCAAGCTGCCGCAGGTCGACCTGCTCGACGCTGCGCAGGCGCGCCAGGAAACAGTGTCGGCCGACACGCTCGAGATGACCTCGCGCATGATCGAGAAGAAGCTCAAGGACTTCGGCGTCGAGGTGCGCGTGGTGCTCGCTTCGCCCGGTCCCGTCATCACGCGCTACGAGATCGAGCCCGCCACGGGCGTCAAGGGCTCGCAGATCCTGGGTCTTGCCAAGGACCTCGCACGCTCGCTCTCGCTGGTGTCGATCCGCGTGGTCGAGACGATCCCGGGCAAGAACTACATGGCGCTCGAGCTGCCGAACGCCAAGCGCCAGTCGATCAAGCTCAGCGAAATCCTGGGCTCGCAGATCTACAACGAAGGCAAGTCGATGCTCACCATGGGCCTCGGCAAGGACATCATCGGCAACCCGGTGGTGGCCGACCTCGCGAAGATGCCGCACGTGCTGGTGGCCGGTACCACCGGTTCGGGCAAGTCGGTGGGTATCAACGCGATGATCCTGTCGCTGCTCTACAAGGCCGAGGCACGCGACGTCCGCCTGCTGATGATCGACCCGAAGATGCTCGAAATGTCGGTCTACGAAGGTATCCCGCACCTGCTGGCGCCCGTGGTCACCGACATGCGCCAGGCGGCGCACGGCCTGAACTGGTGCGTGGCCGAGATGGAGCGCCGCTACAAGCTCATGAGCAAGCTCGGGGTGCGCAACCTGGCCGGCTACA
>Ga0207655_1003004_pt1 | contig 12921 bp, 7 predicted proteins | sample KBSM44metaG_FD_184398 | JGI IMG/M metagenome (GOLD analysis project Ga0207655, IMG submission 184398) | Miscanthus rhizosphere microbial communities from Kellogg Biological Station, Michigan, USA - KBS M4-4 metaG (SPAdes) (version 2) | ecosystem: Host-associated > Plants > Roots > Rhizosphere >...
GTCGCCTGGGACGAGGCTGAAAACCGCCTGCATGCACAGAAGGCGCTTCTCGAATTCCTTGTAGAACCGGCTTACCACCACGCATGAGTCAACCCCTACTGCTCAACCTGCGCAACCTCGCCTGCGGTTATGGCGATCAGCGCATCGTCCAGAATCTCAACCTGCACCTGAACGCAGGCGACATTGGTTGCCTGCTCGGTTCGTCCGGTTGCGGGAAAACCACCACGCTGCGCGCGATTGCCGGTTTCGAACCGGTGCACGACGGCGAGATCCAGCTGGCCGGCGAAGTCATTTCCCGTGCAGGCTTCACCCTGGCCCCGGAAAAGCGTCGCATCGGCATGGTGTTTCAGGACTATGCGCTGTTCCCGCACCTGACCGTGGCGCAGAACATTGCCTTCGGCATCGCCAAGCACCCACGCCAAGCCGCCGTCATCGACGAGATGCTGGAACTGGTCAAGCTGGGCGGCCTGGGCGGGCGTTACCCGCATGAGCTTTCTGGTGGCCAGCAGCAGCGGGTCGCCCTGGCCCGTGCGCTGGCGCCTGAACCCCAGTTGTTGTTGCTGGACGAGCCGTTCTCCAACCTCGACGTGGAATTGCGCCGGCGCCTGAGCCATGAGGTTCGCGACATTCTCAAAAGCCGCGGTACCAGCGCCATCCTGGTTACCCATGACCAGGAAGAAGCCTTTGCCGTCAGCGATCAGGTTGGCGTGTTCAAGGAGGGCCGCCTGGAACAGTGGGACACGCCCTACAACCTTTACCACGAACCGCAAACGCCGTTCGTGGCCAGCTTCATTGGGCAGGGGTATTTCATCCGTGGGCAGATGAGCAGCCATGAGGCCGTCAATACCGAGCTGGGTGAACTGCGCGGCAACCGTGCCTACATCATGGCACCAGGCAGCTCGGTGGATGTGCTGCTGCGGCCCGACGATATCGTGCATGCACCCGGCAGTTCACTGCAGGCGAACATCGTCGGCAAGAGCTTCCTGGGGGCATCGACCCTGTACCGCCTGCAACTGCCTACCGGCAGCCAGCTGGAGGCTATCTTCCCTAGCCATAACGACCATCAGGTCGGCGAAGATGTGGGGATTGCGGTGAAGGCCGATCACCTGGTGCTGTTCCCGGTGCCGGGCAGTGTGGCGGCGCAATTGCCGCGGCAAGAGAATGGCGTTCGTCGGTACAGTTCGGCGACCTGATTCGAAATCTCGGGGCCGCCTTGCGGCCCAGAAATCTCAGCCCCGACCGATGCCGGCAAATTTGCCCTGGGTATGCTCGGCCAGCACCGCCGCCGCCAACTCCACTTCCAACCCACGCCGTCCAGCACTGACATGGATGGTTGCGAAGTTCTGCGCTGATTCGTCAATGAACGTACGCAGCCGTTTCTTCTGCCCCAGCGGGCTGATACCGCCTACCAGGTAACCCGTGGCCCGTTGCGCCGCCGCAGGGTCCGCCATCTCGCACTTCTTCACCCCGGCAGCATGGGCCAAGGCCTTGAGGTCCAAGGTACCTACCACAGGCACGACCGCTACCAGCAACTCCCCTTTCTCGCTGCTAGCCAGCAAGGTCTTGAACACCTGTTGCGGGTCGAGCCCGAGCTTTTCCGCCGCCTCCAGGCCATACGACGCCGACTTGGGGTCATGTTCATAACTGTGCACACGGTGCTCGGCGCGGTGCTTCTTCAACAGGTCTAGGGCGGGGGTCATGCAAGGGCTCCGGTCTGGGACGGCTCGGCGGCTACTTTAGGACAAATCCCACATCCCAGCCAGCGCACCACAATCGCGCGCCTCTACTACGGGGATTCGAAGCGGATTTTAGCGACCATATCGTGACTGGTCGTTCACTTTCGACCTTTGACATCAGCGTTTCTTGTCTATATTTTTTCGTTTCTGAATAAACACTGCACTTTTAAGGTGCATTCCTACATCTGCCCGGGGTCAATGGGGATAGACACCGGGCTTTGCTGTCGAGCGCCACGCGCCTCACAACAAAAAAAACGAGGTCATACATGACGACTGCTCTACGCCAACCCACGTTGTCCAGCCAATGCCTGGCCGAGTTCCTGGGCACTGCCCTGCTCATCTTCTTTGGCACCGGCTGCGTCGCCGCGCTCAAGGTCGCGGGCGCCAGCTTCGGGCTGTGGGAAATCAGCATCATCTGGGGCGTAGGCGTGAGCATGGCCATCTACTTCAGTGCCGGTATTTCAGGTGCGCACCTGAACCCGGCGGTGAGCATCGCCCTCACCCTGTTCGCCGGGTTCGACAAGCGCAAGCTGCCCTTCTACATGCTGGCCCAGGTGTGCGGCGCCTTCTGTGGCGCGGCGCTGGTGTACACGCTGTACAGCAACCTGTTCTTCGATTTCGAACAAGCCCACGCCATGCTGCGCGGCAGTGAAGCCAGCCTGGAGCTGGCCTCGGTGTTCTCCACCTACCCACACCCGTCCCTGTCCACCGGCCAGGCATTTGCGGTCGAAGTGGTGATCACGGCCATTTTGATGGCCGTGATCATGGCCCTGACCGACGACAACAACGGCCTGCCGCGCGGAGCCATGGCGCCGCTGCTGATCGGCCTGTTGATTGCGGTGATCGGGAGCGCCATGGGCCCATTGACCGGCTTCGCGATGAACCCGGCCCGCGATTTCGGGCCAAAACTCATGACCTTCCTGGCCGGTTGGGGCGAAATCGCCTTCACTGGCGGACGGGACATTCCGTATTTCCTGGTTCCGGTGTTCGCACCGATCCTTGGCGCCTGCCTGGGTGCCGCGACGTATCGCGGCCTGATTGCCCGCAACTTGCCAATGTCGCCTGCCGCGAACCCTGAGACAAATGACAATCGCCAGGGCGATACTCAAGTCAATTGATGCCGGCATCACGCCCAGCCCTGAACCCTTTTTTTGCAAGGCCTACGACCATGACAGACACCCAGGACAAGCACTACATCATCGCCCTGGACCAGGGCACCACCAGTTCGCGGGCGATTATCTTCGACCGTGATGCCAACGTGGTGGGCACCTCCCAGCGCGAGTTCGCCCAGCACTACCCGCAGGCGGGCTGGGTCGAGCACGACCCGATGGAGATCTTCGCCACACAGAGCGCGACCATGGTCGAGGCCTTGGCCCAGGCTGGTATCAGCCACGCCCAGGTCGCCGCGCTGGGCATTACCAACCAGCGCGAAACCACCGTGGTATGGGACAAGGAAACCGGGCGCCCGGTGTACAACGCCATTGTCTGGCAGTGCCGCCGCAGCACCGAGATCTGTGCCCAGCTCAAGCGTGACGGCCATGAAGCGTACATCCGTGAAACCACCGGCCTGGTCACCGACCCGTACTTCTCCGGTACCAAGCTGAAGTGGATCCTCGACAATGTCGAAGGCGCCCGTGAACGCGCCGAGCGTGGCGAACTGTTGTTCGGCACCATCGACACCTGGCTGATCTGGAAGTTTTCGGGTGGCAAGGTGCACGTCACCGACTACACCAACGCCTCGCGCACGCTGATGTTCAACATCCACAGCCTGCAGTGGGACGACAAACTGCTGGAAATCCTGGGCATCCCGCGGCAGATGCTGCCCGAGGTGCGCCCGTCCTCGGAAGTGTACGGCCACACCAAGAGCGGCATCGCCATCGCCGGTATCGCCGGAGACCAGCAGTCGGCACTGTTCGGCCAGATGTGCGTGGAGCCAGGCCAGGCCAAGAATACCTACGGCACCGGCTGCTTCCTGCTGATGAACACCGGCGACCAGGCGGTGAAGTCGTCCCATGGCCTGCTCACCACCATTGCCTGCGGCCCACGCGGTGAAGTGGCCTATGCGCTGGAAGGCGCGGTATTCAACGGTGGTTCCACCGTGCAATGGCTGCGTGACGAACTGAAGATCGTCAACGACGCCTTGGATACCGAGTACTTCGCCAGCAAGGTCAAGGACAGCAACGGCGTCTACCTGGTGCCAGCCTTCACCGGCCTGGGTGCCCCGTACTGGGACCCGTATGCCCGTGGTGCACTGTTCGGCCTGACTCGCGGCGTGAAGGTGGACCACATCATCCGCGCCGCGCTGGAATCGATCGCCTACCAGACCCGCGACGTGCTCGACGCCATGCAGCAGGACTGCGGCCAGCACCTGTCCGAGCTGCGCGTGGACGGCGGTGCGGTGGCCAACAACTTCCTCATGCAGTTCCAGGCAGACATCCTCGGCACCTGCGTGGAACGGCCACAGATGCGCGAAACCACGGCGCTGGGCGCCGCCTACCTGGCGGGCCTGGCCTGTGGCTTCTGGAGCGGCCTGGACGAGCTGCGCGACAAGGCGATCATCGAGCGCGAGTTCAGCCCGCAGCTGGACGAAACGCAGAAAGAGAAGCTGTATGCCGGCTGGAAGAAGGCGGTCGAGCGAACCCGTGACTGGGAAGACCACGAGGCATAACGCTTGTTGGGGCCGCCACGCGGCCCCAATCGTCTACTGGCCGTCATCCCCTTCCTACGGCATTATTGCAGAATTTGTCCGGCTGCCCCAAAGGACCGCCCATGAATCTGCCCCCTCGCCAACAACAAATCCTCGAACTGGTGCGCGATCGCGGTTACGTCAGTATCGAAGAAATGGCGCAGCTGTTCGTCGTGACACCGCAAACCATTCGCCGTGATATCAACCAGCTGGCCGAGCTCAATCTGCTACGTCGCTACCACGGTGGCGCGGCCTACGACTCGAGCATCGAGAACACTGCCTACGCCATGCGTGCCGACCAGATGCGCGACGAAAAGCAGCGCATAGCCGATGCCGTGGCTCGGCAGATTCCCGACCACGCCTCGCTGTTCATCAACATCGGTACCACCACCGAATCGATTGCCCGGGCACTGCTCAACCACAACCACCTGAAAGTCATCACCAACAACCTGCATGTGGCTGCAATTCTGGCCGCCAAGGACGATTTCGAAGTGCTGGTGGCGGGTGGCACGGTGCGCCGTGATGGTGGCGTGGTTGGCCAGGCCAGCGTCGACTTCATCAACCAGTTCAAGGTCGACTTCGCCCTGGTGGGCATCAGTGGCATCGACGAAGATGGCAGCCTACTCGATTTCGACTATCAGGAAGTGCGGGTATCCCAGGCGATCATCGCCAATGCCAGGCAAGTGATCCTTGCCGCCGACTCCAGCAAGTTCGGGCGCAACGCCATGGTGCGCCTGGGTTCGATCAGCCTGGTCGATTGCCTGGTGACCGACCAGGCGCCAACCCCCGCCCTCACTCAGTTGCTCAACCAGTACAAGATCCGCCTCGAAGTGGTTTGAGCCGAAGCGGGCTGCCAAGCGGCCCGCAATTTTCGTAAATGTTCACTTTATTGTCATCTGATCAGTTTTTTCTATAGAGACTGACTGGCGACGGGCTTTCTGTTGCGTTAGTATTTTCGGAAACGAACATAAATGTTCATATTCGATGTGAACAGCCTCAGGAGGCCTTGCCCGTGTCCCAGCCCGTTTCGTCCCAGCCCCCACTCGCCGACTGCTATGACCTCGCTGTGATCGGTGGTGGTATCAATGGCGTGGGCATCGCTGCCGACGCCGCTGGGCGCGGCCTCAAGGTGTTCCTCTGCGAAAAGGACGACCTGGCCCAGCACACCTCGTCGGCCAGCAGCAAGTTGATCCACGGTGGCCTGCGCTACCTGGAACACTACGAGTTTCGCCTGGTGCGCGAAGCACTGGCCGAGCGTGAAGTACTGCTGGCCAAGGCACCGCACATCGTCAAGCCGATGCGCTTCGTGTTGCCACATCGCCCGCACCTGCGCCCTGCGTGGATGATTCGTGCTGGCCTGTTCCTGTATGACCACCTGGGCAAGCGCAAGCGCCTGGGCGCTTCGCGCAGCCTGCGCTTTGGCCCGGGATACCCGCTCAAGCCAGCGATCAGCCGCGGTTTCGAATACGCCGACTGTGCCGTGGATGACGCCCGCCTGGTGGTGCTCAATGCCATGGCCGCCCGTGAGCACGGTGCGCACATCCACACGCGCACCCGCTGCCTGCGCGCCGAGCGCGTCGATGGCCTGTGGCAGGTTGAACTGCAGCACGCCGACGGCAGCCTGCAGACCCTTCGCGCCCGCGCCCTGGTCAACGCCGCCGGCCCATGGGTCGCCAGCTTCATCAAGGACGACCTCAAGCTCGATGCGCCTTATGGCATTCGCCTGATCCAGGGCAGCCACATCATCGTTCCGCGCCTGTACGAGGGCGAACATGCCTACATCCTGCAGAACGAAGACCAGCGCATTGTTTTTTGCATCCCCTATCTGGAACGTTTCACCCTGATCGGCACCACCGACCGCGAATACAGTGGCGACCCTGCTCAAGTGAAAATCACCGAGGGAGAAACGGATTACCTGCTCAAGGTGGTGAACCAGCATTTCAACCATCAGATCAGCCGTGCCGATATCCTGCACACTTACTCCGGCGTTCGCCCGCTGTGCAACGACGAATCGGACAACCCTTCGGCCGTGACCCGCGACTACACCCTTGCGCTGTCCGCAGGCGATGGCCAGGCACCGTTACTGTCGGTATTCGGTGGCAAGCTCACCACCTATCGCAAGCTGGCAGAATCGGCAATGGGCGAGCTCAAGCCATTCTTCACCGAGATGCGCGGCAGCTGGACGGCTGAAAGCCCGCTACCGGGCGGCGAGAACATGACCGACGCACAGGCGCTGGTCGATGCGTTGCTGGCACGCCATCACTGGTTACCCATGGACATTGCCAAACGTTGGGCTACCACATACGGCAGCCGCGCATGGCAACTGCTGGACGGTGTTCAAGGGCCGGTGGACCTCGGCCAGGCAATCGGCGGTGGCTTGTTCACACGTGAGGTGGATTACCTGCGCAACGAAGAATGGGCGCTGACGGCCGACGATATTCTGTGGCGGCGTACCAAGCTGGGCCTGTTCACCACAGCAGCAGAGCAGCAAACCTTGAAGCAATACCTGAACGATCGCCAGGGCGTCCAGGCTGCCTGATACCACGTAGTCGCAGGGCTTCGCCAAAGGCGCTGCCCTGCGTCAGGCCTCTTTGCGCTACAGAGGCCAATGTGCATAGGCTTCTACAGTCAAACGCTTGATAAGGGCGCTTTCTTGCGTTTCCAGGAGCCGCTTCAACTCATTGCACCGGTCCAGGTACGTCTGCTCATCGAGCGCGCCGGTCTCAACTTGTGATTCGTACGTTTCCAACGTTTGGCGATGAGCATCTACCAAGGCTCTAAATCGCTCAACGTATCTCTCCCGCAGATAATGCTGCCAGAACTCCTGTTCAGCCAACGATTGCGCCAGTTGCTCGGTGGACTCCAAAGACAGCACTTCAGCCCTGGCGATATTGATGTCTTCCACGGTCACGAAAGCATCCAGCTCATAGTGCATACGCAGCGGTTGCGCTGGCAACTGCAGAAGCCCGGCCAGCCTGACCCGGTACGCCAGGTAGGTTTCGATGTCATCGATTCGCTCCAGGTTTCTCGGATGATTCGCGTTCACCTCCCTGAGCCACACCAGTTTGCGTGCGGCGATCCTGTCCACCTGTTGCAAGCGATACAGCGAACGCCCAAGCCTCATCAAAGCTGCTTCACTCTGCCCCTGGGCGAGGCCCGCCGTCTGTCGATGAACCAGCACACGCGTTTCCATCTGGCTGAACAGCCACAGCAGCCTGTCCTCACAGGTGGCCCGCCCGCCTGCCTGCTCGAACAACAACTCGCGCAACGCGCTGTTCTGCTCGCATGCCTCGATGATGCCCCAGGCCCTCGCCCGGTAATACGCGGGGTATTTCCGATAATCCGGACCGCGTGCGAAATCACGCAAAAAGTTGAAGAAGTCATTCGAGCCTACCTCGCTGCGCAGGTTGCTCCACAACGCCTCGCGCTCTGTGCGCAACGGGCCAGTCGCGCCGACGAGCCACTCTGCCTGCTCGGCCTGCAGATCCCCATGATGACGGTAGGCAGGGTTGTGTTGAACCGTGTGCCGCGCAGCACTCGAAGGCCCCGGTTGTTCCTCCAGCAATGCCTCACTGGCTTCATCGAGTGGATTATCGTGCAGCGCCATTTGCTGCAAGCGGGCGCGCAGGCCCACAAGGTCGCGATTGACTTGCCGAATACGGTTGTCACGCAAGTCGGCGATACCGCGCCAAGGCAACTGCTCAATGCCTGCGGGCAACTGTTCAATATTTGCCGCTCGCAACCCCAACTGGCGCACGTTCAATAACCGCCTTACCTGCGGAGCATTGCCCAACGGGTTGTAATTGAGCTCTATCCTTTCCAGATTGAGCAACGCATTAAGGCGTCGGCTGTCCGCCGGGGTCATCACGATCTGGTTGTTATCCAGACGCAACAGGCGAAGTTCGGTCAAATGCTCTATACCCGGTGGTACCGATACCAGTCGGTTATTGCGCAGATCAAGCTGCCTCAACTGCGGGAAGCGCCGTAAAAAGTCAGCGTCGATGCTCTCTAGATCCATGTTACGCAACGCCAAGCGAGTAACATGCCCGAAGCTGATACCCGCAGGCAGCTCAGGCAGGCTACCCACGCGTTCGCCGCTGATTTCCAGCGCATAACTGCCATCCCCCCGGCGTCTAAGCTTGCGGCGCCAGCAACGCCGGATCGCGTTGCTCACCCGGCTGCGCCTTAGAAGGTCCAGCATGTTTGCATACCCGGCTCGCCAACCCGCCAGGGCCTCACGCAAGGCACGCCATTGCTGAAACAGCGCTTGGTAGTGTGACCACGGGTCAACCCGCTCGGTAACCAGGCTGAGCATGTACTGCTGCAGTTGCGCGTCGTCGAGCGTTGGAAAGATCTGCGAAATGCCGCGCCTGGCAGCTTGGCCACGGCTTTCTCCCCGGCCACTGAGTGGGTAGCCGAGCCGGCCATCGGCAAACCGCACAGGAGGACGCACACCACCGGAAATAGGCACCTGGCCTATTAGCCTTGATGCGAGGTCGCGGTGCATACGGGCGTGCCCCGCCAGCCGTTCGACCAGTTGCTGTTCGTTCAGCAGTGGACCGCCGAGGGCGACTTTCTGCTCGTCACTCATGCACAACAGAAGCGCGTGCATCAGGCTGTCGGTAGGTGCGGCTACGGGGCGAGGATCAACCGTCAGGTCATGGATGCGATAGGCCTGCTCTTCTCGCACGATGCACATCACCTCTGTTGCCGAGTCTGCACCTGCTTGTCCCAGCAAAGTGCCCTGTGCCGAGCCCACGCGAAGCTCGACGCGCAACGCTTCTGGCCAGGGCGCGAGCTCATGGACCAAACCGATGGCCAGCTTTTCAGTATCACCATTGACCGCCTGTCGTTGACGAAAACCGGCGCAGGCGCGATCCAACCGGCTGTCATGCAGGAACCAGCGGATACGCTCAGCCATGGCCAATGGAACTCGCCCGGTAGAACGCAATCGTTCGAGCACTTGATTGTCGACCTGCTTGCGTATCTCTTTCGCGCCGCGAACGGTAAGCCCCGGAAATGAACGCCGCATCAATGCGTCTTCCACTTCCTCGGCCTCTTGGGCGGCAGCCACCAGCAACTCCAATGCATCTGCCTGAATGGCTGGATGCAGGGTGTGCAGCCGATGGCGATCGAATGCATCCCGCAACCGTGCAGGCGCTGGCGCGTGCTCAACATGCAGTTGACGAAGCTGTGCCTCGTCAAAGCCCGTGCAATCCAGCACGGCGGTCGCCTGTTCCGCTGTCATGTCAAAAAAGTCCGCGGCCAGCCGACGTAGAAGTTGCAGCTCTCCCGTCCATTCCTGAGGCCGCTCCAGCGCATGGCGCCAGCCGCCGCTGCCGTTGCGTTCGAGTAACGGTCGATATGCCTGCTCGCGCTTCGGGTGACGGATTACCAAGTCCTTGCCATCCTGCGAGCGCGCCATCTGATAAGTGCCTTCGTGAAACTGCACTTGAGAACGCCCCAGGTGCCCCTCACTTTGCGCCATGGACAAGCCGGGAGGTTGCTCCACCCGGTATGCCGCCATGTCAGAGGAGCAGAGTTTCAATTGCCCGCCCTCGAGCATCACTGGGACCAACGCTCGCACCTGCGCCGCCGCGACGCCCACCGCCGCACCCACCGCCAGGTTTTCCGCGACCGCAAACACATGCCCCAAGGCAGCCTCACGGTCTCCGAGCTGCCAATCCTGATAGCCTTCGTATACCTCGTCGGCAATCTGAAGCGCAGCAATCCCCAACATCACCTCGCCCAGTACGGGTACGAACAACCCGGCCAGGCCTAGCAGAGTCAAGCCGGCATTTTCATAGCCGGCGAGCCGCCGGCGGCGAGCGGCGGCATCTTCGTCTCCGGTAGGCACCGCCAGCACCCTGGCATCGTCGAAAATCTTGTCAATGCGCTGGGCCCGCAGATGAGCGAACAGCGGTTTGTCCAAAGGAAAATGACGACCGTCGAGTGCCAGTGCGGCTCCTTTCGCGGTCTGGGCCTGAAGGCGTTCAAGCACGGTGCTGAAAGCCATACGCTCGCGCTCGCCAATGAACCGCATGAAAAACTTGGCAAACCGTGTTTCGCGCAAGCGCAGCCCTAAATCCTGGTAGAGCGCGGCCCAGGAAGCATGCTGACGAACGGGTCGAGCAGCGTCGCCCGGTATCCAGACGATCAGCCCCGAAGGGGCGCCACCGCCATGTTCACGGCACTCGACCACCACCACACCCTGGATGCATTTGCCAAGCAAGAACAGTTGCCTGCAGGTAAGCACTGTGGTGTCGGCTGGTACGATCGGCGTGGGCGCGACAACCCTCAGCATCTGCAGGTAGCTGCGCTCATCGATGTCTGCTTTCAAAAAAGCGATGCGCACCGCCGCATCCAATGCCGTGCGCTGCGCCTCTTCAAACACAACCTCGACAGCACGCCGAGCATGGCCCGGCGTGCCGCCCGCCTCGTCAGCGGGTAACAGATGCTCTCGCAACAACCCTTGGTAGTGGCCGCCCAGGTCCAACTTACGGCAGAGCTTGGCGAACGACACGAACGAAATGGGCATCACGGCGCCTGACGCCGACTCCACCTGCCGGCGGATAACCGGCCTGGCCACGATTTCATCCTCAGCGAAATTGTGCATCGCTGCAGCCAGCAACGGCACCGCGTTCGTGCGCACCGTCCGTACCGAAGGTGGCATAGGGAAACTGCTCGGATAGAACCTGCGCTCCACAGTGCACAGCTGCGTCGAGCGCACATCGATATGGCGGTTGTGCTCCTTGTGCAAGGCCACTTCGAGGCGCGGAGCGGCAAATTTGGCCAAGCAAGGAATAGCGCTCAACAACCGATCCAACTGGTCGACACTTTGCTGCTGGCGGCTCAAAGCAAGGTTGAGCTCCTTCAGCGCATCGGCTGGCGCCTGCTTGAACCAATCGGGCAACTGCCTGGCGATCAGTGCCTCTACCGAGTCGGGTGGCAGGTCGTGCCTGGGGAAATCGCTCATGGACTGCCTCTCTATTTTGAGAAGCAGACAAGAAAGCTGAAAGAAGCCGTCATCCGGTGTTAATTAAATAGTACGCAGCTTGCGCCCCGTCGATTCGTTCGGATTACCGAACGACTGCATACCCATTCATTCGGGGATTCGGACGCAAATTCTGTTACATGACCACCGCTAAACTATTGATTGCCAGGTTCTGCGGGACGTTATGATCGAAATCAGGGCTTGGCACGACTCATGCTCTACACTTGGTAGCCGAGTGCAAACGCTTCTTTCTGTATTCGTTGAACGAAAGAGTCCGCCAACGGCTCCATAAAAAAAACAAACACGTCGAGGAAAATTTGATGCGTATCGTTCGTCAATTGCTGGGCGCCGCCATTGCGGCCGCTGTGATCGCTTCGCCGGCCATGGCCGAGGAGCTGACCGGCACCCTGAAGAAGATCAAGGATTCGGGCACCATCACCCTGGGCCACCGCGACTCCTCCATCCCGTTTTCCTACCTGGCCGGCAAGCCCGAGCCCGTGGGTTATTCGCATGACATCCAACTGGCTGTCGTCGATGCCCTGAAGAAGCAACTGGGGACCGACATCAAGGTCAAGTACAACCTGGTCACCTCCCAGACCCGCATCCCACTGGTGCAGAATGGCACCGTCGACCTCGAGTGCGGCTCCACCACCAACAACGTCGAGCGCCAGCAGCAAGTCGGCTTCTCGGTCGGTATCTTCGAAGTCGGTACCCGCCTGTTGACCAAGGTCAAGGACGGTCAGCCTGCATACAAAGACTTCCCGGACTTGGCTGGCAAAAACGTGGTGACCACCGCCGGCACCACCTCCGAACGCATCCTCAAGGCGATGAACGCCGACAAGCAGATGAAGATGAACGTGATTTCCGCCAAGGACCACGGTGAAGCCTTCAACATGCTCGAAAGCGGCCGCGCCGTGGCCTTCATGATGGACGACGCCCTGCTGGCCGGTGAAATGGCCAAGGCGCGTAAACCTGCGGATTGGGTCATCACCGGTACTCCACAGTCGTACGAAATCTACGGCTGCATGGTGCGCAAGGAAGACGCTGCGTTCAAGAAAGCGGTCGACGACGCCATCGTGGGCTACTTCAAATCGGGTGAAGTCAACAAGAGCTACGACAAGTGGTTCATGCAACCGATCCCGCCAAAAGGCCTGAACCTGCAGTTCCAGATGAGCGACGAACTGAAAAAACTGATCGCCGAGCCGACCGACAAGGCCGCGGACGAGAAGAAGTCCTGATCCTCAGATAGTGGCCTGGTGCGCAAGCGCACGAATCTATTCTGCAGGCCACTCATTAGTGTCTAACCTTTCATCCGAGGGCGCCGAGCGCCCCCGGATGCTCGAAGGTGCCCGTGAAACAACCGTCTGAGGGGAAATCCCGATGAATTACAACTGGGACTGGGGCGTGTTCTTCAAGTCCACCGGCGTGGGCAGCGAAACCTATCTGGACTGGTACATCACCGGCCTGGGCTGGACCATCGCCATCGCCATCACCGCCTGGATCAT
>Ga0207655_1003008_pt1 | contig 12911 bp, 13 predicted proteins | sample KBSM44metaG_FD_184398 | JGI IMG/M metagenome (GOLD analysis project Ga0207655, IMG submission 184398) | Miscanthus rhizosphere microbial communities from Kellogg Biological Station, Michigan, USA - KBS M4-4 metaG (SPAdes) (version 2) | ecosystem: Host-associated > Plants > Roots > Rhizosphere >...
TTTTTTCATTGTGTTTGTTCGCGTCATTGCTCGTGGCGCGATGCCCCAAGCTCCAAAATTTCAGCCGCTGCCTCTAGCGGCTTTTTTGGCTGCGGATAAGCCCCCGCACGTCACCCCATCGCTTTCCTACCAATGCCCTGTGCACGTCAGGCAAAATGCCTACCCTCTGTAAGTATCAGCTTTTAAAGAGGTAGGAATGCGCCTGTTCACCTTGAGATCCGCCCTGCTCTGCTCCGCACTGGCCTTCGGCCTGGTGGCTTGCGGCGCGCAGGCTGCAACCGAGACAAAGCACCCTGCCAAGTCGTCCAAGACCACCCACACAGCCAAACCCTCAAAAGCTGCGCCCGCCAAACCCGTTGGCCAGAAGGTCTCGATGCTCAGCGGCAAGTTTGTCTTCACCCTGCCCAAGGACTACGTGAAAGGGCCGATGGAAGAGATCGACGACAAGGCCAAGGCGGCAGGCGTGACCGGGGCGCTGTACATGAATAAACCGGCGCGGCGTGTGGTGATCATCACCGAAACGCCGCTGCCCGATGGCCAGAAGGTCACGCCCAACGACGCCAAGACCCTGGACAACATCATTGCCGAAACCCTGGTGCAGCAGCAGTCCAGCTACAAGGACTTCAAGAAGCTCGGTGAGAAGAAGATCGTGCGAAAAGGCCTCGGCCTGCGTCAGTTGGATGCGTCGGGCAGTGTCGATGGCGGCAACGTGCTGAGCACCACCATCACCGCCGCCTCCGGCACTCGCACGGCGATGGTCAACGTGATCTCGTTGGCCAAGGATGCCAAGGCGCATACGGCGGTGGTCAAGGGTGTGACGGGGTCGAAGTAGGAACAGGCCATCAGGTGAGCCGCATTTTTCATCACATTTGAAAACTTGTACGTAGAACTCTTAGCGCGATGCCCAACACCATATGGGGCGCAGGCAACGTATGGTTAATGTGTATGCAGCAGCGCTAAGCGCGGATTGAAGGATGATTACCACCGGAATGGCGTAGTTAGAGTCTCTATCGAAGAAACTCTCATAATCAAAAAGGTCCGGCAAGAGCAAAAATAGCAATAGACTCAAGCAGATTTTAAAAAAAAGCGAAAGAAATCTACGGCAGGCATAAAATATATAAACGATGAAGGAACGACTACCTTTGTAGACGAAGCATAGCTGTACAAGCAGAGCATATAAAAGCACTGCAACTGCAATGAAAATCAATTCGGTGAGTATGAAATGATTAGTATCCATATCTTCCGGGGTGGGGGCGCCGGATAGGAGTTCTGATATGTTTATTATGACGTGCGGGGAGATTATAGCTTCTCGATCAAAGACAGAGTCACCTACTATTGATACACCAATAAGAAGCATTAAAAAAAGTACTGGCTTCAATAGCTTAGCGGCAAGAGTTGTCATTTACAATGACCTCAATTGTTCCATATACCTTTAACTCCGAGCCAGACAGTACTGTTGGCTTTTGTTGCAGTATTGCGCGCCTAAGTATTTCATAATCGATGTGACTCGATAGGGTTATGCAGCCTTCAGATACAGTGCCAGGGTGAAGTCGAAAATTTCCTCGGGCTACTTTTTGGAAGAAAGTGGAATCATCAATTGAATCGTCTATGCGATACAGACCAAACCATTTTGAATGATCGGCCGGGTTAGTGAAAGTTCTGGTTCTGATCGAATCTTTGATGGACGTCATAGCGACACTTTTCCAAGTGCCAGTAGGCCTGTCCACGATGTAATACCTACCCGGAGGCAGTGGGCCGCTACCTACAATATTGGCGCAACCACCTCTGTTTCGATAAAACCCATTTCCCGAAAATGCACTGAATGTACCTACCCCATAAATAATAAGTGGTGAGTAGGTTGCGCCATGAATAATGATGAACTTTCCCTGTATTGCCATGAAACTCTCGTTGAAAATGTCCTTGGGAATTTGGCATTGCTTTGTCGAGCGTAGCTTCGATATCAAGTGCCAATGCCGGGTACATTACAAGAGGTGACAATGACGCGATGTCAGTCATTTCTTTTTGGCTTGTATGAAATTTCTGCAAAGGCGACATCGAACTGGTAGGAAAAAATGTTGTGCGTTACGTGCGTCCAAAACATGACTGACTTGGTTTTTCAGAGCGTTCTCACTTGTCGTAAGGAAATGTCTGACATCAAGAGCTGCGGCTCCCTCATAAGGTACAGCCCGGCTGTATACAACAGTTAATCAATAAGGATGATGAAATGCCTATTCCTGCTTATATGTGGCTCAAAGACGACGGCGGTGCAGCTATTAAGGGTTCGGTCGATATACACAAGCGGGAGGGCAGTATCGAGATCATTGGCTTCAGCCACGGCGTCAATCTTCCCGTCGATGGCAGCAATGGGAAGATCACAGGGACTCGCTCTCACTCACCCGTGTCGCTGGAAAAAGAATTCGACTCGTCGAGCCCCTATCTTTATAAGGCGGTCGCGACTGGGCAGACCTTGAAGTCGGCTGAGATTCGTTGGTACAAAATCAACGATGCAGGTCAGGAAGAGGTTTACTTCGTCATGTTTCTCGAGGGGGTGAAAGTGACTGGCGTCAATCCAGGCATGCCAAATGCGAAATACGGCGGCCTTTCCCAAGTCAATCATATGGAGTCCGTCTCACTGATGTACGACAAAATCACCTGGCGTTATACCGATGGTAACGTGGAGTACAGGGATGCCTGGAATGAGCGCTGAGGGATAAGGGACCGCCACCGTGGGGACGGCGACTCGGGCTTCTGTGTCATCCAGCCGTCAGGCGAGCAGGCGGTGGCCATCGAGCTTCCTGCAGACCGCGACCAGTAGCCTGCTAGACAACACCGCCGGCGTGAAAGACGCCAAGCCGCAGTAACAGACCCGCTTCAACAAAAACGCCCCGATATCGAGGTGTTTTTGTTGGTGAGCAAGCCGGACTGCTACGGGTAATGTGACAGCCGCTATCTCTTGCTCTCCACCGCCATCCGCACCGCAAACCCGAACAACACCGTGCCCATCAGCCAGCGCTGCACCATCGCCCAGCTCGGGCGTTGGGTGAGGAAGAAGGCGATGGAGCCGGCCGCCATGGCGATGGTGGCGTTGACCATCAGGCTGATGCCGATCTGCACGCTGCCCAGCACCAGGGACTGGCCCAGCACGCTGGTGCCGTTGTCGACGCTGATGAATTGCGGCAGCAGCGAGAGGTAGATCATGGCGACCTTGGGGTTGAACAGGTTGGTGATCATGCCCATGAAAAACAGCTGGCGGTTGCTGTCCTGGGGCAGATCCTTGATCTGGAACGGCGAGCGCCCGCCCGGCCGGACGGCTTGCCAGGCCAGGTAGGCCAGGTATGCAGCCCCCGCCAGACGCAGGGCGTCATAGGCGTAGGGCACTGCCATGAGCAGGCCGGTGATGCCGAAGGCCGCGCATAGCATGTAGAACAGAAAACCGATGCCCACGCCGCCCAGAGAGATCAGTCCTGCCTTGCGACCCTGTGAGATGGATCGGGAAATCACGTAGATCATGTTCGGCCCAGGCGTCAGAACCATGCCCAGCGCGATGAGAGAAAAAGCCAACAGGTTTGAAAGTTCAGGCATGACGACTTCCGCCAACGGGTTGAGGTGGGATGTCGAAAACAGCTCGACGCAGCACCTGCATTCCAGCCCAATCGCAGGGTGCGGTAAATACACAGATCGGGGTCAAGTCAGGCCATACAGACGCCAGGTGCTACGCTGCAAAGCCTGGCCGACAGTCGGCGGTGTGATTCGGACGAATAGTGGCATTTTGCTCTTCCCAGCCCCTGACAGGCAGGCGACACTCATGGGTGTTCGTCGTGGCTGATGTTTCAGTCGGGATGCTGCATTACACAACCCGGTGAAGAGCTATGAACAACTCCATCCACAAGGGTCTTTCCTACGCCCGACGCATGTACCTGCCGCGCACGGTCGGTCTGGGCATCGGGTTCTTTTCCGTCGCGGCCGCTGTTTACCCCTCGCACCCGCCCGCGTGGGTCTGGGCGTTGATGCTGTTTCATGGCTACGGCTGGCCCCATGTCGCCTACCAACTGGCGCGTTTTTCGAGCCAGCCGTATCAGGCCGAGCGGCGCACGCTGATTTATGACTCGCTGGCAGGCGGCTTCTGGGCCGGCGCCATGGGGTTCAATCCGCTGCCGACCGTGACGGCGCTGTCGATGATGGCCATGAACAACATCGCGGCCGGCGGCCCGCGCCTTTTTGTTCTCGGCTGTGTCGCGCAGTTGGCCGGCTCAGCGGTGGGATATTGGATTCTCACGCCTGTGCTGTTCCCGGACGTCACCCAGATTCAGATCTACGCCTGCCTGCCAATGCTGGTCATCTACCCGCTCGCCATTGGCCTGGTGTGCTATCGGGTGGCGGTGCAGCTGTCACGGAGCAAGAAAGCGCTGGAGAAACTCAGCACCACCGACAGCCTGACGGGCCTGATGAATCACGGCGCCTGGAAAGATCTGCTGACAGTCGAGTTCAACAACTGCCAGACCCTCAACCGGCAGAACAGCGTTGCATTGATCGACATCGATCACTTCAAGTCCATCAACGACACCTACGGCCACATCATCGGCGACAACGTGCTCAAGCAACTGGGCGGCGCCCTGACCGCGAGCCTGCGCGAGACCGACCTGGCCGGCCGCTATGGCGGTGACGAATTCTGCGTGATCCTGCCCGACACCACACTGGCCCAGGCCGGCGAAATCCTCGAACGCCTGCGCCGCACCGTCCACGAACACACCCACAGCGCCCTGCCCAACTTGAAATTGAGCCTGAGCATCGGCATCGCCGCCTACGGCCCGCACCTCACCGACGCAGGCATGTGGCTGCACGAAGCCGACATGGCGCTCTACGACGCCAAAAGCACCGGGCGCAACCGCGTGACATCGGCGCAACCCGGGGTGAAGACGGCGTTGATGGTGCGGTGAGTCATTTCCCCAGACGCATCAGGGTGTCGAAGAGCGTGGGAAGGCCGGATTTCTGCAGGTATTTATGTACGATCTGGCGCAGGGTGGCGCGAAGGTCGAGGGGTGGGGCAGAAGGTTGAGGCTGCTTGTTGGCGCTTTTGGTTTTGTCTGGTTTTGCCTGGGGCTCGGTGTTATCAAAGAGCTTGTAGACCTCTTTGGATTTATGTTCGATATATTCACGTTTGCCAAAAACATGCTTACTGAAACGACCGTTAACAGGAATGGTGTCTTTTGAGGAGGAAAAGCGGTTTACCAGCAACTCCAGAAATTCGAAATCATCATGCCGCATAGCGGAGTAATTCTTATCAGTATCGAACATGATGAATCCTTTATCCAACCGCGTAGTTTCCAGGGCAGGACTATTTCGGATTCGTTGGGCACGGGCTTCATTGGCATCGGTAAAGCTGTATGACAAGCGGTGTCCCTCCAGATCGTACATTCTCCCTTGGTTATGTGGATTTATAAGCTTTCCATTGTCACAGTAACGGTAATCTGCAAGGGTCAGCGCATATAAATCCACGTACTTCAAATCTATACTTTCGGACTGAGCGAACTCGTAGATTTCCGCCAACAGCTGCCTGTCAGCCATCGTTAAATATTGAGGAACTGGCAGAATTGCATGCATGAGTTTCTTATCGGTAATGACTGGCGGCTCGACATCTGGCGCACTCATGAATACCCGTTGTCTGAGTAACGTCTGGCCGTTGATCAACACGGCTGTCGACGACAGTTCGGTGCTGATCCTCGTGGGCGCTTTGACTGCCTCATCGAAGGGCTTGGCCGACTGCCGCCCAATTGCAAGTGGGCGTATTGGAGTCTGTTCAATTTTCATTGTTCTATCCTCAAGAGCCTCCCGACCAGCCAGCAGCCGGGAGGCTGAGCCGTCAATAGCTCATATGGAAGGTGACCGAATCACTGCCCAGGGGGCGGCTGGGATAAGGGCCACTTGCATGGGAGTGCCGGATGATGATGTGTGAGCTATAACCCCACGCGCCGACGTCCGGAATGGGCAGTGTTCCACTTGCCCCAGGCGTTATGTATTCACATTCGAGGGTTCCTCCTTGCCGCTGCAGGCAAAGCTCCGCCTTTTCATCAGTACTCTGTGGATAGCTCGTCGCCGTCCACGAAACAGCCCTGAGACGCGCCGCATGCATTGACTGGCCGGTGGGGTAATCGGTACTCATCAATCGATGCATCGAGTGCCCTCGCGCCCCGCCCGAGATGGGATAAGGCGTTGATGTCTTGGTCACCGAAAACTCCGCTGCCACACTTGAAAGGGACAGAAACATCAACCCCAGGGGTAATAGTTTTTTATTCATCTTTCACATCCTTATTTATCGTTTTATCTTTCTTCAGGCCGAACGATTCCCGTGAGCCAAACTCACTGAAAAATCTCAAACCTGTTTATTCCCGGTAAAAAAACAATCGCGATTAATTAGTCCATACCCACCTCCCTTTGTACGAATCCATTGTCCAGTCCTGACACTTGCACCCCGCTCACCGTGGTTTGGCCCAGGCTCACGAATCGTCGAGTTTCCGGTTGATCCATGGCGGCCCGGTGAATGACGAAATGTTTGCCACCCTCCTCGCCCACCGCATCAAGAGGAAGCACCACGGCGTGAGGATTGTTATCGATGAGAATCGACAGCTTCGCGCTCATGCCCAATCGCAATGCGGACTGGGTAGAGGCGCCCAAGCCAGCCATGGCCACGATGACGTGATACGAAGCGCTGTCGCGGTGCATGTCAGAGGCGATGGCCTGGGCCCCGACGGAGGTGACATGGCCTTGCAGCACGCCGTCGAAACCGTCGCCACTGATCTGGACCGGCATGCCTTCGCGCAGTTGATTGATGTCGGATTCATCGACCTTGGCCTGCACGTGTAAACGTTCGAGACTGGCCAGCGAGAACAACGGTTGGCCTTGGGTGAGGCGTACACCTGGCTCGACGGTATTCACGGCGCCGCTGGAGGAGGTGTCCGGCAGACGCTGAATGATGCCGGGGAACGGGGCGCGGATTTCGCCTCGCGCCTCCAGCGCCTGCAGCGCATCGAAGCGCGCACGGGCGTTGAGCAGTTCCATGTCGGCGATTTGCCGGTGTTCGCCCTGTCCACGCCTGCGGACTTTTTCCAATTCTGCCTGCGCAGTCGCCAAATCCTGCATTTGCGCCTGTAGCTGCAGTGTCAGGCTGTCAACTTCCATGCGTGGGACTATGCCCTGCTCCAGCAACACCCGGGTCTCGGTCAGTTTGCGTCGACTGTCGGCCGCACCCGACTGGGCGCTGCCAACGGCTCTGCGCGCCCTCGCCATTTCGTCACTGTTGGCCCACTCTTCCAATGCCTGCACCGCGCTCTCGGCCTTGAGCCGCTCGGCCAACGCATTGCGCATCTGCATGTGCAACACATCGGGATTGATCGTCAGCAGCAATTGGCCTCGTGACACGCGCTGATCGTCTGTGAACAGCTTCTGCTGAACCAGCCCTTCAAAAGGCGCGGTCAGGGTGACGGACGAGCCCGACACAATGCGTCCGACCAGACTAATCCGCTGTTCAAGCGGACCTCTCTCGACGGGCGACCAGCGCACTGTCGACGCCCCAGATTCTCGCCATGTCCAGTGCACGAGTGCAGCGCCGGCAGTCAGGGTCGCGGCTAATATGCCCACCTTGAAAAACATCGCTCTGGTGTCAGTCATTGAGGGCAATCTCCCAACTGTCGAGCGTCATCCCCAAGCGCTCGTCGAGCTGCGTCTGCGCATTGAGATAAGTGACCTGGGCGTTGAGCACGGCATTTTCCGAACGGCGCAAATCCTCCTCGAAACTGAGCACCTGAAAATTGCTGGTGCGTCCGACCTGCAACTTTTGCTGCTCGGCCGCAAGTTTCATCTGCGACAGGCGCAGGCTGCGCAGGGCGATTTCGTATTGCCGCCAATGGGTCTGCATGGTGCGGATCGCGTCGCTGACATCGCGCTCAAGCGCCTGCTGCGCCTGGGCCTGTTGCATCGCCTGGCTGTCCACTGCCACCTGCGCCGTGACCAGGCGTTGGCGCTGCAGCGGGTCGCCGATGGGTATTTCCAGTTGCACGCCTGCGTAGGAACTCCAGCGCCGGTCGACGCCGTTCCCTGTGCTCGATGAGTAAGCGTGCCGATCCTGCCCGGCACCGGCCACCAGCGACAGATCCCACAACTGCTGATTTTTCGCCTCCAGCAGATCAATGTCAGCAAGCTCCTGCGCGATGCGCTGTTGCAGGTAGCGGGGCTGTCTCTGGCTGGCGATGGCGAGTGCATCCTGATCATCCATCTCGACGCGCTCGACCCGCAACTCGTCGCTGGCGCGCAAAGGTGTGGAAAGATCCAGCGCCAGCAACTGCAACAAATCTCGGCGGCGGGCTTCCAGCTGATGGACGGCCTGCTCGGCATTGAGCTCCTGATAAGCCAGGTCGGCCTCGTTTTGCAGGCGATCCACCTGAGCCATTCGACCAGCGGCAATCAGCGCATCGTTGACCCGCATCTGCTTGCGGGATCGATCCAGTGCCTGGCTGACGATGCGCAGCTGCTCCTGCGCCTTGAGCAACTCTCGATAGGCAGACGCAATCTGCGTCACGCTCTGTGCCACGGTGGCTTGCAGCCCGAGGCGTTGACTCTGCTCACTCAGCCGGGCGCGGCGCCTGGGGGCAGTCACCACGTCGCGCCCGGCGTTCCTGAGCAGCGGCTGCACGATTTCCAGCCCCAGATCACGCTGATTCTTGCGTCCCCCTTTCTCGGCATGATCCAGGCGCTGGGCCCAGGACAGACTGAACCGGGTGCCCCATTCACTGTTCAACGTGACCTTGGGCGCGAGGTTCATCTGTTGCTCACGATCCCGGGACCCGCGCCTTGTCGTGAGCTGACTCCCCAACAAGAGGCGTGGAGAGAAGAACGCCTCAGCCACCTGCAGATCGAATTTCTGCGCCACCCGTTGCAGATACGAACGGCGAATCTCCCGGTTGCCCCGCAATCCCAGCGCCACAGCGTCAGCCAGGCTCAGATTCAAGTGGCTGACCGACGATGGCGAAGACAGCGCACGACCGTGGGCCATCGTCGGCGCGCTCACACCGTAAACCGACCCTTGATCGCCCCGAGCCTGGCTGGCGGTCATGACGCTGAACAGAATCATCAGCCGCTTGGCGTGGCCTCTGAGACGGCTACGAACGGCAGACTTGCTGTTCACAGCAGCGGGTCGGGCTGGGGCTGAACCTGTTTGAGCAAGCTCAACGGCGTCATCTTTTCCAGCAACTTCATCAGGCTCCCGTCGAGCGACAACGGTCCGTGGATAGCTTCCTCCCGATCCAGATGCCCCTGTTGAATGTCTCGATAACCTTGCGGGTAGATACACCTCTCCAACGGCATCAGGCTGTCGTAGTGCTCAAGCAAGCCGCGAAAAACGATTCGCCGCTCCGACACACCTCGGGTGGTGGCGATGAGCTTGATGAAGAAGGTCGAATCGTTCTGGCGAAGCGCCTCATAGGCGGCGTATCGCTCCACCAGCGTGAGCCCTGCACAGTCATCGAATGCCACGCAGCAGAGCGCTTCACGACGCTGGCCGGTAAAAGGGTTTTTCGCAGCCACGCGGCGATGGCTCTGTCCCAGGACGAAGGCCACCGCCGCTTCAGCCTGCTGCAGGCGCACGTCATCGACGATTTCGTCCAGTTCGTCGAGTGAGGGCGCCTGTCGTCCGAGGTGTTCGATCTCCCGTCCGAATGTGGCAAACAGCCCCCGAGGACCGAGCCACTCCCTGTGCAGTTCGCCAAGCATCTCGGTGCACAGGGCGCCTTGGCGCTCAACCAGCCGGTTGAAATGCACGATCACGCTGTCGTGCACCGACGCCTGAGGTTCAGGCTGCGTGTGAAAGCCGCTCATGGCGCCCTGGATTGAATTGCGTGTGTTCATTGAATGCTTCCTTTCTTGTTATCAATGTTCTGCGTGAATCTGCGGCATCAACAGCTCGATCAATCGTCCCGAAGCGCTGCCGCTGGTGAGAGCCGCGCGGCCACCACCGCGGGGTAGCTGCCGAAGAACAACCCGATCAGCAACGAGCTGCCGATACCCAGCAAACGGTTGTCAGGAGAAAGGCTCAGCGGCCAGCCACTGACACGGGCAAAGAGAAAGGCGATGGCGCTGCCCATCACTGCACCGAGTAGGGCACCCAGGACCGACAGGTGGGCAGCCTCCAGAAGAAACAACAGGCGAATGTCGCGCCGCCGTGCGCCGAGCGCCATGCGTACACCGATCTCGCGGCGACGCTCGCGAACGCTCATTAGCATCACGTTCATCACACCGACACCGGCAACCAGAAGGGAAATTCCCCCCAGCCCCGCAAGCAGCCATGTGAATGTCTGAGCCTGGCGTTCCAAGCCATCAAGCAACTGCTGCGGCACCTGGACTTCGACCTCGCGGTCATCGAGAGAGCGACTGAGCAAGGTCTTCAGGGATTGCGCGGTGCTCGGAAGGTCCGTGCCGGGCACCACTCTGGCGATCACGTTGCCAATGCTCGCGGCCGATGAAATCCGGGCCATGCTGCGTGCAGGCATGAAGACTGAGGTGTCAGCAGAGACCGGCAGCAACGGGTTATGGGTGACAGGCGACAGGACGCCTATGATCTGAAACTGGTAACTGCCTATACGTAAAAAATCGCCAGGCCTCACCGCCCCTCTTCCATCACCAAGAGCCGTGGCGACCTCGGCCCCCAGCACCACGAACAATCCATTGTTGTCCAGAGGCGAGATGAAGCGACCACTCGCAAGTGTCAGGTCCATGACCACCGCCAGCGCAGCCGTGGTGCCTGTCAGCGAAACATCGTGCGTCGCGCTCCCACGATAAACCCGTGTAGAGAACTGTCTGATCGGCGCGACCCACGCCAGTTGAGGCAATCTGGCCTTTATAGAATCAGTGTCCAGGGTTCTGGGCGGGGGTGGGGAGCGCCCTGCTACCGCCACAAAGCTCACTACCAACGTCTCAGCCCCCAGCCCCGTGAAGGTGCGCAGTGCATCCTCGCGAGAACTGTGGCCAATATCGAGCAACGCCACCACAGAGGCACTGCCCACCATGATTCCCAGCAGCGCCAGCCAGGAGCGCAGCCCCAGAGCACGCAGGTTTTCCAGCGACTCATTGAGGCGCAACTGCCACCGGCAGCCAGCAACGGACTCAGGCGCAGACATGCCCGACTGTCTCGCGTAACTGACCGCCCGCCACCTCGATCTGCCGCGCAAAGCGCAAAGCCAGGCGGGTATCGTGAGTCACCGTCACCAGCGTTACCTGGTGCCGACGGTTGAGGTCGAGCAACAGGTCCATGATGTCGTCTGCACACTGCTGATCGAGGTTGCCGGTGGGCTCATCCGCAAGAATCAGCGACGGTCGCCCGACCAACGCCCTGGCAATTGCTACCCGCTGACGCTGCCCTCCCGACAGATCGGCGGGCAAATGCAAGGCTCTGTCCGACAGCCCCACCGCATGCAACTGGCGCGCCGCACGTTCGCGGGCGACCGAGCGGCGCTCGTTGCGATACATCAGCGGTAGCGCGACATTATCCAGCGCACTCAGGCGCGGCAGCAGGTTGAACGCCTGGAACACGAACCCCATGTGCCGGTTGCGCCAATGAGCCAGGGTGTCCGGGCATGCCCGCATGGCATCGTGGCCCGCGAACATGACCCGCCCGGATGCGGGCCGCTCCAGCAAACCGAGGATGTTCAGCAGGGTACTCTTCCCCGAGCCCGACGCCCCTGTAATTGCACAGGTGTCACCACGACGAAGGATGAAATCGATTTTATCGAGCACGCAAACGTTCGAACGTTTGTGTTCATAATGTTGATAAACGTTGTGCAGCTCGAACAATGTCGATATAGAACCACCCATCACTTCGCGCATAACCACTCCCCGTCTACAAGGCAGGCTGAACTTGGCTGCCTCTTATCTTTCAGCACCTCTGAACAACAAATAAAAAATATAAAAAGCAGGCTTATCACTGCCTGCATCATCACTTCGAAAAAAACTTTCAAGAGCCCTCATTATGCGCAGCCGGCTCACCAATACAATCCGTCAGATGTAGGGGGTATTCGAACTGTTTACGGGCCTTGGGACTCACGTGCAGGGCCATCAGTTGTGCGCGGTTGTGGACTTCATTCTTCTTGAGCAGCGCCGAGACGTGGTCCCGGGCCGTGTAATCACTGATCCCCAGCGCCTGGGCGATGCCCTTGTTGGTGTAGCCGGCCAGCAGCAGCTGCAGCACTTCCTGTTCTCTGGGGGTGGTGCGATTGGGGCGTTTGTATTTACGTTTTCGTTCCGTCATACGCTGGCATTATCCTTAAATCAATTGCCATCCGTGGCGTCAAACATTCCATCGGCTTGAACCGACTTTTATTGAGGTTATTTTCAAGCGACTGCGCTGGGGCCCGCAAAGCAATAAAGGTAAATATTCCTACAAGGGCAGGCGACTTTTCTTTGCCAAGGTCTTACAAAGTTGTAAATTGGAAATAACGGAACGCCCGTGCAAACTCCGTATGCACGTTTCATGGGGGGAAAGTGTTAGTGCCCGCGACAATAAACGCTGCAAATGCGAATTACAATCATCGGTTACAAATGTCCTGATGGGCTCGGCAGGCGCCGGGCAATGGTCTGTCACGTTGCGGGGCGATCGGTGTCATGGCAACGCCGATCGCCCTGCGAAGAGAATGGAGTTGGACTACCGGCGATCAGGACGGCGCCTGACCGAACATCTTCATCGCGCGCTCACGGATTTCATCGGGAGTGAGATCTTCCTTGTGGGTGCCGATGAACCACAGGTGACCGAATGGATCACGTACGCTGCCGCTGCGATCGCCGTAGAACATATCTTGAACTTCGGAGACTACGGTGGCACCGGCATCGACGGCGCGCTTGAATTGTTCATCGACGTCAGGCACGTACAG
>Ga0207655_1003011_pt1 | contig 12899 bp, 10 predicted proteins | sample KBSM44metaG_FD_184398 | JGI IMG/M metagenome (GOLD analysis project Ga0207655, IMG submission 184398) | Miscanthus rhizosphere microbial communities from Kellogg Biological Station, Michigan, USA - KBS M4-4 metaG (SPAdes) (version 2) | ecosystem: Host-associated > Plants > Roots > Rhizosphere >...
CCGTCGTTCGGAACGTCTGCACTCATTCGAGGTAGTCCCGCAGCGACTGCGACCGCGACGGGTGACGGAGCTTGGCCATCGTCTTGGACTCGATCTGGCGGATACGCTCGCGCGTGACGCCGAAGGTGTCTCCGATCTGGTCGAGCGTCTTGGGCTGTCCGTCGCCGAGGCCGAAGCGCATGCGGATCACGCCCGCCTCGCGTTCGCTCAACGAATCGAGCAGCGATTCGAGCTGACGCTGCAGCATCGTGAAGCCCACGGCATCCGCCGGAACGACGGCCTCGGTGTCCTCGATGAGGTCACCGAACTCGCTGTCGCCGTCCTCGCCGAGCGGCGTGTGCAGGGAGATCGGTTCGCGCCCGTACTTCTGGACCTCGATGACCTTCTCGGGGGTCATGTCGAGTTCACGCGACAGTTCCTCGGGCGTGGGTTCGCGACCGAGGTCCTGCAGCATCTGGCGCTGCACGCGAGCGAGCTTGTTGATGACCTCGACCATGTGCACGGGAATACGGATCGTGCGGGCTTGGTCGGCCATCGCGCGGGTGATCGCCTGGCGGATCCACCACGTCGCGTAAGTCGAGAACTTGAAGCCCTTCGTGTAGTCGAACTTCTCGACGGCACGGATGAGGCCGAGGTTGCCCTCCTGGATGAGGTCCAGGAATTGCATGCCGCGACCGGTGTAGCGCTTGGCGAGCGACACGACGAGGCGGAGGTTGGCGCCGAGCAAGTGGCTCTTCGCACGCTGGCCATCGCGGGCCACCCACTGGAGGTCGAGCCCCAGCTGGCTGGACTTCTCCGCGGCGGACATATGCGAGAGCTTCTCTTCGGCGAAGAGGCCGGCTTCGATGCGCATCGCGAGCTCTACCTCTTCGGCCGCGTTCAGCAGCGGGACTTTACCGATCTGCTTGAGGTAGTCCTTCACCGGGTCCGCCGTCGCGCCGGTGATCTGCGTCGAGTAGACGGGGACGTCGTCCTCGTCGCTCGAAGAGATCACGATGGCGCCCGTGGGCAACGGCTCCGAGAACGCAGGCTTGGATGTGCCCTCTTCCTCGTCGTCGTCCTCGCTGTCGGCTTTCTTGTCGCCCGCGGCCGCCGGCGCATCCTCGGAGTCGTCGGATGCGTCGCCGTCGGTCGTGTCCTCGAGGTCGGCCTCATCCAGTTCGACGTCGTCGTCGATGTCCTCGTCGTCGTCCTTCGCCTTCTTGGGGGCGGCCTTTTTCGGGGCCGCCTTCGCCTTCGCGGCGGGCTTCTTCGCCGCCGGGGCTGTCGTCGCCTGATCCGTGGCGGACTCCGTGGCTTCCTCCTCCTCGACCTTGCGGGAGCGGGTGGTCTTCGTGCCTGAGGTCACGTCTTGCCTTTCACCGGCGGGAATGCCGTGTTTTCGGACAGGAGTAAGACCCTTGTCAAGTCCGGGGGCGCCTCATGTGAGGCGTACCGCGGTCGACAACGGGTCGTGATGTCCATTGTCGCATACATCATCGGGTGCGCCGTGCGCAATAGTCCCGAGGCACCCGATAGCTACGACAACGTCGTCGAACGGCTGCGCATTCCCCTCAACGGCGTCCTCGGCGGTCGTCGCCGCGCCACTCGTCGCCCCGACGATCCTCATCGCGGCGGTCGGCGAGGAAGCGCTCCAGTTCGGCGGCGAGCTCGTCGGCGCTCGGGAGATCCCCGGTGTGGATGATGGGCTGACCGAGATTGGATCCGGCCATGTAGGAGTCGTACCGCTCCTCCAGCGTCCGGAGCATCGTCGTCAGTTCCGTGTTGCCCTCGACCTGCTCGTCGACCTTGGACACGTACTGACGGTTTTCCTCCCGCAGCGTGTCGGCGTCGAAGACGAGGCCCGTCGCCACGGAGAGGCTGTCGAAACCGGCGAGTGCGGCCGCCGGATAGTCGGTGTCGGCGAGGTAGTGCGGCACGAGAAGGACGAAGCCGGAGACGGACGCACCGCTCTGCGCGAACCGGTGCTCCAAGAGGTGGCCCACGGTGGCGGGGACCTGCGTGTGCGGCTGCCAGACCGAATGAGCCTGCGTGAGGTCGCTCCGCGTGCCGCTGACGGTCGTTCCGATCGGACGCGTGTGAGGAACGGGCATCGGGATGGCGTGGACCCAGGTGACCGACGACACCTGGAGGCCTTCGGCCAGGCCCACGACCGTCTCGGCGAAAGCCTCCCACGCGAAGTCGGGCTCGTAGCCGGCGAGCAGCACGAACGGTTGGCCCATCGCATCGTGCGCGAGGGAGAGCTCGAGGCGCAGCGGACGGTAGTCGACCAGATGATCGGCATCGAAGGTGATGGTGGGACGACGGGCACGGTAGTCGAGCAGGACGTCCGCGGAGAACGCGACGATCGGGGCCGGGTCGAGTTCCTCGCGGAAGATCTCGACCATCTGGGATACGGCGCCTCCGGCATCCGTGAACCCGGTCAGCACGATGACCATGGGCAGACCGGGGGGCACCGGCGGGGCCGACGCCACGCGCTCGTAAAGGGGACCGCTCAGGGGCATGCCTCCACTGTACGAGCCTCCGATCCCCACGGCTCCGAGTCCCGCTGACAGCGAACACGCCCCGCGGCTCGCCGCCGGCCGCCTCGCCGTGCGCGCTGGGTGCAAACCTAGGATGGAGGCCATGGCGTTTCCCGAGCTGTCCTTCACTACCGATCCGCTGCGTGAGATCACGGCCGATGCTCTCGTTCTCGCACTTCCCCCGCTGTCTTCTCTGGACGGCGACGCCGAACTCGCGCACTGGCCGGGGCTGACTCCCGCTCTCGAGGCGGTGGGGTTCACCGGTGCGCCCGGCGTGAGCGTCCGGGCGTATGCGCCGGAGGTGACCTCGCTGCCGCTCATCGTCGTGGGAACGGGCGCCGAGCCCGATACCGCGGCTCTCCGGGACGCCGTCGGGGCGGCCGTCCGCACGGCGACCGGCTTCGACACGGTCGCGATCGAGGTGCCCGGGGTGGATGCGGAGGGCGTGCGCGCGGCGGCCGAAGGGGCGGTGCTGGGCGGGTACCGATTCGACGGCTACAAGACGGCGACGGCGCCGGCGCGCGCAAAGCACGTCGTCGTCCGCGCCGATGATCCGGCAGACGATGCGACGCTCGCGCGGGTGCGCGCTGTCGGTGCGGCCGCCGCGCTGGTGAAGGACCTCGTCCACATGCCGGCCGAGTGGCTCGGTCCGCAGGACGTCGCCGGCGCAGCACGCGACGCGGTGGAGGGCTTGCCCGTCGAGGTGGAGGTGTTCGACGAGCTCGCGCTGACGGAGGGCGGGTACGGCGGCATTCTCGGTGTGGGCCAGGGGTCGGACCGCCCGCCGCGCCTCGTGCGCCTCGACTACGCACCCGCGGACGCTGCGCGCCACATCGCTCTCGTCGGCAAGGGCATCACCTTCGACACGGGCGGCCTTTCGCTCAAGCCGGCCGCGGGGATGGTGGGCATGAAGTACGACATGTGCGGCGCGGCGACGGTGCTCGCCGTCGTCCGGGCGGCGGCGCAGCTCGAACTGCCCGTGCGGGTATCGGCGTGGCTCTGCATCGCCGACAACATGCCGTCCGGTCGGGCGATCCGCCCGGGAGATGTGTTGCGCATCCTCGGCGGCACCACCGTCGAGGTGTTGAACACCGATGCCGAGGGGCGTCTGGTGCTGGCCGACGGTCTGGTGGCCGCGAGTCGAACCCATCCCGACGTGTTGATCGACGTGGCGACGCTCACCGGCGCCATCTCGGTCGCGCTGGGATCGCGGCACACCGGGGTCATGGGTGCCGAGGACGCCGTCGCCGAATACCTCGAGGCCGCCGACGATGCCGACGAACTCGCCTGGCCGCTGCCGCTGCCGGCGCACATGGAAGAGGAGCTCGACTCCCCCATCGCCGACCTCGTCAACGCCAAGATCGGCGACCCGACCGGAGGCTCCCTGTTCGCGGGTCTGTTCCTCCAGCGCTTCGTCGGCCGGGTGTCCGATGAGCCCGACGCGCCGCGGATTCCGTGGGTGCACTTGGACATCGCCGGCAGCGGCACCGCCAAGTCTGCGACCGGCGCGACAGATAAGGGACCCACCGCAGCAACCGTCCGGTCGTTGCTCGCATTCGTCGAAGGAGGCGCTCGATGAGCGTGCACCACGCCGACCTCGTCGTGCTCGGCGGCGGTTCCGCCGGTTACGCCGCAGCGATCCGCGCCGCGGAGCTCGGGCGGTCGGTCACGATCGTGGAGAAGGACAAGCTGGGCGGCACGTGCCTTCACCGCGGGTGCATCCCAACGAAGGCCATCCTGCACGCGGCGGAGGTCGCCGATGCCGTGCGCGACGCCGCCGCGGTGGGCGTGCGCGCCTCGTTCGACGGCATCGATGCCGACGCCGTCACGGCGTTCCGGGAGGGCATCGTCGCCAAGAAGTTCAAGGGGCTCGAGGGGCTGATCAAGGCCCGCGGGATCACGGTCGTCTCCGGTTCCGGACGCCTCGTCGTGGATGGCGAGGGACCCGGGATCGCGGTCGCAGATGACCTCTATCGGGGCACGGACGTGCTGCTCGCCACCGGCTCCTACACGCGAACGCTTCCCGGGATCGAGCCCGCAGGGCGGATTCTCACCAGTGAGGAAGCGCTCGCGCTGCGCGAAGTGCCGGCATCCGTGATCGTTCTCGGCGGCGGCGTCATCGGCGTGGAATTCGCCAGTGCGTGGCGTTCGATGGGTGCGGAGGTGACCATCGTCGAAGCTCTGGACCACCTCGTTCCGGCGGAGGACATCGCCTCCAGCAAGGCTCTGGAGCGGGCGTTCCGCAAACGCGGCATCGTCTCTCGCCTCGGCTCGCGATTTGCCAGCGTGTCGCAGACGGAGTCCGCGGTCACGCTCGTCCTGGAGGACGGTTCAGAACTGACGGCCGACTACGTCCTCGTCGCCGTGGGACGTGGTCCGTCGACGGCGGAGCTCGGCTTCGAGGAGGCGGGTGTCGAGCGCGACCGCGGGTTCGTGGTCGTCGATGACCGCCTGCGGACCACCGTCGATCACATCTGGGCGGCGGGCGATATCGTTCCGGGCCTCCAGCTCGCGCACCGCGGTTTCCAACAGGGCATCTTCGTCGCCGAGGAGATCGCGGGCCTGTCACCGATTGTCGTGCCCGAACACACCATTCCTCGCGTCACGTACTCGCACCCCGAAGTCGCTTCGGTGGGAATCACCGAAGCCGCCGCGCGAGCCGCTCACGGCGACGCGGTGGTGGCCTATGAGTACAACCTCGCCGGCAACGGCCGCAGTGAGATCATCGGCACGGGAGGGATCGTCAAGGTCGTTCGCCTGGTCGACGGCCCCGTGATCGGCGTGCATCTGGTCGGCGATCGCGTGGGAGAGCTCATCACGGAGGGCCAGCTCGCCGTCGGCTGGGAGGCGCATCCCGAGGACATCGCCCCCTACATCCATGCACACCCGACGCAGAGCGAGGCGCTCGGCGAGGCGTTCCTCGCACTCGCCGGCAAGCCGCTCCACGCCATCTGAGAACGTCCACCACCCGCACCACGTCCGACGACCGGACCGCTCTGCGGCCGCAAGGGTCACTAAGCTAGATGTCGGATATCGAACTTCTGAAGGAGACACAGTCATGAGCACATCCGTGGTCCTCCCCGCGCTCGGAGAGAGCGTCACCGAGGGAACGGTCACCCGTTGGCTCAAGAAGGTCGGTGACACGATCCAGGCTGATGAAGGGCTGCTCGAGATCTCGACCGATAAGGTCGACACCGAGATTCCTTCGCCGGTCAGCGGCGTGATCGAGGAGATCCTCGTCGCCGAGGACGAGACCGTCGAGGTCGGCGCCGTCCTGGCGAAGATCGGCGATGGCTCTGGAGCGCCCGCCGCTGACGATGCACCGGCAGCAGAGCAGCCGGCCGCAGAGACCGCCCCGGCGCCCGCCGCCCCGGTCGCTGAGGCCCCCGCGCCCGAAGCTCCCGCCGCCGAGGCTCCGGCGCCCGCGGCGTCTGGCGATGCGAAGGATGTCGTTCTTCCCGAACTCGGTGAGAGCGTCACCGAGGGTACCGTGACCCGTTGGCTCAAGCAGATCGGCGACGAGGTCGAGGTCGACGAGCCGCTTCTCGAGATCTCGACCGACAAGGTCGACACCGAGATCCCGTCGCCCGTCGCCGGCACGCTGCAGGAGATCCTCGTGGCCGAGGACGAGACCGTCGCGGTCGGCGCCGTGCTCGCGCGCATCGGTTCCGGCGCCCCCGCTGCTCCCGCTCCCGCCGCCGCACCTGCTCCGGCCGCCGCGCCTGCTCCGGCCGCCGCGCCCGCTCCTGCCGCGCAGGCCCCGGCCGCTGCTCCCGCCCCGGCGGCGGCTGCGTCGGCTGACGACGCTGCAACGTACGTGACGCCGCTCGTGCGCCGTCTGGCCCAGCAGCAGGGTGTCGACCTCGCGTCGGTCGCCGGCACCGGTGTCGGCGGGCGCATCCGCAAGGAAGACGTGCTCAACGCCGCGGAGGCTGCGAAGGCGGCTCCCGCTCCTGCTGCCGCCGCGCCGGCCGCCCCGGCGCCCGCACCGCTGGAGGTGTCGCCGCTGCGCGGTACGACGCAGCCGATGTCGCGTCTGCGCAAGGTTCTCGCCGAGCGCGCTGTCGCCTCCATGCAGCAGACCGCGCAGCTGACGACCGTCGTCAAGGTGGATGTCACGAAGGTCGCTGCCTACCGTGCGGCTGTCCAGAAGGACTTCGTCGCGAAGACCGGTGGCAAGCTCTCCTTCCTGCCGTTCTTCGTTCTGGCGGCGGCCGAGGCGCTTCAGGCGTTCCCGGTGATCAACGCGACCGTCGACGGGACCGACATCGTCTACCCCACGACCGAGAACATCTCGATCGCGGTCGACACCGAGCGTGGCCTGCTGACGCCGGTCGTCCGTGACGCGGGCGGCAAGACGCTCGCCGGCATCTCGTCGGAGATCGCCGACCTGGCCGCACGCACGCGCGACAACAAGCTGAAGCCCGACGAGCTGGCCGGAGGCACCTTCACGGTGACCAACACGGGTTCGCGTGGTGCGCTGTTCGACACTCCCGTCGTCTTCCTGCCGCAGTCCGCGATCCTCGGGACCGGCGCGGTCGTCAAGGAGCCGGGTGTCGTCAAGGTCGACGGAGTCGACGCGATCGCCGTGCGGTCGTACGTCTACCTCGCGTTGTCGTACGACCACCGCATCATCGACGGCGCGGATGCCGCGCGCTTCCTCGGCGCGGTGAAGGCTCGCCTCGAGGCCGCCGAGTTCGACAGCACGCTCGGAATCTGAGCCCGCGGGAATTTCCGCGACACCAGCGATCATGGCTGGTCCGCAACGTCGTAGACGTCGCGGACCAGCCATTCGCCGTTGACCTCCACGAGCACCAGAACCTGCGGGGTATGTCCCTGCGCGGCAACGCGATAGACGAACACACCTCCGTACTCGTCGAGCAGGGCGACATCGCGCGCCACGGAGTCGTCGGTCACCACCCCGGAGGGCGGGGTCGCCATCGGATCTTCGCGTACGGCATCGCACGGGGCGTGGTCCTCGCGCGCACAGCTCGACAGCGCCGTGAGCACGCCTTCGATGCGGTCGTTCTCGCTCGCCACGCCCCCCGGAGGGGCAGCCGTGGGCTCAGCGGTCGGCGTCTCCGACGCGCTCTCGACTTCTGCGACGGTCTCGACCGCCTCGGAGCTTCCGTGGTTGTCGGGCCACGCAAGACCGCCCGCGGTCACCGCGATGCCGACCGCCGCCGCCACGATCAACGGTGCCCGTCGCCCTCTCCCCCGACGGGGTGAGCGGGCGGGGCGGTCGACGTCGGTGCGGGCAGTACTCCCCCGTGACCGAGCCCGCCGGTGCGCGCGGGCGCCGGCCACGAATCCGGAGAGCGCGTTTCCTACGCCCGCCACCGCGCCGTGCGCGCGGACAACGACGTCACGGTCGACCAGTCGCGTTGCCCAGGCCGCCTGGCGGTCGACAGCACCCGTTTCCTCCGCCCCGTCCTCGGTCTCGAGTCCGGCCATCGCGTGTCGGAGGCTGGTGACACGGCGCGGTGCCGGTTCCTCACCGACAGCTTCTTCGGTTGTCCACCGCAGCGGTGACGGCTCGGCGGCGTCGAAGAGGGCCTCCTCGACGCGATCATGGCGGCGGGACGGCGGATCCGCCTCGGTCACCAGCGCTGCGGCATCCAGCACGGCCGCTCTGAGCGCGCCGGAGGTGCCCTCCACGAGTTCGCCGAGAAGGGCCGCCGTCTCCGCTGTCCAGAGATCGCCACCGGGCGCGAGGAGGGGCTGGCCGGCAGCATCCACCCACCACCGTCCTGTCGTGAACTCGCACCGCCGTGCCTCCGCTGCGCCTCGGATCAGGCTGACGGCGGCCGTGACGACGGCGCCGGCCGGCAATGATCGGCCGCTGCGGGCGATGACGGCGTCCAGCCGGGCTGGGCAGTGCGGCAGGAGAACATCGTGACCCTCCGGAGTGCGCGCAACATCGAGCGGCGCCAGCACATGTTCCCCGCCCCGCACCCGCCAGGTCTCGGGCGGCACGTCGTCGGCGCGCACCCAGACCGCGGGAGGATCCCCCGCCCGCAGATCCCCCGCGAACGGAGCCTCGTCGGCTCGCAGCCGGCGCAGAAGCGTGGGCGCTTCAAGGGGGCCCTCGTCGAACGACATGCGAGGAGTCTGCGCCCCCGCCACGGGGTGCGGGAGATCTCGTTGCGGATCCGTGAGATGACGACAGGGCACCCACCGTTGGGGAGGAACCTCCGCGCCGCACCGCGCGTGCCGTACGCCACGCCGACGGTAGGCTGTGTGCCATGGCAACGCGCAGTACCGCAACCGAGAAGCGTCCCGGCTTCTTCTCCCAGCTCCGCTCCCTCTACACCTTCACGAAAGCCGAATTCTCGTGGCTTCCGTGGGTGCTGATCGCGGTGGTCGTGCTCGGTATCGGCGTCGGCGTGCTCATCGGCTTCCTCATCCCGCCCTTCGCGATCTGGAGCATCATCCTCTGGGGCGTCACCGGTGTGCTCTTCGGTCTGCTCGGCGCGATGATCGTCTTGACGCGCCTGTCCACGCGAGCGATGTACATCAAGCTCGACGGGATGCCGGGCGCCGCCGGACACGTACTCTCTACGTCGCTCGGTCGCAGCTGGGTCGCCTCGGACATGCCGGTCGGCGTGAACCCGAAGACGCAGGACGCCGTCTATCGCGTGATCGGACGCGGCGGCGTCGTCATCGTCGGTGAGGGTTCCCGAGGACGCCTCACCCGACTCGTGAACGACGAGAAGATGAAGGTGCAGCGCGTCGCTTCGGGCGTCCCGATCAACGTCGTCTACATCGGGCACGGCGACGACGACATCCCGATTTCCAAGCTGTCATCGACGATCAAGTCCTTCCCCAAGAAGGTCGACCGCGCCACGATGGCGGCGGTCGTGAAGCGTGTCGACTCGGTGTCGCAGTCGGTGACGTCGTTGCCGATCCCGAAGGGGATCGATCCTCTGCGCGCCCGCGCACCGCGACCGCGCTGATCCTCAGCTGCGGACGAGCACCGTCCCCGCGGCCTTGTCGTGGAGGCCGCGCTGATCGGCGTCCCAGATGACCGCGGGGACGATCAGCGCCAGCAGTGCCGTCCGCACGATCGGACGCCACAGCCCGGTCCATACCCCGCCCAGGCGGATCACGCGCATCCCGAGCACACGGTGTCCCGGGCTGCCGCCGATGGTGGGGATGAACAGCACCTGGACGGCCAGGAAGATGAGGTTCGAGGCCAGCGGGTTGGCGTTGCGGAATCCCGTCACTTCGTCGATCACCGGGAAGAACGCGTAGGCGATCAGCGTCGCCGTCGCCAGGTCGATGGCGAGTGCGCCGATGCGACGCCCCAACCGTGCCACGCTGCCCGGGCCGTTCTGGGGCAATCCGAGCCGCTCTCCGGGATAACGATTGTCGAGGTGTCCCGTATTGTCGGTTGTGCTGGCCATCACCGGCCCAGCTTATCCGCGCCGCCGTAACACTCCGGAAACATGAGTGATACTGCGGGGCAACCGGTCCTCGATAGCGTCGAGGCGGGCCTGATCCCGTTCAGGCGTGTTCCACACCCGATCTTGGAGACTCCATGTTCAAAGATTCATCCGAGGTTCTGAAGTTCATCAAGGACGAGGACGTCAAGTTCCTCGACATCCGATTCACGGATCTGCCTGGTGTGCAGCAGCACTTCAACATCCCTGCCTCGACTGTCGACGAGGAGTTCTTCACGGTCGGCCAGCTCTTCGATGGCTCCTCGATCCGTGGGTTCGCCAACATCCACGAGTCGGACATGCAGCTCATCCCCGATGTCTCGACCGCCTACCTCGACCCGTTCCGCGAGGCGAAGACGCTCATCATGCTCTTCGACATCTACAACCCGCGCAACGGCGAGATCTACAGCAAGGACCCGCGCCAGGTCGCCAAGAAGGCCGAGAAGTACCTCGCCTCGACCGGCATCGCCGACACCGCGTTTTTCGCTCCCGAGGCGGAGTTCTACATCTTCGACGACGTCCGCTACGAGGTGAAGCAGAACGCCAGCTTCTACAGCGTCGACTCCGAAGAGGGTGCCTGGAACACGGGTCGCGTCGAGGAGGGCGGCAACCTCGCCAACAAGACGGCCTACAAGGGCGGCTACTTCCCCGTCTCCCCCGTTGACAAGACCGCCGATCTCCGTGACGACATCAGCCTGCACCTCATCGAGTCCGGCCTGATCCTGGAGCGCGCGCACCACGAGGTCGGCACCGGTGGTCAGCAGGAGATCAACTACCGCTTCGACACGATGGTGCACGCGGCGGACGACATCCTCAAGTTCAAGTACATCGTCAAGAACGTCGCCGAGCAGTGGGGCAAGGTCGCGACCTTCATGCCCAAGCCGCTCTTCGGTGACAACGGCTCCGGCATGCACACTCACCAGTCGCTGTGGCTTGAGGGCAAGCCCCTCTTCTACGACGAGAAGGGTTACGGCGGCCTGTCCGACCTCGCCCGCTGGTACATCGGTGGTCTGCTGGCCCACGCGCCGGCCGTCCTCGCCTTCACCAACCCGACGCTCAACTCGTACAAGCGTCTCGTGAAGGGCTACGAGGCGCCCGTGAACCTCGTGTACTCGGCTGGTAACCGCTCCGCTGCGATCCGCATCCCGATCACGGGCAGCAACCCGAAGGCCAAGCGCATCGAGTTCCGTGCTCCGGACGCGTCGGGCAACCCGTACCTCGCCTTCGCTGCCCAGATGATGGCTGGCCTCGATGGCATCAAGAACCGCATCGAGCCGCACGAGCCCGTCGACAAGGACCTCTACGAGCTGCCGCCCGAGGAAGCCAAGAACATCCCGCAGGTTCCGAACTCGCTGCTCGACTCGCTCGAGGCGCTGCGCGCAGACCACGAGTTCCTGCTTGCGGGCGGCGTGTTCACGCCCGAGCTGATCGAGACCTGGATCGAGTACAAGATCGAGAACGAGATCAAGCCGCTCGCCGCGCGTCCGCACCCGTTCGAGTACGAGCTGTACTTCGGCGTCTGACGTTCGACCTCAAGCCCCCCGGTTCCTTGGAGCCGGGGGGCTTCGTCGTTCGCGGTGAGGCTCGGATGGGCCAGGAGCGAGTGCGTTATCACCCTCGGGTGGCGACCGTTCGTGAACCCCAGCGGCGGATACCGCGGGTCTCACCGCGAGCCGCGTCGTGGGCCCCAACTCGGTGTGGCTAACCCGGGACCGCTAACCCGGGGTCGCTAACCCGAGAGCGCTCACCCGGGGTCGCGAACGGTCGCCACGGCCGTCCGCAGCAGCATTTTGTGACCCCGAATCGCGGCATCCACCGTCTCGGGGTCGTAAGCGGTCGTCACGGCCACTGGGTGGCGACAGTTCGCGACCCCACCGGCGGATGCCGCGGGTCTCCTCCCGAGCCACGTCGTGACCACCAACTCGGGGTCGCAAACGGTCGCTACAGCCGCCGAGCTGCGACAGTTCGGGCTCCCGAATCGCGGCATCCACCGACTTGGGGTCGTGAACGGTCGCTACAGCTGCCGCGAGGTGACGATTCGCGCCTTGAATCGCAGCGGCCACCTGCTCGGGGTCACCGACAGTCGTTACAGCCGACACGGGGTAACGACTCGCGCCCCCGAACTGCGGCATCCACCGACTCGGGGTCGTGAACGGTGGCGATTGATGCGGCGGAGTGTCGATTCGCGCCCGGAACCCGCCGCAACCGCCAGCTCGGGGTCGTGAACGGTGGCTATTGCTGCCCCGGGGTGATAGTTCGGGCCCCCGAGTCGCGGCATCCGCCCATGCGGGGTCGTAAACGGTGGCCACCGCCATTGGGTGGGAGCAGTTAGCGACCCGAAGCCGTGGCAGCCACTCACTCGGGGTCGTGAACGGTGGCTATTGCCGCCGCCGGGCGACGATTCGCGCCCCCGTTTCGCGGCATCCGCCGACGCGGGGTCGCACACGGTCGGCATAACCGCCGTCTCGATGGCTGATCGCGCGGTCTTCTCGTGCGCTTAACGGCTTTCGACGGATTCCGCGTCGATGACCGACGCTGCCCGCGCTCCCCTGCGGCATGCGGCGCTTTTCATACCGAGTTCCCATCGCGACGGATGCCGCACGCTCCGTATGATCGTCGCGGCACCGCTGTCACCACAGCGCGCGTGCTGCCACGAGAGAGACGAGGTCTTCATGTTCGCCGTCACCACCAACGACGTGCCCGGCTACCGCATCACGAAAGTGCTCGGCGAGGTGATGGGGCTGACCGTGCGCTCGGCGAACTTCGGTCAGAACTTCACTGCGGGCTTCCGCTCGCTCGCCGGCGGTGAGATGCCGGAGTACACGAAGGTCATCTACGAATCGCGCTTCGAGGTCATGCAGCGGATGTGGGCGGAGGCGCAGCAGCGGGGTGGGAACGCCGTCGTCGCCATGCGCTTCGACTCGGGATCGATCGG
>Ga0207655_1003015_pt1 | contig 12891 bp, 9 predicted proteins | sample KBSM44metaG_FD_184398 | JGI IMG/M metagenome (GOLD analysis project Ga0207655, IMG submission 184398) | Miscanthus rhizosphere microbial communities from Kellogg Biological Station, Michigan, USA - KBS M4-4 metaG (SPAdes) (version 2) | ecosystem: Host-associated > Plants > Roots > Rhizosphere >...
GTGGGCTTCCGGTTGCGGTACGCCGAACAGGGCATCGACTTCCGGCATCAATACCTTGAGAGCGCCACACTCGCGCAGCACTTCGATGAACACCTGTGGCTGATCTTCCATCAGGGCGCGGGAAATTTCCTTCCAGCTGCGTTCGGCGGTCAAGGCTTCCAGTTCGCCTGACTCGCTGAGTTGGCGCATCAGTTCCAGTGTCTCCGGCGCCACGGTGAAACCGAGCCCCGCGTAACGAGCTGCGAAGCGGGCAACGCGCAGAACTCTGAGCGGATCTTCGGCAAACGCGGGGGAAACGTGACGAAGCAAGCGCGCCTCAAGATCACGCTGACCGTGGTAAGGATCGGTCAGGTTCTGCTGATCGTCTTCGGCCATGGCATTGATGGTCAGGTCACGACGGATCAGGTCCTCTTCGAGGGTGACTTCGGGGCTGGCGTGAAAGGTAAAGCCGCCGTAACCGCGTCCGCTTTTGCGCTCGGTCCGGGCGAGGGCGTATTCCTCACCGCTTTTGGGGTGAAGAAACACCGGGAAATCCGCACCCACCGGGCGAAAGCCCTTGGCGAGCATTTCTTCAGTGGTGGCGCCAACCACAACCCAGTCGATGTCGGTGACGGGCTTGCCCAGCAGGCGATCGCGTACCGCACCGCCGACTTTATAAATCTGCATAAAAAACCTCCGTTAGCTCGACAGAATAACCTTTGTGTCGAACTTCCGGAGGCCGAAACGGGATCAAAGATGGATAACGGCCAGGTCAAGTCGCCCGTAATCACCTTCAGCGTGCTCGCCTCTGGGCGGAACGTGGTGGGTTTTCATCACCTGGTCGCCTTGCAGGGTTTCCAGATGAATATCGAAGCCCCAGAGACGGTGCAGGTGTTTGAGCACTTCCTCGGTGGACTCGCCCAGCGGTTTGCGGTCGTGTTGCTGGTGACGCAAGGTCAGGGAGCGGTCACCACGCCGGTCGATGCTGTAAATCTGCACGTTGGGTTCACGATTGCCGAGGTTGTACTGCGCCGCCAGGGTTTCACGGATGATGCGGTAGCCACCTTCGTCATGAATGGCCGGGACCAGCAGATCCTCCTTCTGGTCGTCATCAAGAATGCTGAACAACTTCAGGTCACGAATCACCTGGGGGGACAGGTACTGCAGAATGAAGCTTTCATCTTTGAAGCTGCTCATGGCGAACTTGATGCTCGACAGCCAGTCGGTGCCGGCAATCTCAGGGAACCAGCGGTAGTCCTCTTCGGTAGGGTGTTCACACATGCGGCGAATATCCCGGTACATGGCAAAACCCAGGGTGTAGGGGTTGATGCCGTTGTAGTAGGGGCTGTCGAAGCCGGGTTGGTAGACCACGCTGGTGTGGGACGTCAAAAACTCCATCATGAAGCCGTCTGTCACCAGGCCTTCGTCATACAAGTCATTCATCAGGGTGTAATGCCAGAACGTGGCCCAGCCCTCGTTCATCACCTGAGTCTGACGTTGCGGGTAGAAATACTGAGCGATCTTACGCACGATCCGTACGATTTCCCGCTGCCATGGCTCCAGCAATGGTGCGTGTTTTTCGATGAAGTAGAGGATATTTTCCTGAGGTTCGGCGGGGAAGCGCGCGTTGTCCTTGTCGCTGTACTTGTCCGCACCTTTTGGAATGGTCCGCCACAGATCGTTGATCTGTTTCTGCAGATGCTCTTCACGGTCCTTTTGCCGACGACGTTCTTCTTCGGCGGAAATCGGATAGGGGCGTTTGTAGCGATCGACCCCGTAGTTCATCAGGGCGTGGCAGGAATCCAGCAGGTCCTCGACTGCGTCGATACCGTGGCGCTCTTCGCACTGCATGATGTATTGCTTGGCGAAGACCAGGTAATCGATGATCGAACTGGCATCAGTCCAGGTGCGGAACAGGTAGTTGCCTTTGAAAAAGCTGTTATGCCCGTAGCAGGCATGAGCGACGACCAAAGCCTGCATGCAGATGGTGTTTTCTTCCATCAAATAGGCGATGCACGGGTCCGAGTTGATCACGATTTCGTACGCCAGCCCCATCTGGCCGCGACTGTAGGATTTCTCGGTGCTGAGGAAGTGTTTGCCGTAGGACCAATGGTGATAACCCAGCGGCATGCCGACGGAGGCGTAGGCGTCCATCATTTGCTCGGCGGTGATCACTTCAATCTGGTTAGGGTAAGTATCGAGCGCGTAGCGAGCCGCCAGACGACTGATTTCTTTGTCGTAGGCCTGAATCAGCTCGAACGTCCATTCGGAGCCGGTGGAAATGGGTTGGCGCTTCTGCTCTTTGGCGGTCATGTCACTAACCTGCGCTGGAAGAGTTCACGGAAGACCGGATAGATATCCCCGGCCGAGACCAGTTGTTGCTGGGCAAAAGTGTCAGAGAAGGCTTCGGCGATGCGTTCGTACTCGAACCAAAGGGCCTGATGTTCGCGCGGGGTGATCTCAACGTAAGTGTAGTACTGCACGAACGGCATGATCTGGTTGATCAGAATGTCGCGGCAGATTGGCGAGTCGTCGTTCCAGTTGTCGCCGTCGGAGGCCTGGGCGGCATAGATATTCCACTCATTGCTCGGATAGCGTTCGGCCATGATCTCCTGCATCAGTTTCAAGGCGCTGGAAACGATGGTACCGCCGGTTTCGCGAGAATAGAAAAACTCCTCTTCGTCCACTTCCCGGGCACTGGTGTGGTGGCGGATGAACACGACGTCGATCTTGTCGTAGTTACGCTTGAGGAACAGGTACAGCAGGATAAAGAAACGCTTGGCGATGTCCTTGGTCGCTTGGGTCATGGAGCCGGACACGTCCATCAGGCAGAACATTACCGCCTTGGAACTGGGGTTGGGTTGCTTGATGAGCAGGTTGTACTTGAGGTCGAAGGTATCGAGGAACGGTACGCGATGAATGCGCGCACTGAGTTTTTCGATTTCTGCTTCGATTTTCTGAATATCACCGAAATTGTCTGGCTCATCACGCTTGAGTCGTAGCAGTTCTTCTTTGGCTTCGCGTAATTTTGCCCGGCTGCTGCCAGACAGGGCGATTCGCCGTGCATGGGCCGAGCGCAAGGTGCGGATGATGTTGATCCGCGACGGATTGCCCTCGTTACTGATCCCTGCACGAACGGTTTTGAAGGTGTCGGTGCCGGTCAGGTTGCGCTTGACCAGGTTCGGCAGCTCAAGGTCCTCGAACATGAATTCGAGGAATTCCTCCTGGGTGATCTGGAAGACAAACTCGTCCATCCCTTCGCCCGAGTTGCCGGCCTTGCCGGGGCCTCTGCCACCGCCACCTCCGGGCGGGCGGGCAATGTGCTCACCGCTGGTGAATTCCTTGTTGCCCGGGTGTACGACGGTCTGCTTGCCACCGCGACCGTGGTGAAGCACCGGCTCGTCAATGTCGCGGCCGGGGATGCTGATCTGTTCGCCGTGTTCCATATCGGTAATGGAGCGCCGGCTGACCGCCTCTTCGACAGCCTTTTTGATGTGATCACGGTAACGCCGCAGAAACCGCTGACGGTTCACCGTGCTCTTGTTCTTGCCATTGAGACGTCGGTCGATCACATAGCTCATGACTGCTCCTTAGAAGCTGTCCTGAAAGGGGCGAGCGGTTATGCAGCATCGACGGTGCCAAGGGATGTTCACGCTCCCCCAAGCGCTTTTGGACGCTGACTGAACCTCGCTACCGACTTTCGAACACCTCCCAGAGGTCTGTGTAACAGAAAATGCGTACACAGGCCTCTGGCTGACGACAACCGGTCTGACCGGCAGCGGGTTATTGTGATTTTCTGACCCGCAGGTACCACTCGGACAGCAGTCGTACCTGTTTGTCGGTGTAGCCCCGCTCGACCATCCGTGTGACGAAGTCGTTGTGCTTCTGCTGGTCCTCTTTGCTGGCCTTGGCGTTGAAGCTGATGACCGGCAGGAGGTCCTCGGTGTTGGAGAACATTTTCTTCTCGATGACCACCCGCAGTTTTTCGTAGCTGAGCCAGGTCGGATTCTTGCCGTTGTTATTGGCCCGGGCGCGCAGTACGAAGTTGACGATTTCGTTGCGGAAATCCTTCGGATTGCTGATGCCGGCCGGTTTTTCGATTTTCTCCAGTTCTTCGTTCAGCGCTACGCGGTTGAGGATCTCGCCGGTTTCCGGGTCGCGGTATTCCTGGTCCTGGATCCAGAAGTCGGCGTACAGCACATAGCGATCGAAGATGTTCTGGCCATACTCGCTGTAAGACTCGAGGTAGGCGGTCTGGATCTCCTTGCCGATGAATTCGATATAGCGCGGTGCCAGGTACTCCTTGAGGAAGCGCAGATAGCGTTCGCGGGTTTCCGCCTGGAATTGTTCCTGTTCGATCTGTTGTTCCAGCACGTACAGCAAGTGCACCGGGTTGGCGGCGATTTCGTGCGGATCAAAGTTGAACACTTTCGACAGGATCTTGAACGCGAAGCGAGTCGAGAGGCCATTCATGCCTTCGTCGACACCCGCGTTGTCGCGGTATTCCTGGATCGACTTGGCCTTCGGATCGGTGTCCTTGAGGTTTTCGCCGTCATACACGCGCATCTTGGAGTAGATGTTGGAGTTCTCAGGCTCTTTCAGTCGCGAGAGTACGGTGAACTGGGCAAGCATCTTCAGGGTGTCAGGCGCGCAGTGAGCCTTGGCCAGGGAACTGTTGAACAAGAGCTTGTCGTAGATCTTCACTTCGTCGCTGACCCGCAGGCAATACGGCACTTTGACGATGTAGATCCGGTCGATGAAGGCTTCGTTGTTTTTGTTGTTGCGGAAGGTGTGCCATTCAGATTCGTTGGAGTGGGCCAGCAGGATCCCGGTAAACGGAATGGCCCCCAGACCTTCGGTACTGTTGTAGTTGCCTTCCTGTGTGGCGGTCAGCAGTGGGTGCAGCACCTTGATCGGTGCCTTGAACATTTCGACGAATTCCATCAGGCCCTGGTTTGCCCGGCACAGTGCGCCCGAGTAGCTGTAGGCGTCGGCATCGTTCTGCGGGAACTCTTCCAGTTTGCGGATATCGACCTTGCCCACCAGTGCCGAGATGTCCTGGTTGTTTTCATCTCCCGGCTCGGTTTTGGCCACTGCGATCTGGTTGAGGATCGACGGATACAGCTTCACCACACGGAACTGGCTGATGTCGCCGCCGAATTCGGCGAGGCGTTTGGTCGCCCACGGCGACATGATGGTGTTGAGATAGCGCCGTGGAATGCCGAAGTCTTCCTCGAGGATCGCGCCATCTTCAGTGGCGTTGAACAGACCCAGAGGCGATTCGAATACCGGCGAGCCCTTGATCGCGTAGAAGGGCACTTTTTCGATCAGCTGTTTCAGCTTCTCGGCCAGGGATGATTTACCACCACCCACAGGGCCGAGCAGATAGAGAATCTGTTTCTTCTCTTCCAGGCCCTGAGCGGCATGGCGGAAATACGACACGATCTGGTCAATGCATTCTTCCATCCCGTGGAAGTCTTCAAAGGCCGGATAGCGGCGGATTACCTTGTTGGAAAAGATTCGCGACAGCCTCGAGTTGGCCGAGGTGTCGAGGAGCTCCGGTTCGCCGATGGCCAGTAACAGACGCTCGGCGGCGGAGGCGTAGGCGCTGCGGTCGCTTTTGCACAGTTCAAGATACTCTTGCAGCGAGAGTTCTTCCTGGCGTGTGGACTCGAAGCGTTGTTGGAAGTGGCTAAAGATACTCATGACGTCACCTCGCTCGATACGTGGAGCCGACGCCGGATCATTCAGTCGATGCTGGCAGCGACCGAATATGCAGTCGCTGTTTACCCCCCAGAACTCTTTCGAAGCTGACGACCCCGAAAGCTACTCCCGATGACCCGCGCGCCGGTGTACCGGCTCTCCCCTGTTTTGGATGGCCTGCGCTTAAGGATAGTTGCTTATTCGACAGGTAAAGGCGAGATACGTAATTAGTTGTGGCAGACCGTTCGTCTGCCACCGCGCGAGCCCACGGGGACCGGGGCTTGCGCGTTACAAAAAAATTATTCGGAAGTGCCTTGCGCCGTTTCCGAAGGATAAGTCGTACGCCACAGCTCAAAGCCACCATCCATGCTGTAGACGTCGGAGAAGCCCTGGCTAATGAGGTACGCAGCGGCGCTCTGACTGGAATTGCCGTGGTAGCAGACCACCACTGTCGGTGCGTCGAGGTCGGCAGCGCGGATGAAATCCGAGATGGAGTGGTTATCCAGATGCTTCGAGCCGGCGATGTGCAGTGCGGCAAAGGTTGCCGGGTCGCGAACATCGACCACCACCGCGCCTTGTTCGCGCAGGGCCTGGGCCTGTTCCGGGGGGATACGTTTGAATTCGCTCATGGCGGGCTCCTGTGGCTCGGCTGAAAGCGCAGTCTAGCGCGGGGCGCTTGCTGACGATGGTTCGGGGATAAGTGTGGCGACTGGCGGCAGGGCAAGGCCATGCTCGTCGCATTTGCAAGACAGGCGTTCACCGCTGTCGACATTCATGAGGGTCAGGGCGCCACCCCAGACACAACCGGTGTCGAGGGCCGAGATGCCTGGCTCATTGCATCGGCCTTCCAGAGCAGCCCAGTGGCCGAAGATGATCTTCAGGCCCCTGGTCTTGCGCTCTTTGTGCTCAAACCAGGGTTTGTAACCCGGTGGCGCATTGTCGAGGCCTTCCTTGCTTTTGAGGTCAAGCTTGCCCTCGGCAGTACAAAACCGCATGCGGGTGAAATAGTTGGTGATCACCCGTAGGCGTGTCACGCCTTTGAGGTCGTTGTCCCATTTCGCCGGATCGTTGCCGTACATGCCATCGAGGTAGGGCGGCAACAGGTTGTCATCGCGCAATGCCGTCTCGACTTCGGCGGCATACTTCAAGGCCTTGCGCAGCGACCACTGGGGCGGAATGCCGGCATGTACCAGGGCGACATTGCGTTGTTCGTCGTAGTGCATGAGCTTTTGCTGACGCAGCCACTCCAGCAGTTCCGCGCAATCGGGCGCGGCGAGAATCTCGAGCAGGGTGTCGGACTTCTTCAGGCGTTCGATGTTTTTTCCGGCAGCCAGCAAGTGCAGGTCGTGGTTGCCGAGCACGCATACCAGCGATTCGCGGATGCTATAGAGGAAGCGCAAGGTGTCCAGGGACTGCGGGCCACGGTTGACCAGATCGCCGACCAGCCACAGACGATCCCGTGTCGGGTCGAAGGCGACTTGCTTGAGCAGGCATTGCAGTGCTTGAAGGCAGCCTTGCAGATCGCCGACGGCGTACGTTGCCATCAGTGCAGGGCTCCGGGCACCGCCAGGCGGAATGGGGCGATGATGGCGTCGAAGTGTTTGCCGTCGTCGGCAACCATTTCATAAGTGCCCTGCATCGTGCCGACCTTGGAGGTCATGACGGTGCCGCTGCTGTAGGTGTGGCTTTCGCCGACGTCGATCAACGGTTGCTGGCCAACAACACCGGCTCCGCGAACCTCTTCGACATGCCCGTCACCGTCGGTGATCACCCAGTGCCGCGACAACAGTTTGGCCGGTAGCTCGCCATTGTTGTGCACGGTGATGGTATAGGCGAAGGCAAAGCGGTTTTGCTCGGGTTGCGATTGTTCTGCCAGATAGCGGGTGACGACGCTGACGTCGACCTGGTAACGAGGATCGGACATGCAAGAGGCCTTAAACGAAGCGGAACGCGGGGCGTAGCTGATGGAGATCAGTCTAGGCCAAGTATCGGGTAGTAAACCAGACATGAAGGCTGGTGTCCTACCCGATAACGCTCATAGCCTGTCAGTCGGCGGCGGGCGTCTGTAGGACTTGTTCGCTGAGCTTGTCGGCCAGGCGCACGAAGGCGGCCAGATCGAGCTGTTCGGGGCGCAGGCTGCCATCAACGCCGGCGGCTTCGATTTCAGCGTTGCTCAGCAGCAGCTTGAGGGTGTTGCGCAGGGTCTTGCGGCGCTGGTTAAAGGCTTCGCGCACGACACGTTCCAACAGCTTGTGATCCTTGGCCGGGTGCGGCAGCACCGCGTGAGGCACCAGGCGCACGATAGCCGAATCGACTTTGGGCGGCGGATTGAACGCGCCCGGACCAACGTTGAACAGGTGTTCAACCCGGCAGTGATACTGAACCATGATCGACAAGCGACCCCAGTCACCACCACCAGGGCCTGCTGCCAGGCGCTCGACCACTTCCTTTTGCAGCATGAAATGCATGTCGCGAATCAGACTGGCGTTATGCAGCAGGTGAAAAATCAGCGGCGTAGAGATGTTGTACGGCAGGTTGCCGACCACCCGCAGGCTGTTCGGCGCAGCGTTCAGGCTGGTGAAGTCGAACTTCAGCGCGTCGCCCTGATGCAGGTTGAAATTGCTCTTGCTGGCAAATTGCTGGTTGAGGATCGGGATCAGATCCTTGTCCAGTTCCACCACGTCCAGCTGGGCGCCGCTGTTTAGCAGGCCTTGAGTCAGCGCACCCTGGCCAGGGCCGATTTCCAGCAGACGGTCTTCGGGCTTGGCGTGGATGGCGCGCAGGATGCGGTCGATAACGCCGGCATCGTGCAGGAAGTTCTGGCCGAAGCGCTTGCGCGCCCGGTGTTGGTAATGCTCGGTCATAAACGGGTCTCGGCCATCTGGTAGGCGGTTTCCAGGGCGACTTGCAGGCTGCCGGTATCGATTTTGCCGCTGCCGGCCAGGTCCAGGGCAGTGCCGTGGTCGACCGATGTGCGGATGATCGGCAAGCCGAGGGTCACGTTGACTGCCGCGCCGAAGCCTTTGTACTTCAGCACAGGCAGGCCCTGGTCGTGGTACATCGCCAGCACTGCATCGCAGTGCTCCAGATACTTGGGGGTAAACAGAGTGTCGGCGGGCAGGGGGCCACGAAGGTCCATTCCTTCGCCGCGCAGGCGCTCTAATGTAGGTTCGATGATGTCGATTTCTTCATGGCCCAGGTGTCCGCCTTCGCCGGCATGGGGGTTGAGCCCACACACGAGGATGCGTGGCCGGGCAATGCCGAATTTTTCTTGTAGATCGGCGTGCAGAATTCGCGTGACCCGTTCCAGACGCTCCGGCGTGATCGCATCGGCAATCTCGCGAAGAGGCAGGTGAGTGGTGACCAGCGCCACGCGCAATCCGCGAGTGGCAAGCATCATCACCACTTGTGCGGTATGGGTCAGGTCGGCGAGAAATTCTGTGTGCCCGGAAAAGGCGATCCCGGATTCATTGATCACGCCCTTGTGTACAGGGGCTGTGATCATGCCGGCAAAATGCCCGTCCAGGCAGCCTTGGCCCGCTCGGGTCAGGGTTTCCAGGACGAAAGCCGCGTTGGCCTTGTCCAGTTGCCCGGCGGTGACTTTGGCGTTGAGCGGTGTATCCCAGACATACAGGCTGTTGGCTGGCGCGGGTACATCCGGCCAGCTGTCCGGGGTGACCGGCAGCAAATCGACAACCACACCCAGCTGCACGGCCCGCTCAAGGAGCAGGTCGTGGCTGGTAATGGCAATCAGGGGATGTGGCTGGGCTTGCGAGGCGAGCAGCAGGCACAGGTCAGGACCTATGCCGGCCGGTTCACCGGGTGTCAGCGCGAAACGTTTGGGTTTCACTGCGCTGCCTGGTCTGCACCAGGGAGTTTGATCTCAACGTACGCTTCGTCACGGATCTGACGCAGCCAGGTTTGCAGCTCTTCATCATATTTGCGGTTACGCAATACGGTCATTGCTTGCTGCTCGCGCGCCTGGGTGGTGCTGTCCGTGGCACGACGGCCAAGGACTTCCAGAACGTGCCAGCCATATTGGGTCTGGAACGGCTTGGACAGCTGACCTTGCGGGGTCTTGGCCATCACTTCACGGAATTCAGGCACCAATGCATTTGGGTCGACCCAGTTCAGGTCGCCACCGTTGAGGGCGGAACCCGGATCTTCCGAGAAGCTTTTCGCCAGCTCGCCGAAATCTTCGCCCGCTTCGATACGGGTGTAGAGCGACTCAGCCAGCGCCTTGGTTTTTGCTTCGTCGCGGATCGGGCTCGGCTTGACCAGGATATGACGCACGTGCACTTCATCGCGGGTCTGGGTTTCGCCGCCACGCTTGTCGAGAATCTTCAGGATGATGAAGCCACCGGGTGTGCGCATTGGCTGGGTAATGTCGCCGACAGCCATGGTGCTCAGCATGCGATCGAACGGAGGTGGCAGTTGACCGGCTTTACGCCAGCCCATGTCGCCACCTTCCAGTGCGGTTTCGCTGGCGGATTTGGCGATTGCCAACTGACCGAAGTCAGCGCCTTGCTTGAGCTGCTGGTAGACCGCATCCGCTTGTTTGGCCGCGCTCTGAATCGCGTCGGAGTTGGCGCTTTCCGGCGTAGGAATCAGGATGTTGGCCAGACGGAATTCTTCGGACAGCTGCATTTTGCCAAGGTCGGAAGCGAGGAAGTTCTTCACTTCCTGTTCGGAAACCTGGATACGCTCGGCCACGCGACGCTGACGCACACGGCTGATGACCATCTCGCGGCGAATCTGGTCGCGGGCGTCTTCATAAGACAGACCGTCGCGAGTCAGAGCTGTGCGAAATTGCTCGATCGACATGTTATTGCGCTGGGCAATGGTGCCGACAGCCTGGTTCAACTCTTCATCGGTAATGCGGATGCCAGAACGCTCGCCGATCTGCAGTTGCAGGTTTTCGACGATCAGACGTTCAAGTACCTGCTGATTCAGCACGTTGGCCGGCGGTACGGCGGAACCACGCTTGGCGATGGTTTGCTGAACCTCATGAACGCGTTGGTCCAGTTGGCTCTGCATGACCACGTCGTTGTCGACAATGGCCACCACTTTATCGATGGACTGCACCGCGGCGTTCGCCGCGGTACCCAGGAACAGCGCGCCCAGCACTAGCGGGCGCAGACAATCAGAAAGCTTGGTCTTCACGTTCACGATAACCTTGGATGCCTTTGTCGAGGAAGCTCTCTACTTTGGCGCCGGTGAGGCCGCCGAGTCCCTTCAGAACAATTTGGAGGAAGACGCCATGGTCGCCTTTTTCGTTTTGCGGAGCGTCCTGGCTAAATTCGTCGTAGTCGACGAAGTAGCGGTTGATCAAGCGCAGTTTCCAGCAGCAGTTGTCGTACTCGAAACCACCAAAGGCGTCCAGGGTGCGGTTACGGTTGTAGTCATACTGCCAGCGGCTGATGACGTTCCATTGCGGCACGATCGGCCAGATCACCGAGAAATCGTGCTGCTTGATCTTGTAGTAGTCCTTCACGTAGCCAGGCTGCCCCGGGGTGCCATAGTCACCACCGCCCACCGACCATTTACCGGTATTCTGGTCGTAACGGACCTGGTCATTGCGATAGCGATAGCCAGCGTTGATGACCTTGTTCGGGTTGTCTTCAGGCTGGTAGTGGAACATCGCGCTACCCGAGCGAGGGCTGCGGCTGTCCGGGTCCCAGTTGTAATCGGCCGTGGTGCGCCAATCGCGGTTCCAGCGGTATTCGTATTCCAGTGCATAAGGCGACACGTTGGAGTGCGCATCTTCGCGGGTTTTTGCGTCGATCCCCGGCAACTGTACTTCGCGGTCCTTGAAGTACAAGGCCTGGCCGACACTGATGCGTTGGCGTTCGAAGCCGTTATCTTCAATCCAGCGGTTGGTCACGCCCAGGGACAGCTTGTTCTCGTCGCCGACACGGTCGGAGCCGGAGAAACGGTTGTCACGGAACAGCGACGCGTAGTTGAAGGTGTATTCGCCGGTGTCGAATACCGGAATGTCTTCCTGATCCGTTTCAGGGACGTACAGGTAGAACAGGCGCGGTTCGAGGGTCTGGCGATAATTCTTGCCGAACCATTGGGTATTGCGATCGAAGTACAGACCGCTGTCGATGCTTGCGATCGGGACTCCACGGTTCTGGTTGCTGCTAAAGGTGCCGTTGAGCTTTTGCTGCTCCGCGGTTTGCGCGTCAATCTGGCTTTTGCCGGTACCGTCCAGGTCCAATTGGTACTGGGTGTATTGGTACTTGAGCGATGGCTTCAGGAAGCCATAAGTCCAGTCCAACGGCAGGCTGACACCTGGCTTGAGATTCATACGGTCGCCGTTGGCCCGTGCAAGGCCGGTCACGTTGGTGTCCAGGCGAGGCGACAGGTTGCCGTCTTCATCGGAGAACTGACCGGTTTTGAGGTCCCGGTCAAAGCGCACGAGTTCTGTTTCGTAATCGAAATTCAGACCGCCCGGGTGCGTAGGCAACTGACCGTTGAAAGTGATCTGCGGCAAGCGGTCGTACGGCGTGATGTTCGATACGGTCGCCAGCTGATAGGCCTGGGCGTTGAGGCGAGCGGTATAGCTATCGCCACGGTACGAAACGGAACCTTGCTGATTCACGTAATCGGCGCTTTTCACACCGATCTGATCCGTTTGCAGATCCTGGAAGTAATACGGATCGCTGATCTTGGTGTAGTCGACTTGCGTGAAGACGCGCGAGTCGAGGCCACCTTTGTGCTGCCAGTTGTACATGTAGCGGGTTTTTTCGGCGTCGGTCTGTTTGTCGCGATCGTTGGATTCGTCGTTGAGGTACGCAGCACCGAACTGACCTTCGCTGGACGGGGTCAGGTAACGGAATTCGCCTTCCATCAACAGCCCGTGCTTGCCCATGTAGCGCGGGTACAACGTGGCATCGTAGTTCGGTGCCAGGTTGAAGTAATACGGTGTGACCAGCATGAAGCCGGTATCGCTGCCGGTGCCGATGGTCGGCGGCAGGAAGCCGGACTGGCGACGGTCGTCGATCGGGAAATAGATGTATGGCGTGTACAGAACCGGAATGTCCTTGACCCGCAGCGTCACGTTGGTCGCGGTACCGAAGCCGGTGGCCGGGTTCAAGGTGATGTTGTTGCCCTTGAGCTGCCAGGCGTTGCTGTTCGGTTCGCACGTGGTGTACGTACCATCCTTGAGGCGGATGATCGCGTTCTCGGCACGTTTGGCGTACAGCG
>Ga0207655_1003019_pt1 | contig 12877 bp, 8 predicted proteins | sample KBSM44metaG_FD_184398 | JGI IMG/M metagenome (GOLD analysis project Ga0207655, IMG submission 184398) | Miscanthus rhizosphere microbial communities from Kellogg Biological Station, Michigan, USA - KBS M4-4 metaG (SPAdes) (version 2) | ecosystem: Host-associated > Plants > Roots > Rhizosphere >...
AAGGCATGTGCTATACGCGAAAGGGATTGGCACTCTATCCAGCGCAGCGCTTTAAATGTAACGCTGATGAGTGTTTGTTCTTTTGGCTACAGGTGGAATCCAGTAGCTTGTCGTGGAATCACCTCCTTCTTGGCCCTTGATACCCCCCAAAAAACAAGTCCAGAATTGAGTCTTTTCCTGCTCCGGCAAGAAAATAAACCCCTTAGATTTCAATGGGTCGGACGCTAGATACGAGTCTCGTTTCCCGCTCCAATCTCTTGATGGTATTCGCCGTATTGTCAATCTATTGTCACTCGCTCTGCATTTTGCCGCAACAGGTCTAAGTAGTTCGCCCATTGCTGAGCCGCCTCCCGGCGTTGCACTAGCAGTTGCGCGCGCGCGTACACCGCCCCCAGAGCGCCTGGCATCCGGTGGGATAATGAGAGTTCGAGCACGATTGGATCGATACCTAAGTGTTCATGGGCAATCGTCCGGTAGGTAGCGCGAAAGCCGTGGGCAGTGATGTCGTACTCCGGCCAGATACGCTGAAAAGACTTGAGCATCGACGTTGGGTTGATGGGGCGACCCGGATAGACCGGCGAGACGAACACCCAACCTTTGCCTTCGTCATCCACCACGCGGGTTTTATGTAGCTCGCGCAACAGGACCAGGGCTTGCTCCGGTAGCGGCACGACGTGCTTGCTCTTGTTCAGGTGCTTGGTCTTGCTCACCACATAACGCCAGTCGGCGCCCACCAAGTCGACGTCTTCCCAGCGCATCTGCACCAGTTCGCCGGGGCGGACCGGCAACATGACCAGCAAGCGCATTGCGGTGGCAACACTGCCGTTGCTGCAGTCACCCAGTCGCAGCAGAAACCTGCCCAGGTCGGCTGGCCTTTCGATTGCCGGATTACTTGTCACGACGTGGCGGATCTTCAACTCCTCGATGTTGCTGAGTGCCACGTTGCGCTCCACCCAGCCGCGTCCCTCGGCAAAGCCCAAGATTGCTCGGATGATGGTGCGCACACGCCGGGCCATGGCCATGGTGCGCTGGCGACGTAGCTCGGTGATAATAGTGGTGATGTGCTCCAGCTTGATCTCGCTGATCGGCTTTTTGCCAATGGCAGGCAAGATGTGGTTGTTCAGCGCCCCGCGAAACCCCGCAATGGATTTGACCACCAGTTCGGCAGACTTGAATGCCAACCATTGCTCGGCCACGTACGTGAAGGTGCGCTCTTCATTGAGCAACTGTGCCTCGATCTTGGCGGTCTTGGCCTTAAGCGGGGCGATGTGGTTAGCCACGTCACGGCGTGCACCGCGGGCAATGTCGCGCGCCTCCTTCAGCCCAATGTCGGGGTAAGCACCTATCGAGAAACGGTTCTCCTTGCCGTGCAGCCGATACTTTAAACGCCAGAACTTGGAAGGGGATTTTCCGGCCTTGCTCGACGCCCTCACCTCCAAGTAGAGACCAGGGACTTCGCCGTCGGCGTGTTTGCCGGGTTGAGTGAGCGAGCGGATGAAGGCATCGCTGAGTTTTCGTCTGAAAACAGGGGCGTTATCTGGGGGCATCGGTGGGGGCACCGTTTTTTAAAAATCGAAATTTGCCCCCGATTATGCCCCCATAAGGTCTGGAACCCATTGGATTTAGACAGGCGGCAGTGGACTGAATCTATGTATAAAACCTTGTTATTAAACGGATTTATGGATTTTTGTGGAATTCCATTACAGGCTATCCGGGTCCCCGAAAAACATCTGAATCCGCGACCTCAACCACCGCTCACCCGGATCATTATCCTGCGACCCGCGCCAGGCCATGTGCAATTCAAAGCTGCGCACCGGCAACGGTGGATCTTCCGCCCGAACACCACCGGCGGCGGTCAACGCTTCGGCGGTGTAGTCCGGGACGGTGGCCACGATGTCGGTGCCGCTGATCAGTGTGCTCAGCCCATTGAACTGCGGCACCGCCAGCACCACGTGCCGTTTGCGCCCCAGCTTCTCCAGCTCTTCATCTATAAAGCCGCTCAGGTCGCCCGCGAACGACACCAGCGCGTGGGGGCGGGCGCAGAAGTCATCCAGGCTCAACGGCCCCGGCACGGAGTCGGCTCGCAACAGTTTCGGCATGCTGCGGCGCAGTACTTTGCGCTTGGCGTTGGCCGGCAGGTCGGCGGTGTAGCTGACGCCAATGGAAATTTCGCCCGAGGCCAACAGGTTCGGCATCAGGATGTAGTTGGCCCGACGCACCACCAGCACGATGCCCGGTGCCTCGGCGCGCAACCGCTTGAGCAGCATCGGCAGCAACGCGAACTCGACATCGTCCGACAGGCCGATGCGGAACACCGCGGTGCTGGTGGCCGGATCGAATTCCGCCGCGCGACTGACCGCGGTGGAAATCGAATCCAGGGCCGGCGAGAGCAGGGCGAAGATTTCCACCGCTCGGGCGGAAGGTTCCATGCTGCGGCCGGTGCGCACGAACAACGGGTCATCGAACAGCCCGCGCAGGCGCGAGAGCGCCGCACTGATGGCCGGCTGGCCGAGGAACAATTTCTCCGCAGCGCGGGTCACACTGCGCTCGTGCATCAGTGTTTCGAAAACGATCAACAGGTTCAGGTCGACACGACGCAGGTCATTACGATTCATCTGGGGTCCTGGCAGATTCAGCAAACTTGACGTGAGCGACCATATGAGAACAATGGCCGGCGTGAATCTTACGGGGAAAGGCTGGTACTCTGCACAGGGTAATTCAGTTTTCCCTGAAAGGCTGCTTCGGTTTTTACGGCATTGGATGATGTCGCCGTCGCTGCGGAATCAATGACAGGCATGTCGACTATTAATAGCCACTGATGGTCTTGGGTAGAAAGCCCAGATAGAGTTCAGGGCATTAGAGGTTACTTTGACGAGGTTTGCGATGTCCCGCACGATCCGTTTTCACAAGTTTGGTCCAGCCGAGGTGCTCAAATGCGAAGAGCATGCGGCCGCTCTGCCTGCGCCGGGCGAAGTGCAGGTGCGTGTCGAGGCGATAGGCATCAGCTGGTACGACATTCTCTGGCGCCAGAACCTGGCCTCGTCCCATGCTCGCCTGCCTTCAGGCCTGGGTCATGAAATGGCCGGCGTGGTCACGGCGCTCGGCGAGGGGGTCGATGACCTCGCTATCGGTGACAAGGTCGCCAGCTTCCCGGCCGAAAGCCCCAACGATTATCCGGTCTACGGCGAACAGATCGTTCTGCCGCGCACGGCGCTGACCCGCTACCCGGACGTGCTCAGCCCGGTCGAAGCCAGCGTGCATTACACGCCGCTATTGGTCGCCTATTTTGGCTACACCGATCTGGCGCGCGTCAAGCCCGGGCAATTCGCTCTGGTGACCGACGCCAGTCACTGCGCCGGGCCGTCGTTCGTACAGCTGGGCAAAGCCCTTGGTGTGCGAGTAATCGCTGCGACCAAAACCGCGGACGAGCGTGAATACCTGCTGTCGCTGGGTGCCGAAAAAGTCATCGTCACCGAAGAAGAAGATCTGCTGATGCGGATCAACAAAATAACCGACAACCGTGGCGTCGATGTGGTGTTCGATGGCCTGGGCGGCCCGCAGATGTCGCTGCTCGGCGATGTGCTCGCGCCTCGCGGCAGCCTGGTGCTCTATGGCCTGCAGGGTGGTAACCAGACGCCATTTCCGGCCTGTGCGGCGTTCCAGAAGAACATTCAGTTCTTCGTGCACTGCATCGGCAACTTCACCGGCAAGCCGGAGCTGGGCATCCTCCAGGATCAGGCCGCACTGCAACGTGCCCTGCGCGACATCAACCAGTTGACCGCAGACCATGTGCTGCTGCCACTCAAGACTCGGGTATTCCCGTTTTCCCAGTTTGTCGAAGCACACCGCTACATGGACGAATGCCCATGCCGCGAACGGGTCGCCCTTGAGGTCGAGCCTGTCTGAGCTCTTCGTACGAGCCCCCTTGTATAAACCCCTCTGGAAAGGTCCGTGCAGGCACGGACTTTTCCGCTGTCAAAACCTCCAAAATGAGACATCCCATCGATCCCTCGGTGGGGCGGTTCAGCAACTGAACTGGTTTTTGCTCTCGATCTGTATCTTCTAATCATTATGTAAGCCCTGATAATTGAATGATTATTTCATCTCAAGGAAAGAGTCATGGCTGGGTATCAGGTTGAAACTTTTCAACGCGCATCGGCAATACATGCTCAACAAATAATTCGACGCCGCTCGGCGGTCATACATTTACTGGCAACTTCTTTCTTTATTTCTTGTATTACACGTCTGTGGGATGTTGTCGGAAATTTCCTAGGACATCGCTCGAGGCCGAAAAACACCCGTCCTGCCTGGCGTTGCGGCTGTATTGCCCTGTTTGGGGTTCTCGAGACATGCAACCATTTCAAATAATTACAAAATGCTTAAGTGCTAGCATTTGATAACAACCCCGGCACCCCATTCATGACAGGCAATCCGTCGCGCAGTGCATGTAATTGTTTGCGTGGCGTCGAACTTATGAGTAACAGGTAAACAATGATGACCCATACCCATGAACAGGCAATGAATTATGTTTATCAACAAGTACTGCAGCGCTTGCTGAGCTTTTTCTCTCGCGCCGAGCGCACGGCATTGCAACTGATGATTCAGCGCCTGGTGGTGTCGGCTGGAGGTATGGAGCGTATCGGCGATTACAAGGTGTTGGCGATCCAGTCCGGGTCCCGTGACAGCTGCTACACACTGGCGCTGCTGCGCGCCGCGCAACTGAGTATCGCCGGTCGGGCACCGGCGACATTTCAGCTGCGAGTGGCCACTTTGCGCTTGAATGGTACGGCTGCGACAGCACTGGAAAACATCCATCGCAGCAGCAGTGCATTGTTTCTCTACGACGATCCCCGGGTCGAAATGTTGATGGTCGATAATCGTGAGGTCCTGCCGTTCAATCACTTGGCGCCAATCTCCGATGCCGGCCGCGAGTCGAATCGGCTCAATCTGCTGATGGTCGGGCACCGTCGGGCCTGGAACGGGCCGCTTGAGTTGTGGGACGACGGGTACCTGGCCACAGGTGATTTTTATGGACAAATTGCCCGCTGGGACAACGGCGTCGATGTCATGGTCAGCAGCGATTCACCCCGTCGGCAGGCGCAGTTTATCGAGGGTTTGAACCGTGCCGCAGCCAAGGCCGGGCTTGCGCCGACGAGCCGCCATGAAACGGGCTACGAGGGATTGTTCGCGCGCCTCGATGAACTGGGCAGCGACTGCTATCGCGAGTTTTATCCCGACTCTGCTCAGGCTGCGTGGCGTCCTTCCGAGCGCTTTGAGGCCTGCCGTCGCACGACCTTCATCGACATCCACGACATGCTGGTCAGCAACCTGGAGGAGCGCTGGCCGCTGCTCACTGACTTCCTCGGCTTCCAACCTGACGAACTGACGGCTCAACTCAGTGATAACGACTATGTCAGTCCGTCGATATCCGCGCACCTTCGCGGCTTGCAAGCGCGCTTTGTACACGGTCGCACCTACGAAGAGGGGGTCAGCGAATACCTGCAGCGGGTGTTGGTGATGATGCGTCGTAAACAATTGCCCGAGCGCTTTTGCGAGCAGGCAGTGGAGACCTTCGGCAATCCGCTGACCATGGCCGATCAGCGCGGATTGGCGACAGCCGAGGCACAAAAAAGTCTCGGTTTGAGTGAAGCCCAACTGGTGTGTCTGCTGTTCGCCCCGTTTGTCGATAACGGCGCGGCCCTGGAGCATTTTCTTCGTCAATGCCATCCCGGCATGCTGGTAGCGCTGCCGGAATTGCACCGGGCGATGCAGGGCGGTCCGGCACCCGAGCAGGTTCTGCAGTGGATGGTGGATGTCAGCGGGTTGCCGGTCAGCCTGATCGGTACGCTTTACCGCATGAGGCTGGTGGTTCGGGATGAGGGTAGGGTGCCAGGCACGGAAAGCGGCGACGCGGGCGTGCAAGTCGAAGACATGGACCCCGAGAATGAAGCAGCAGTGACTGGCGAATGGTCGATGGGCCAGTGAATGTTCCTGGTTTGGCGGACGCATCAAGAGTGCGTCATGACGTTCGTAGCGTGTTCGGTCATCACCCATGAAAGGATCACGAGATTCCGATTTCGCGTACCAGGCGGTGTACCGCTACCTGAACAATCTGATCAATGAGCCGGGCAGTGACGTGCGAGTGCGCCTGCCCTCATTGCGGCAGTTGGCGGATCGTTTGAGTGTGTCGATCTCGACCATTCAATACGCCTATTCGCTGCTGGAGAAGGAAGGACGCATCTATTCGGTTGCCAAGTCAGGCTATTACGCACTGCCGGTGTCTTCTATCGGTCTTCCCGGCAGCGGTAAAGACCTGCTCGAAACGGTCTATGTCAACGCCAGGCGCCCCGGCATGCTGGTGTTGAGCGCCGATGAACCGGCGTTGTTACAACCCCTGGACAGCCCGTTGTTGTTGCTGGAGAGAGAATTGCTGCGCCAGTATCCGCGCCAGCCACAACCGTCTTCACAACCCTGCGGCGAGCTGGAACTGCGCACGGCCCTTGCGGCACGCTACACCACTTCGCCGACACGCTGCTGGCATGCCGATGATGTCTATATCGGCGCAGATATGCGCGGCGTACTTGAAATATTGATCGCCGTTCTTGAGCTCAAAGATTCGGTGGTGGTGGTCGAGTCGCCGTGCGACTGGGTGATTCTGCGCTTGTTCCAGGACGCAGACGTGCAGGTTGTCGAGCTGCCGCTGCAAGCCTGTGGTGGCCTGGATCTCGAACAGCTGAGAGAGCTGCTCGAGACCGGGCGGGTGCGACTGATGATGCTTTCATCGGGACTGAACATGCCGCGCGGGAGCGTGGCGCCTGACGACAACCGGCAGTCCACTGCGCAACTGCTGGGACGGCATGGCTGTTGGGTGTTGGAAAACGATTGTTACGGCGAGCTCGAATTCGAGCCGAGCGGCTTGCGGTTTCGCGACCTGGTGGACCCTGATCGGCTGATCGTGTTTTCCACTTTCGAGAAAATCATCGGCTCGGAGGCGCCCTTTGGTTACCTGCTCTCGCGACAACTGCGTGCCGAACTGCAACGGCACTTTCTGCTGCGGGCATTCCGTTTGTCGCTGATTCGTCAGAAAGCCATCGCGCGGCTGTACAGCAACGGACGCATCGATCAACACCTGCTGGTGTTGCGTCGACTGCTCAAGGAACGCATGGTGCTGATGACCCAACTGCTCCAGGAGCGTCTGCCGGAATCGCTGCATTTCGTCGAGCCCCAGGGCGGGGCGACGGTGTGGATTCGCTCGTTGCGCCAGGTCAATGTACATCGAGTGTTCCAGAGACTGCTCAAGCAGCAAGTGGTCATCGCACCGGGGGAGTTGTTCAGTTTGCAGGGCCTGCACGCGCAGCACTTGCGCCTGAGTCATACATTCGGTGGCGACCACGAGCTCGTCGCTGCACTGGGGCTACTGGGGGATGCCTTGCGTCTGGAATCGATCGATTGAGCCGAGGTGGAAGAGCTCCTCGGAACCTGACATTCGATAACGTCGCGCAACGGCCAAACTGTCAGTAAACTGCGCTCCTATCCCGAACCACTCTCTCTCAGAGGTTTTGCATGACACTCAGTCCTTTTGCGGGCAAACCGGCACCGGCAGAACTGTTGGTCGACATCCCGCGACTGGTAACGGCCTATTACACCGGCCAGCCCGATGCAGCCATTTCTACCCAGCGCGTTGCCTTCGGCACGTCCGGACACCGAGGTAGCTCGTTCGACTTGAGTTTCAACGAATGGCATGTCCTGGCCATCAGCCAGGCGATCTGCCTGTATCGCGAGGCCCAGGGCATCGATGGCCCGCTGTTCGTCGGGATCGACACCCACGCGCTGTCCACGCCGGCCGGTGCCAGTGCCCTGGAAGTGTTGGCGGCGAACGGTGTCACGGTGATGATCGCCGAAGGCGACGAGTACACCCCGACGCCGGCCATTTCCCATGCGATTCTTTGCTACAACCGCGGGCGCACTTCAGGCCTGGCGGACGGCATCGTCATCACGCCGTCCCACAACCCGCCGCAAAGTGGTGGCTACAAGTACAACCCAACCAACGGCGGCCCGGCCGATACCCACATCACCAAGTGGATCGAAGCCAAGGCCAACGAGTTGCTGGCAGCCAGGCTCGCCGGCGTCAAACGCATCAGCTACGAGCAGGCCCTGAAGGCCAGCACTACCCATCGTCACGATTACCTCAACACCTATGTCGCTGACCTGATCAACGTGATCGACTTCGACGCCATCCGCGATGCGAAGCTGCGTCTGGGTGTCGATCCGCTGGGCGGAGCAGGGGTGCGCTACTGGTCGGCGATTGCCGAGCACTACCGCCTGGACCTGGAAGTGGTGAATAAACAGGTTGATGCAACGTTCCGTTTCATGACCGTCGACTGGGACGGGCAGATCCGCATGGACCCATCGTCCAGCTATGCCATGCAAGGCTTGATCGGCCTGAAAGAGCGTTTCGACGTGGCGTTTGCCTGCGACCCGGACCACGACCGTCATGGCATCGTGACCCCGTCCGGTGGTTTGCTGGCGCCGAACAACTACCTCGCGGTGTCGATCGACTACCTGTTCCAGAACCGTCCACTGTGGCGGGCCGATGCGGCCGTGGGTAAGACCGTGGTCAGCAGCGGCTTGATCGATCGCGTCGCCAAACGCCTGGGCCGTCGTCTGTATGAAGTGCCGGTCGGTTTCAAATGGTTTGCCGACGGTCTGTTTGACGGCTCCCTGGGTTTTGGCGGTGAAGAAAGCGCCGGTGCATCGTTCCTGCGCAAGGACGGCAGTGTCTGGAGTACCGACAAGGACGGTTTGATTCCGGCGCTGCTGGCCGCTGAAATGACCGCTCGCACGGGCCGTGATCCAAGCCAGGCCTATCGCGCGTTGACCGATGAACTGGGTGAGCCGTTTTCGGTACGCGTTGATGCCAAGGCCAACCCTGAACAGAAAGCACTGCTGAGCAAATTGTCGCCGGACCAGGTCACTTCGACTCAACTGGCGGGCGAAGCGATCCAGAGCATCCTCAGTCATGCACCGGGCAACGACCAGGCCATCGGCGGTCTGAAAGTCATGACCGAGAACGGCTGGTTCGCGGCGCGGCCGTCGGGCACCGAGGACATCTACAAGATTTACGCAGAAAGCTTTGTCAGTGACGACCACCTGAAACAACTGGTGGCCGAGGCTCAGACACTGGTAGATGGCGCAATTTCTGCGAAGTGATTGAAAGTCCTGTGGTGAGGGAGCTTGCTCCCTCGCCACAAATGAAATTGTCTAGTCCTGAAGCTGGTGTAAACCTTGTTCAGGACGGGACACACAGCCAAAAAAAGGGGCGACCATCAACGGTCGCCCTTTTTTTTGCCGCGCATTTACCGCCTCAAGCCACATCTACCAAGACGATTTCGCTGTCTTCGATCGCAGTCACCCGCAACACTTGCTCATCGGCAACCGCGACCCCGTCTCGAGCTTGTGCGCGCAAGCCATTGACTTCAATCGCTCCTGTCGCTGGCACCAGATAAGCGCGACGGCCACTGTCCAGACGATATTCAGCCGTTTCCCCGGCTTTCAGGTTGGCCGCCACCAGACGTGCATCGGCGCGAATCCGCAGGCTTTGATCGTCGCCGGCCTTGCCACTGGCCAGGGTCACGAAGCCTTCGCGCTGGCCTTTGGGGAAGGGCTTGGCGCCCCACGACGGTGCCAGACCGGTTTCGTTGGGGATGATCCAGATCTGAAAGATCCGGGTCTCGGTCGCTTCCAGATTGTACTCACTGTGGGCGATCCCGGTGCCGGCGCTCATGACCTGCACATCACCGGCTTCGGTACGGCCCTTGTTGCCCAGGTTGTCCTGGTGGGTAATCGCGCCTTCACGAACGTAGGTGATGATTTCCATGTCCCGGTGTGGGTGTTGCGGGAACCCGGTGCCGGGGGCAATCACGTCATCGTTCCACACCCGCAGGTTGCCCCAGTTCATGCGTTTGGGGTCGTAGTACTCGGCGAACGAAAAGTGGTGATGGGCATCCAGCCAGCCATGGTGCGCGCCGCCCAGGGAGTTGAAAGGTCTGAGTTCAAGCATGATCGTCTCCTGAAAAAGGTTCGTCATGGGGGCAGAACGTCTGAGCCACAAACGAGAACCGGTGGTTGATGGTCAGTATCATCCATCAGGTACCCATCGATAAAAAGCGTAAAAAATGCCTCAATACAATCGAATTATTTGATACCGAATAATCTCGAATTTTTCTCATCCAGCCTTCACTTCATCGCATAAGCCAATGACCTGTAAGCATTTCACTAGAACTCAACGGCAAATGCAGACACCATAGCCCCCGACAGCCTCACACACTGGAGTCCGCCTGCGTGCCGCAACACACACCCGATCTTCCGCCCGAACTTCGTCCCCTGGCCGAGATGCCTTTGCTCAAACGTCTGGCCGCCCGGTTCTTTGGCCACGGCCTGACCCGCTTGCGCGCGCAACACCGTGCGTCCTGGCTGCACGGGCAAGCCGACGGTTTTCGCAGCGGTCACAGCGCTGGCGTGGAATACGGCTATAAGGAAGGCAAGCTCGAGGGTCTGGAAGAAGGCCGTCAAGTGCTGCTGATCCGCGACTCGCGCTCCACCGAGCATCGACCGCCCAACGTCGATGACAACCTGTTCGACGATTGGCGCCTGCCATTGAGCGCCGAGCTGAAGAAGCGCATGAAGGCCGACGTGGCGCGACTGCTGCCTGCGCATGCCCAGCCGAGCGCTGCCCAATGGAAAATGATCTTCAGTGACACACCGTCGACTTCGGTGATCGCCGGCGCGGGCGCGGGCAAGTCGACCACCCTGGTGTTGCGTATCTTGCTGCTCAGCCATTATCTGGGGTTTGAGCTGAGCTCGATGACCGTGGTGACCTTCACCCGCGAGTCGCGCAAGGACTTCATCAATAAGCTGATCGAACTGTTTGCCGTGTGGGGCCGGGCGCTCAGCTTCAAAGAAGCGCGGGACCTGGTGCGTACTTTTCATTCGCGGATCCTGCCAATGGTGCGCAGCCTGCCGGGTTTCGAACGACTGCAAGCCTTCGAAAACCTCAGCTTTCGCGTGCAGGGCACTGATGAGGAGGTCGACAGCAACCCCTTCGACCTGCGAATCAACGACGCCCAGCGCCAGCAGCTCAACGCCTGCTATCACAGCCTGCATACCCGCGATGAGCGTTTCCGCGAATTGATCAAGCCGTTGTCTCGTCACGCCTTGCAGCTCAAGGAACTGGAGCGCGATCACCCGGACGTGCAAAAGCGCATGGCGGTGACTGAACTGGCGGCCAAGCGCGATGAAGAGCTGTGTGACACCATCGAGGACCTGTGGTTTCGCGCCGGCGCCTGGCCGATCAAGGGCATCGAGCCGAATCGTCAGACCTTCGACATCAACGGTTCGACCTTCCATTGCCACGGTTACATTCCGGCGCTGGATGCCTGGGTGGTGCTGGGTTTCGATCCTCGGGAAAATCCCCAGGTCAGTCGCCCGAATGCCAAGCTGACGGTACGTGCGGAATGGGCTGTAAAGCGCACCCTGTTTCAAGCTTTCTGTCGTAAGCCATTGATATGGCTCGATAGTTACGAATCTTCAAAACGTGTTTTGGCGTCGCTTGCCGGTGATGCCAGCGCCGGGCCGGGCTTCGATTACAAGGTCAAGGGCGAGCTGGCTTCCGCGCCGTTGCTGGACTGTTTTGTCGCGGCAGCCGGGTTTATCGAAAACCTCGGCCTGGATGTGCCCAATGCCGTGGGCCAGATGAGTTTCGCCAAGGATGATCCGGACCGATTCTTCTTCGAGGCCTTGAGCCTGTTCTGGCGAGCGCTGGAAGATCATCTGCTGGATCAATCGCCACCCGTGATGACCTACAACCGGATGTTTGCCCTGTTCAGCGAGCATTCACCGGAGAATCTCAAGTTGCTCGGCGATGAACTGCTCAGGCCAATGTCGCACTTGATGATCGATGAGTTCCAGGACGTGTCGCCGCAGATCGTTTCCTGGATTCGCGCCAGCCTGGCCGAGATCCGCAGTCGTGGCCCGGCCATGCACGTAGGGCGAGGGGCGCAACGTTCGTCATTGCTGTGTGTGGGGGACGACTGGCAATCGATCTACGGCTGGCGTGGCAGTTCGCCGAGCTATTTCATGGAGTTCAACAAGGAGTTCCCGTCACCGAGCACGACCAAGGTGATGCTCAGCGACAATTACCGCAGCCATCAGCACATCATCGACGCGGCGGAGCACATCGTCCGCGCCGCACCGGCAATCGCCGGCAAGAAGGCCAAGGCCAGCGGAGAACCCAAGGCGTTGCTGCCGGTGAACGTCCTCGATCGGGATGACCAGGGCATGGCCCAGCGCCTGATTGAGCACTACAGAAAAGGCGATTCAATCTTGATGCTTTATCGAAAAAGTAGCGATAAGTCATTGATAGAAGAGCATATTCAGTCTGTAGTTAATGTTGATTCTAGCTTGCCGTACGATGCGCGACGGCTCAAGCAACTGACCTATCACAGCGCCAAGGGCCTGCAAGCTGATGCGGTGTTCCTGCTGGGTGATTGCCAGCATCTGACCAGTTCGCCTTACAAGAACCAGGTCTATCGCATGGCCGGGCTCGGCAAGGCCGGCGACAGCGAGCCCTACGACAGCGCACAGAAAGACGAGATCCTGCGTCTGGCCTACGTGGGCATCACCCGGGCGGTGAGCCATTGCTACTGGTATGTCGATGGCCAGGATACCCAGGCGGCGAATATGCCCAAGGCCTCCGACCGGATCGGCAAGGGCAAGGCGTTTTTTGCCGATCACCGTCAGGGAAAAGTGCAGGCCTGAACCTCAAGAGAGTCTTGAGTCAAAAACCTGTGGCGAGGGAGCTTGCTCCCGCTGGGCTGCG
>Ga0207655_1003022_pt1 | contig 12866 bp, 6 predicted proteins | sample KBSM44metaG_FD_184398 | JGI IMG/M metagenome (GOLD analysis project Ga0207655, IMG submission 184398) | Miscanthus rhizosphere microbial communities from Kellogg Biological Station, Michigan, USA - KBS M4-4 metaG (SPAdes) (version 2) | ecosystem: Host-associated > Plants > Roots > Rhizosphere >...
CCATGTGAGAGTAGGTCATCGTCAAGATTAAATTCCGAAACCCCAATTGCGAAAGCAGTTGGGGTTTTGTTTTGCCCGCAGGAAAGTTCTTACAGCATTCTCAGCCGCCTTGCGGCTGTCGCCGCCGGCCGACAATGCTAAGGTTCAGCCCTAGCTTTTGTACTTTTCCAAGGAAGCCTTCATGCCGGACACCCAGTCCCTCAACGCTGCATTCATGGTCGTTCAGAGCAACAGCCTGGATGAACTGCGCAGCCTTGTGATCAGCATCATGCGGCGCTATCCACTGGCTCCCCTGGAGAACGAAATCGCGCTCGTACAGAGCAACGGCATCGCTCAATGGCTCAAGCTGGCACTGGCTGAGGACCCTGAAGAGGACGACTCCGGCGGCTGTGGTATCGCCGCTGCTATTGATGTGCAACTGCCGGGCAGTTTCATGTGGCAGCTTTACCGGATGGTTCTGGGACGAGAGGAAATTCCGGCAAAGTCGCTGCTCGACAAGGCACCGTTGACCTGGCGTCTGATGCGCCTGTTGCCACAGGTCATCACCCGTCCGCATTTCGAACCGCTACAACGCTTTCTCACCCATGACAGTGATCTGCGCAAACGCTACCAGTTGTCCGAACGTCTGGCAGACCTCTTCGACCAATACCAGGTTTACCGCGCTGATTGGCTTGAGGACTGGGCAGAGGGGCATCATCAACTCCGAAATGTAAGAGGTGAAGCGAAGCCGCTCTCGCCGACCAGTTGCTGGCAGGCAGAATTGTGGCGCGCTCTGCTGGACGATGTGGGCGAGCAAGGCATGGCCCAGAGTCGCGCGGGCGTGCACCAGCGGTTCATGGAGCGCATCAACAGTCTTGAACGCGCACCGACCGGACTTCCACAGCGAGTGATCGTTTTCGGAATTTCCTCGTTGCCCGCCCAGGTACTGGAAGCATTGGCCGGGTTGTCTCGTTTCAGCCAGGTTTTATTGTGCGTCCATAACCCCTGTCGTTATCACTGGGCCGATATCGTTGCCGACAAGGATCTCTTGCGTCATCAGTACAAGCGGCAGGCCCGAAAAAACGGCATGCCTGTGGTGCTGGATTCGGAATCGCTCCACCAACATGCTCACCCGCTCCTCGCAGCGTGGGGCAAGCAAGGTCGCGATTACATCAACCTTCTCGACAGCTACGACGAGCCGGACAGCTATCGCGCAGCATTTCGCAACGGACGTATCGATCTGTTCAGCGAAAACCAGCCGAAGAACATGCTCAATCAGTTACAGGACGACATTCTGGAGCTGCGGCCGCTCAGCGAGACTCGAACGCTCTGGCCGGCAGTCGATCTGACTCAAGACGATTCGATCCGCTTTCACATAGCTCATAGCGCCCAGCGCGAAGTGGAGATTCTCCACGACCAACTCCTGGCCCGTTTCAGTGCCAACCCTCAATTACGCCCTCGCGATGTGATCGTGATGGTGCCTGACATCGATAGTTATGCGCCGCATATCCGCGCCGTATTTGGCCAACTGGATCGTCAGGATCCACGCTTCATTCCTTTCACCATGGCCGATCAGGGGCAGCGCGGACGGGATCCATTACTGATCGCTGTCGAGCATCTGCTCAAGCTGCCGGACAGTCGTTTCCCCGTCAGTGAAATTCTCGACCTGCTCGACGTTCCTGCGTTACGCGCCAGGTTTGGTGTGCAGGAGCGAGACTTGCCGACTCTGCATCGCTGGATCGAAGGGGCCGGCGTACGTTGGGGCATCGATGCCGGGCAACGGGCCGAACTGGGATTGCCCGACGAACTGGAGCAAAACAGTTGGCGCTTCGGCCTGCGTCGGATGCTGCTCGGCTATGCCGTCGGCAGTTCCGGAGCCTGTGGGGATATCGAACCCTACGATGAAATCGGTGGTCTCGATGCCGCGTTGATCGGCCCGTTGGTAGCGTTGCTGGATGCACTGGAACTCTCGCATCAGCAACTGATGAAACCCGCGCAACCGCAGGAATGGGGACATCGGCTTCAGGCGTTGATGCAGCTGTTTTTCAAGCCTGAAGATGAGCATGACGACTATCTGCTGGCTCAACTCGAGGAGTTGCGCGAAACCTGGCTGGAAACTTGTGAAACCGTCGCTCTGCTGGACGAGCTGCCACTGACCGTCGTCCGCGAGGCCTGGCTGGCGGGACTGGATCAGGGGCGTCTGTCGCAGCGCTTCCTGGCCGGTGCCGTGAACTTTTGCACACTGATGCCGATGCGCGCGATCCCGTTCAAGCTGGTTTGCCTGTTGGGAATGAACGATGGCGATTATCCACGCGCTCAACCGCCGCTGGACTTCGATCTCATGGGCAGCGACTACCGGCCGGGAGATCGATCCCGTCGGGAGGATGATCGCTATCTTCTGCTCGAAGCGCTCTTGTCCGCCCGTCATCAGCTTTACATCAGTTGGGTGGGCCGCAGCATTCGCGACAACAGCGAGCGGCCAGCCTCTGTGTTGATCGGCCAGTTGCGCGATCATCTCGCCAATGGATGGCGATCGGTCGACGACAACGAAGATCTTCTGATTGCCATGACTCAGGAGCATCCGTTGCAGCCATTCAGTTCGCGCTACTTCCATGAGGAAGACAAACTGTTCAGCTATGCCAGCGAATGGCAAGTGCTGCATCAGCATCACGAGCAGAATGACGTCGCAACAATGCTTGCCCCCCATGTTCAGGAGGAACCGTTGAGTCTGGAGCTGCTGCAGGACTTCCTGCGCAATCCGGTTCGACACTTTTTCACTCAGCGACTCAAGGTTTACTTTGAAGCGGCGCAGGTACCTCAGGCTGACGAGGAACCCTTTGTGCTGGATGCGTTGCAGCGATACATGCTCAGCGACAGCTTGCTCGGGGCAGCCTTGAGACACCCGGACAATGTTGATCAGGCGCTCGAGTCTCAAGCCCGACGCCTGCAGAACAGCGGACTGCTGCCCATGGCCGGGTTCGGTGAATGCCTTCAACGAGAGTTGATCGAGCCTTTGCCAGACTTGTTGCAACGATATCAACAGCTGTTGGCGTTATGGCCGACACCGCTAACCAACGCGCTACCGATCAATTTTGAATGGCAGGAACTGCGCCTTGAAGGATGGCTAGGCGGTTTGCACCGGCGCGCCGATGGCGGCGTACTGTCGGTCACAACAATCCCCAACAGCATAGGCTCGATCAAGAGCCGCAAATGGCATCGCATGACCAAGCCCTGGGTCAGCCATCTCGTCGCGTGCGCCAGTGGACTCTCCCTGACGACCGCACTGGTGGCCAGTGATGACACGCTCCTTCTTGAACCTCTGGAACAGACTCGAGCGGGGCGAATTCTCGAGGATCTGCTGCTCGCCTGGCAGACGGGCATGTGCCAGCCACTTCCGGTCGCGGTGAAAACAGCTTTTGCATGGCTGGCCCAGACCGATCCGGTCAAGGCTGAAGCGGCTGCCCGTAAAGCCTATGAGGGCGATGGTCAGACCAGCGAAGGCGAGCGGCGTGAAAGTCCGGCTCTGTCCCGACAATTCGCCGACTTCGATGCACTGCAGGCGGATGAAACCTTCTCCGGTTGGTGTGATGCACTGTATCGCCCTCTGCTTGAGGCACCGTGGCGCTCATGGATCCACGAGGAGGCAGGCGCATGAGTAACCAGCCGCCACTCGCCCTGGCATTCCCGTTAAAGGGCAGCCAACTGATTGAAGCCAGTGCGGGCACTGGCAAGACGTTTACCATTTCGGCGTTGTATCTGCGGTTGATCCTCGGCCACGGAGGCGAGGCGAGTGGTTTCGGTCGAGAGCTGTTGCCCCCGCAGATTCTCGTGGTGACCTTCACCGACGCGGCCACCAAAGAACTGCGCGAACGTATACGCACGCGTCTGGCCGAGGCCGCCCGTTTCTTTCGTGACGAGACGCCTCCCCCTGATGCGCTGATCGATGAACTGCGTGCAGAGTTCGATCCGCAACAATGGCCCGGTTGCGCGAACCGCCTGGATATCGCCGCGCAATGGATGGACGAAGCCGCCGTTTCGACGATCCACAGTTGGTGTCAGCGAATGTTGCGCGAGCATGCGTTCGACAGCGGCAGTCTGTTTACCCAGACCCTGGAAACCGATCACAGCGACCTGCTCGGCGAAGTGCTGCGCGATTATTGGCGGCTGTTCTGCTATCCGATGCAGGGCGATGCATTGAGCTGGGTCCGCAGTCACTGGGGAGGTCCGGCGGCCCTGTTACCGCGAGTGCGTGGGCTGTTTGGCACCGAGCGCGAAGCGGACTCTGACAAGACCCCCTCCGAGCTGATCGAAGAATGCCTGCAGGAACGCCGTGCGGCATTGGTGGAGTTGAAGGGACCATGGCGGCAGTGGGCCGATGAGTTGCTCGCGATCTGTCATCAGGGCGTCGCCAACAAAACCGTGGACGGGCGCAAGATGCAAGCCCGCTATTTCGAACCCTGGTTCGAAAAGCTCAAGGCCTGGGCCGAGGACGAGTCGTTCGAGCAACTGGATATCGGCACCGGGTTCGCCAGGCTCACGCCGGAGGGCATGGCTGAAGCCTGGAAGGGCGAGCCGCCGAGTCACCCGGGCCTGGGTGCCATGCCTGTGCTCAAGTCGAGCCTCGACAATTTGCCGACGCCCGATGCGGCCGTGCTGCAGCATGCTGCCAAATGGGTCGGTGCCCGCTTTGAAGACGAGAAGCGCCGTCGAGCCGAAATGGGTTTCGACGACATGCTATTGCGTCTGGACTCGGCCTTGCAATCCGACGGTGGGGAGCGGCTCGCCACGCTCATCCGCGAGCAGTTCCCGGTCGCACTGATCGATGAGTTCCAGGACACGGACCCGGTGCAGTACCGGATCTTCGAAAGCATCTATCGCATTGAAGAGAATAACCCCGAGACCGGGCTGTTCCTGATTGGCGACCCCAAGCAGGCGATCTATGCCTTCCGTGGCGCGGACATCTACACCTACCTGCGAGCCCGCCAGGCCACAACCGGACGCCTGCATACCCTGGGCACCAACTTCCGTTCCAGTCACGGGATGGTCAGTGCGGTCAACCATGTTTTCGAACGTGCCGAGTCCCGTGAGCAAGGGCGCGGAGCATTTCTGTTCCGAGAGAAAAGTGGCGATAACCCAGTACCGTTCCAGCCTGTGGAGGCTCAGGGTCGTAAAGAACATTTGCAGGTATCCGGGCTGGACGTACCGGCGCTGAACATCTGGCATTTATCCACCGACAAACCACTGTCCGGGGCGGTTTATCGCCAGCAGTTGGCGGCGGCCTGCGCCAGTGAGATCACGACTCTGCTCAATGGCGGGCAAACCGGTCGTGCCGGGTTTGCGCAGGACGGCAAGGATTGGCGTGGGCTGCGGCCAGCGGACATTGCGATCCTGGTGCGCGATGGTAAAGAGGCGCAGGCGGTACGCGGTGAGCTTGCGGCGCGCGGAGTCCGCAGCGTTTATCTGTCGGACAAGGACTCGGTCTTTGCCGCACAGGAAGCCCATGACCTGTTGTCGTGGCTCAAGGCGTGCGCCGAGCCGGATGTCGAACGCTCCCTGAAAGCGGCGCTGGCGTGCATCACGCTGAACCTGCCGCTGGCTGAGCTGGAACGTCTGAATCAGGACGAGTTGGTCTGGGAAACCCGGGTCATGCAGTTCCGAGGTTATCGTGAGCTCTGGCGCAAGCAAGGGGTGCTGCCGATGTTGCGGCGCCTGCTGCACGACTTTCAACTGCCGCAGATGCTCATCGCCCGCAGTGATGGCGAGCGGGTGCTGACCAACCTGTTGCATCTGTCGGAGTTGTTGCAACAGGCCGCGTCGGAACTCGATGGCGAGCAGGCACTGATCCGTCATCTGGCCGAGCATCTGGCGCTGTCAGGGCAGGCAGGTGAAGAGCAGATCCTGCGTCTTGAGAGCGACGAGCAACTGGTCAAGGTCGTGACCATTCACAAGTCCAAGGGGCTTGAATACCCGTTGGTGTTCCTGCCTTTCATCTGCTCGGCCAAACCCGTGGATGGCAGTCGATTGCCGCTGCATTACCACGATGAGTCCGGCAAGGCCCGCATCAGTCTGAAGCCCGACGCCGAACTGATCGCCCTGGCGGACAACGAGCGCCTGGCGGAGGATCTGCGTTTGCTCTACGTCGCGCTGACTCGCGCACAACATGCGTGCTGGCTCGGGGTGACGGATCTCAAGCGCGGTAACCACAGCAGCTCGGTACTGCATCTTTCTGCGCTGGGCTATCTGTTGGGCGGTGGCGCAACGTTGGGTGAATCCAGCGGATTGGCCCGTTGGCTGGACGATCTGCAACAGGGTTGTTCGGCGCTGAGCGTTGTTGAAATGCCGGCGGCCACCAGCGAGGAGTATCAGCCTCCGCGTAACGAAGCCATGCTACGTGCCACCCTTTTACCGAGCCGCAGGGCCAGCGAAAACTGGTGGATCGCATCGTACAGCGCCTTGCGCATCAGTGACGTGCTGAGCGTCGGCAATGACGAAGCTCCTGACAGTCCGCAAGCGCAAAAACTGTTCGACGACGAACGCCTCGATCCTGAAGCTCCGCGCGAGATCATCGCCGGCGGGGCCGATATTCACCGCTTCCCTCGCGGGCCGAATCCGGGAACGTTTCTTCACGGTTTGCTGGAGTGGGCAGGGGAGGAAGGGTTCGCGGTCACCCGCGAGTCGCTGGACGATGCGATCGCCCGGCGTTGCAATCGGCGGGGTTGGGAAGGCTGGATCACCACCCTCGGCGACTGGTTGCAACACTTGCTCAAACTGCCACTGCCCGCAGGGCTCGACCAACCGCCAGTGGTGCTTGAGCAATTGAAGCAGTATCGGGTCGAGATGGAGTTCTGGTTTGCCAGCCACAAAGTCGACGTGCTCAAGCTCGACGAACAGGTGCGTCAGTTCACCCACAACGGCGTGGCCCGGGTCGGCGCCGAAGCGGTGCAGCTCAATGGCATGTTCAAAGGCTTTATCGACCTGACGTTCGAGCACGAGGGTCGTTACTACGTGGCCGATTACAAATCCAACTGGCTGGGCGTCGATGACGCTGCGTACACCGAGCGGGCCATGGAGCAGTCGATCCTCGACAACCGTTATGACCTGCAATACGTGCTGTACCTGTTGGCACTGCATCGTCAGCTCAAGGCGCGGCTCGCCGATTACGACTACGACCGGCATATCGGCGGCGCGTTGTATCTGTTCCTGCGCGGGACACGGGCCCCTGGCGGTGGCGTTTACTTCGCGCGACCACCAAGGGCGCTGATCGAGCGTCTGGACTTGATGTTCCAGGGCAAACCGCAACCCAAGGCCGAGCCCGCGTGGGAACAGGGAGTATTGCTATGAACCGGACATTCGCCGACCTGCTGCCAACGCCGCTGACCGCCGACAGCCTCGCGCAACTGACGCCCCTGACCCGTGCCGATGATCTGTTGCTGTTGCTGACCCAATGGGTCGAGCGTGGCTGGTTGCGGGCACTGGACAAGGCATTCGTGGCCTTTCTTCATGAGTTGGCACCCGATGTCGATCCGCTGGTGTTGCTCGCCGCCGCATTGACCAGTCACCAGCTCGGCCATGGTCATGTCTGTCTGGATCTGTTCGAAACCCTCAAGGCGCCGGATTTCGCTTTGTCCCTACCGCCAGAGGGGGATGCACAACCCGGCGTGTTGCTGCTGCCATCGCAACTGCTCGAAACCCTCGACGGAGCGCACTGGTGCAAGGTACTGGCCGGCAGTTCGCTGGTGGCACTGGCCGCCGACGAAAGTGCGTCGTCGCAGGAACGCCCGCTGGTGTTGTCCGGCAAGCGCTTGTACTTGCGGCGCTATTGGGCCTACGAGCGGCGTATCGACAGCGCATTGCGTCAGCGGCTCGCGGAGCAGGAAGCGACACCATCCGATCTTGCACGGCGGCTGGACGAGCTGTTCGATCCAGCGCAGCGTGCGGATGTCATCGACTGGCAGAAACTCGCCTGCGCCCTGGCCACCCGAAGTGCCTTCAGCATCATCACGGGCGGTCCAGGTACCGGCAAGACGACGACGGTGGTCCGTTTGCTGGCGTTGCTCCAGGCACCTGCGGTCGAGGCGCATCAACCATTGCGCATTCGGCTCGCGGCGCCTACCGGTAAAGCGGCGGCGCGGCTGACCGAGTCCATCAGTCAGCAGGTGCAATCGCTGAAGGTCGCTGACAGCGTCCGGGAAAAAATCCCGACCGAGGTGACCACGGTGCACCGCCTGCTCGGCAGTCGTCCCGGCACGCGGCACTTTCGCCACCATGCCGGTAACCGTCTGCCCCTGGACGTTCTGGTGGTCGATGAAGCGTCCATGATCGACCTGGAAATGATGGCCAACCTGCTCGATGCCTTGCCGCCTCATGCCCGATTGGTGTTGCTGGGCGACAAGGATCAACTGGCCTCTGTGGAGGCGGGGGCGGTGCTGGGAGATTTGTGCCGCGATGCCGAAGCCGGTTGGTACAGTCCGCAGACTCGCCAGTGGCTGGAACAGGTGAGCGGCGAATCCCTGCAGGACAGCGGCTTGCACGAAGGCTCTGACGGCTCGCATCCGCTGGCCCAGCAAGTGGTGATGTTGCGTCACTCGCGGCGTTTCGGCGAGGGCAGCGGCATCGGCCAACTGGCGCGGCGGGTGAATCAGCAACTCCCGGACGAGGCTCGGCAGTTGCTGGAAGCCAAGACTCATGGAGATGTGTTTTCGTTGCCGCTTCAGAACGAGCACGACCGGAAACTTGAGCACCTGGTGCTCGATGGACACGGCGAAGGCCCTCACGGTTATCGACATTATCTGAGCGTTTTGCGCGATCGACGTCCGGCGATTGGAACGCCGCTCGAACATTCAGGCTGGGTCGACTGGGCGCGTGACGTCCTGCGGGCCTTCGATACCTTCCAGTTGTTGTGCGCAGTGCGCAAAGGGCCGTGGGGTGTCGAGGGGCTGAACCAGCGCATCACCGACGCGTTACTCAAAGCGCGGCTGATCGAAAGCGATCAGCAATGGTACGAAGGCCGGCCGGTGCTGATGACCCGAAATGACTACGGTCTGGGGCTGATGAACGGTGACATCGGTATCGCCCTGAAATTGCCCGAGCGCGATGGCCCGGATGCCGGCAAGTCGGTGTTGCGAGTGGCGTTCCCGCGTAACGACGGGCGCGGAGGGGTGCGTTTCGTGCTGCCGAGCCGGCTCAACGATGTCGAGACCGTCTATGCGATGACCGTGCACAAGTCGCAGGGCTCGGAGTTTGCCCATACCGCGTTGATCCTGCCGGACGCCCTGAATCCCGTGTTGACCAAGGAGCTGATCTACACCGGAATTACCCGGGCCAAGGACTGGTTCACCTTGATCGAACCTCGGAGCGGCGTGTTTGAAGAAGCGGTGCAGCGCAAGGTGAAGCGCCTGAGTGGACTGATGCTGGAACTGGAAGAAGGGGTGCCGCATAAAGGATGAAGGTGCCTTCGATTGCCGCCGATAATTGATCGACCGGTCAGAGGTCGCTGTATCGCTGGTGTTCCAACCCTGTGCTATCGTTGCGGCATCATTTCGTAACGATCCAAGAGAATCCCTGCATGAAGGTGGCTGTCTGGGCGACAGAGCGCGTAGTTGGCTGCAAGCAGGCGTTGCTTGCCGGTGTGCTCTGTTTGCTCACGGGTGTGGCCGCTGCCCAGGCTCAACCCTCGACGGGCATGGCCGAACAGCGGGCCAAATCCGTCACCCAGGTTGTCCTCGGTATCCTCAGTTACGCGCGCTGGCCGGTAGAACCGGCGCAATTGCGCCTGTGCATCGTCGGCCCGACCGAATACACCGACGACCTGGTCAAGGGTACGACCCAGGCCACGGGGCGTCCGGTCATCGTGCGTCGACTGTTGGCCGACAATCCGGCCATCGTCAGCGAGTGCGACGCAGTCTACATCGGTAAGCTTACGACCGACGAACGCAGCCGGCTGTTCGCGTCCCTGATCGGCCATCCGGTGCTGAGCATCAGCGAAGGCGGCGATCAATGCACGGTCGGCAGCCTTTTCTGCCTGCGGGTCGGCGATGAACAAGTGTCGTTTGAGGTCAATCTCGACTCCGTCGCCCGCAGCGGCGTGCGCATTCATCCCAGCGTGCTGCAGTTGTCGCGCCGCAAACCGGCGGTGCCATGAGACGCGACAAATCCACAGGGCGCCCGACCCTCGGCTCGGTCATCGGCCGTGGCAACCTGATTGTGGCGCTGGTCGCCGTGGCAATGGCCAGTGTGTCGCTGACGCTGCTTGGGGTGCTGGCGCTGCGGGTCTATGCCGATCACAACCTGCACTTGATCGCCCGCTCGATCAGTTACACCGTGGAAGCCGCCGTGGTGTTCAACGACAAGGCCGCCGCGACCGAAGCGCTGGCGTTGATCGCCTCGACCGAAGAGGTGGCGGATGCCCAGGTGCTGGACACTCAGGGCCAATTGCTCGCGCGCTGGCAGCGTCCGGAGAACGGCCTGATTTCCGAGCTGGAGATGCAGGTCGCGCGAGTGATTCTGGAAAAACCCATCAACCTGCCGATTCAGCATCAGGATCGCGAGATCGGGCGCATTTTGCTGATCGGCCACGGCGGCAGCCTGATGCGCTTTCTGTTGAGCGGTCTGGCGGGGATCATTCTCTGCACGGCGATCAGCGCCTGGGTCGCGCTGTACCTGGCGCAGCGTCAGTTGCGCAGGATCATCGGCCCGTTGCACAGCCTGGCGGCGGTGGCGCATGCGGCCCGCAGCGAGCGGGCACTGGATCGACGGGTGCCACGGGCGAAGATTGCCGAACTGGACAACCTCGGCAATGACTTCAATGCCTTGCTCGATGAACTCGAAGACTGGCAAACCCACCTGCAAAGCGAGAACGAAACCCTCGCCCACCAGGCCAGCCACGACAGTCTCACCGGCTTGCCGAACCGGGCCTTTTTCGAAGGCCGCCTGATCCGTGCGCTACGCAGCGCCCACAAACTCAACGAGCGCGTGGCGGTGCTGTTTCTCGACAGCGACCGCTTCAAGGACATCAACGACAACTTCGGTCATGCCGCCGGTGACGCGGTGCTGGTGGCGGTGGCTAATCGGGTGCGGGCGCAGTTGCGTGAAGAGGATCTGGTGGCGCGTCTGGGCGGTGACGAGTTCGCCGTTCTGCTCACGCCCTTGCACAAGACCGAAGACGCCGAGCGCATTGCCGACAAGATCCTCGCCAGCATGGACACCCCGATTGCGCTGCCGGGCGACAGCAGTGTCGTGACGTCGCTCAGTATCGGCATCGCGGTTTACCCCGATCATGGCGTCACGCCCGGCACCTTGCTCGATGCGGCCGATGCCGCGATGTATCAAGCCAAGCGTTTGTCGCGCGGCGCCCAATCCACGGCCGGGTCGGAGCACCCGGTCGATCCCGTTCAAACCAGGAGCTGATGCCCGTGTTCTCACTTTCCTTTCGACTGTTTTCCACCCTGTTGCTGACGGCCATGCTGGCCCTGACCGGTTGCCAGACCGCCCCGCAAAAAGGCCTGACGCCCGCCCAGGTTGCGGTCCTCAAGCAGCAAGGCTTCGAGTTGACCGATGATGGCTGGGAGTTCGGCCTGTCGGGCAAAGTGCTGTTTGGCAGCGATGTCGAAAGCCTGAACAAGCAAAGTACCGAAATCGTCGAGCGCATCGGCAAAGCGTTGCTGGGTGTCGGCATCGAGCGCGTGCGGGTCGATGGCCATACCGACGCTTCGGGCAAGGAAACCTACAACCAGCAGCTGTCTCTGCGTCGCGCGAAAAGCGTCGGCAAAGTGCTGACCTCGGTCGGCATGAAAGAAGAGAACATCCAGCTGCAAGGACTCGGCAGCCGCGAACCGGTCGCCTCGAACGACACCGCCGCCGGCCGCACCGAAAACCGCCGGGTGTCGATTGTGGTCAGCGCCGATTAATCGGCGAATTGCATTTCGCGGGTCTCACCCATCAACAGCGCCTGATTGCGCTCTGTCACCTCACGGATGTAATCCCACAGCAACGTGATCCGCTTCAACTTGCGCAGATCCTCCCGGCAGTACATCCAGAACTGCCGGGTGATGTCGATTTCCTCCGGCAGCACCGGCAACAGGCGCGGATCCTGTGCTGCGAGGAAGCACGGCAGAATCGCCAGCGAGCGCCCCTGCTGCGCTGCGACGAACTGCGCAATCACGCTGGTGCTGCGCAGATTGGCGCTGGCGCCGGGCAACACGTTCGCCAGATACAGCAGCTCCGAGCTGAACGCCAGATCATCCACATAACTGATGAATTGATGCTTGCCCAGGTCGGCGGGGCGGCGGATCGGCGGGTGCTTGTCCAGGTATTCCTGGGTTGCGTAGAGCTGCAAGCGGTAGTCGCAGAGTTTGCAGCACACGTACGGCCCGTGTTCCGGGCGTTCGAGGGCGATGACGATGTCGGCCTCGCGTTTGGACAGGCTGATGAAGTGCGGCAGCGGCAGGATGTCCACCGAGATCGCCGGGTAGGCGTCGACGAAGTGGCTCAGTTGCGGGGTGATGAAGAAGCTGCCGAAACCTTCGGTGCAACCCATGCGCACATGCCCGGACAGCGCGACGCCGGAGCCTGAGACCTGCTCGCAGGCCATGTGCAGCGTGCTTTCGATCGACTCGGCATAACTCAGCAGGCGCTGGCCTTCGGCAGTCAGTACGAAACCGCTGGTACGCGACTTTTCGAACAGCAAAGTGCCGAGCGCCGCTTCCAGCGAACTGATCCGCCGCGACACGGTGGTGTAGTCGACCGCCAGGCGCTTGGCCGCCGTGCTGGCCTTGCGGGTACGGGCGACTTCGAGGAAAAACTTGAGGTCGTCCCAGTTCAGCGAACCTAGAGACGTGATGTTTTTTTGCATGATGGACGGGCTTATATGTGCGTTCTTATTAGAAGTT
>Ga0207655_1003024_pt1 | contig 12856 bp, 10 predicted proteins | sample KBSM44metaG_FD_184398 | JGI IMG/M metagenome (GOLD analysis project Ga0207655, IMG submission 184398) | Miscanthus rhizosphere microbial communities from Kellogg Biological Station, Michigan, USA - KBS M4-4 metaG (SPAdes) (version 2) | ecosystem: Host-associated > Plants > Roots > Rhizosphere >...
CTTGATCTGGCGAAGATCGGACGAAGTCGGCGGGTGGTGTTGGGCGTTCCGCAGTTCAGTGGGTTGCGGGCGTTGCTGGCCGGGACCGAGATGATCGCTACCGTGCCTGATTACGCCGCGTGCGCGTTGGTCGAGGGGTGTGCGTTGCGGGCCGAAGACCCGCCGTTTCCGATTGAAGCGGCGCAGCTTTCGATGGCCTGGAGCGGGGTGCATGACAACGATCCGGCGGAGCGATGGTTGCGGTTGCGGATCAGTGAGTTCATGTCGAGGCCTTTGCCGATTTCTGCTTGAACGTGGCGGCCTTCGGGCCGACCAGGTTCTTGTTGGCCGAGTACATATCCATTCCTGCGGTAACGGCGGCTGGCGGTTTCGCCCTTACGGCGACTCCCTTTGGCAAACGCCCCAAAGGAAGCAAAGGTCTCGCCCCGAGCGTCCGGCCCCTCGCTTAGGCTCGGCGTTCCTTCGCTCCGGTATCCATCCGGGGACACTGCCCTCCGGTCTGCTTCGCGACGACCTACATGCAGCGTGTTCGACTGCGTCGAACGGCGCTGCGCGCCACTCCCCGGATGAACACCTCCACTCAGCCTGCCGAAGGGGCGGGTGGATCAAGATCAGGAGCTGCAGGCGAGCTAACGCTCGGCCTGATGAGTGGTGAGAAGCGGGTGTACACCGATCCCCTGTAGGAGCTGTCGAGTGCAACGAGGCTGCGATCTTTTGATCTTGACCTTGGCGGCCTGCCAGCCGACCAATCGCTGGCAGATGTCCACCAATCCTCTGTGGGAGCGGGCTTGCCCGCGAAGGCGGCCTGCCAGCCGACCAATCGCTGGCAGATGTCCACCAATCCGCTGTGGGAGCGAGCTTGCCCGCGAAGGCGGCCTGCCAGCCGACCAATCGCTGGCAGATGTCCACCAATCCCCTGTGGGAGCGGGCTTGCCCGCGAAGGCGGCCTGCCAGCCGACCAATCGCTGGCAGATGACGCCAATCCCCTGTGGGAGCGGGCTTGCCCGCGAAGGCGGCCTGACAGCCGACCAATCGCTGGCAGATGTCCACCAATCCCCTGTGGAAGCGGGCTTGCCCGCGAAGGCGGCCTGCCAGCCGACCAATCGCTGGCAGATGTCCACCAATCCTCTGTGGGAGCGGGCTTGCCCGCGAAGGCGGCCTGCCAGCCGACCAATCGCTGGCAGATGTCCACCAATCCTTTGTGGGAGCGGGCTTGGTCCGGGCGGCGTTCCGACGAAGGCGGTCTTTCCAGTTGACAGTGATGTTGGCTGACCCTCCGCCATCGTAGGCAAGCCCGCTCCCACAGGTGATCTTCGTCAGTTTTCAGATCCAGGCTCATACGCAAAAAGAGCACACACATCCAATTTTTCCCGCCCCTGCACCGGCACTATCGAAGAACGTCCCGGCACATTGCTGCCGTTAGTTTTTCTTTTGTGCAGGTAGCCCATGAATGCTTCGCGGTGGGATCAACGCGCCCAGGATTTCGGGCTGTTTTTTTTGCGGGTCAGCGGTGGCTTGTTTCTGCTGTGGGTGCACGGTTTACCGAAGCTGCTTAACTACAGCACTCAACTGCAAACCATCGAAGACCCGTTTCACTTGGGTGCGAACGTCACGCTGATGCTGGCGATTTTCGCCGAGGTGCTGTGTCCGTTACTGATCGTCGCCGGGGTGTTTGTGCGTTTGGCGTGCCTGCCGATTTTGTGTGTGCTGCTGATCGCGCTGTTGATTGTGCATCCGCAATGGAGCCTCGATGAAGGGCAGTTCGGCTGGCTGCTGATGATGTTGTTCACCAGCCTACTTATCGCCGGGCCGGGACGGCTGGCGCTCAATGTCCGTTTCCCTGGAGTTTTGCGTTATGCCTGAATCCAATCGTTTCGAAGAAGTCGTGACACTGGTTATCAAGCACAGGGTCAAGGCAGGGTTTGAAGTGCCCTACGAAGCCTGGTTGCGCAACATTGTCAGCATTGCCGGGCAGCAGGAAGGGCACTTGGGCGTCGATGTGATTCGCGGCAAGAGTGCCGGTCTTGACCTGTACACCTGCGTGCTGCGCTTCTGCTCGACCGAATCGATGCAGCGCTGGCTCGATTCGCCGCAACGACTGGCGCTGGTCAACGAAGCCACGCCGATGCTCGCTGACGGCGACCAGACCGAGGTCAATCCGGTCAACGAATTCTGGTTCGCGCCACAAGCCGACGCCGCTTCGCCGCCACCGCCGCGCTGGAAGCAGGCCGTGGTGACGTTGCTGGTGATTTTGCCGCACACCTTGCTGGTGCCGCTGATCTGGGGGCCGCTGCTGCAGCTCAATACCTTCCTGTCCAATTACGTGGTCGCGACATTCCTGATCACGCTGACCATCGTCCTTTCGGTGGTGTACCTGTTCATGCCGATGGCGACGCGGTTGTTCGCGCCCTGGCTGTCCTCTTCCACTCAGCCCAAGGAAACGCGATGAACGCCGATCTGATTTTATTCAATGGTCAATTTCATACCGTTGACCGTGAAAACCCACGCGCCAGCGCTGTAGCGATCAGCGATGGTCGCTTTGTCGCAGTCGGCACCGATGCGCAAGCCATGGCCCTGCGCGGTTCGGGCACACAGGTCATCGATCTCAAGGGGCGCTGCGTCATTCCCGGCCTCAACGACTCGCACTTGCACCTGATCCGTGGTGGCCTCAACTACAACCTCGAACTGCGCTGGGAAGGCGTGCCGTCGTTGGCGGATGCGTTGCGCATGCTCAAGGATCAGGCTGACCGCACGCCGACGCCGCAATGGGTGCGTGTGGTCGGTGGCTGGAACGAATTCCAGTTCGCTGAAAAGCGCATGCCGACCCTCGAAGAACTCAATCAGGCCGCGCCGGATACACCGGTCTTTGTCCTGCATTTGTACGACCGCGCCTTGCTCAACCGTGCCGCGTTGCGTGTGGCCGGTTACACCCGCAACACGCCGAACCCGCCGGGTGGCGAGATTGTGCGCGATGCCAACGGTGAACCGACCGGCATGCTGGTCGCCCGGCCCAACGCGATGATCCTCTACTCGACCCTGGCGAAGGGGCCGAAGTTGCCGCTGGAGTATCAGGTCAACTCCACCCGCCAATTCATGCGCGAGCTCAACCGTCTCGGCCTGACCAGCGCCATCGATGCCGGCGGCGGTTTCCAGAATTATCCCGACGATTATCAGGTGATCGAGCAGTTGGCCAAGGACCAGCAACTGACCGTTCGCATCGCCTACAACCTGTTCACCCAGAAGCCCAAGGAAGAGCTGACCGATTTCAAAAACTGGACCAGCAGCGTGACCCTGCATCAGGGCGACGATTACCTGCGGCACAACGGTGCCGGGGAAATGCTGGTGTTTTCAGCGGCGGATTTCGAGGATTTCCTTGAGCCGCGTCCGGACTTGCCGCAAACCATGGAAGACGAGCTGGAGCCGGTGGTGCGCCACTTGGTCGAGCAGCGCTGGCCGTTCCGTTTGCACGCCACGTACAACGAATCCATCAGCCGCATGCTCGACGTGTTCGAGAAGGTCAATCGCGACATTCCGTTCAACGGATTGCCGTGGTTTTTCGACCATGCCGAAACCATTACACCGCAGAACATTGAGCGGGTGAGGGCGCTGGGTGGCGGTATCGCGATTCAGGATCGCATGGCATTCCAGGGCGAATATTTCGTTGAGCGTTACGGCGCCAAAGCCGCCGAAGCGACCCCGCCGATCAAACGCATGCTGGCCGAAGGTGTGCCGGTCGGCGCCGGCACCGATGCCACGCGAGTGTCCAGCTACAACCCCTGGACTTCGCTGTACTGGATGGTCAGCGGTCGCACGGTCGGTGGCCTGGAACTGCATGCCGAGGGCTTGTCTCGTCAAACCGCGCTGGAGTTGTTTACCCACGGCAGTGCCTGGTTCTCTTCCGAGCAGGGCAAGAAAGGCATGATCAAGGTCGGCCAACTGGCTGACGTCGCCGCCTTGAGCGCGGATTTTTTCAGCGTCGACGAAGAAGCGATCAAGTGGATCGAGTCGGTGTTGACCGTGGTCGGCGGCAAGGTGGTGTACGCCGCCGGTGATTTCGAAAAACTCGGGCCGGCCAGCGTACCGGTGCTGCCGGACTGGTCGCCGGTGGTGAAAGTGCCGGGGCACTGGCGTCCGGCCTCACCGATGCAGGCGCAGGTTCACCATTGCAGCGGGCCGTGCGGCGTGCATTCCCATAGCCATGAAAAGGCGCGGTTGTCGAATGCGCCGGTCAGCGATTTCGCGGGTTTCTGGGGCGCGTTTGGCTGCTCGTGCTTCGCGTTCTGACGATCAAAAAAGCGCCGACCCGTCACGTCGGCGCCGTATGTAACACCTACCCACCGAGGAGTTTCACATGAGCAACGTTCCGTACAAACGCCTGAACAAAGATGACGCCGTTGTCCTGTTGGTCGACCACCAGACAGGCCTGATCTCGCTGGTTCAGGATTTCTCGCCGAACGAATTCAAGAACAACGTACTGGCCCTGGGCGATGTGGCCAAGTTCTTCAAACTGCCGACCATCCTCACGACCAGCTTCGAAAACGGCCCGAACGGCCCGATGGTTCCCGAGTTGAAAGAGCAATTCCCAGACGCGCCGTATATCCCGCGTCCAGGCCAGATCAACGCCTGGGATAACGAAGATTTCGTCAAAGCCGTTAAAGCCACTGGCCGTAAGCAACTGATCATCGCCGGTGTCGTCACCGACGTTTGCGTGACGTTCCCGACGCTGTCGGCGCTGGCTGAAGGGTTTGAAGTGTTCGTGGTGACCGATGCCTCGGGTACGTTCAACGAAACCGTGCAACAAGCAGCCTGGGCGCGCATGGCGGCGGCCGGTGCTCAACTGGTGAATTGGTTCTCGGTGGCCTGCGAGCTGCAGGGCGACTGGCGCAACGACATGGAAGGCCTGGCGAACCTGCTGTCGCCGCGCATTCCGAACTACCGCAACTTGATGAACAGCTACTCGGTGCTGACTTCGAAGTAAGCCCGGCGATCCGTAAAAATGCCTGCGAATGCGCGGGCATTTTTGTGTCTGGCGAATGAATTTTCTGTAGCAGCCTCGTTGGGGCTCGACAGCTGCTACAAGGGCAAGCGGCTTCGCCGCGGTGTCTAAAAAGGAAAAAAGCGGCTATAAAATGTTTGACTGTCAACCAAGGCGTGACAATGAACCCGTTCGAAGATATGCGTATTTTTTGCCAGGTCATGGATTCCGGCAGCTTCACCGCGGCGGCCGATCAATTGGGCCTGTCCAAGCAGTTCGTCAGCCGGCGGTTGATGCAACTCGAAGAGCGTCTGGGGGTGCGGCTGCTCAATCGCTCCACGCGGCGACTGGACGTCACGCCACTGGGGCAGAGTTATTACGAGTCAGCCTTGCGCCTGCTGGGCGAAGTCGAGCAAGTGGAGCAGGGCATCGCCGGCCAGACCACCGAGCCCCGCGGCACTATTCGTATCAGCGCGCCATTGTCGTTTGCGGTGGCGCATTTGGGCTGTTTGCTGCCGGTGTTTTTGCAACGTTATCGCGACGTCACGGTGGAGGTCGACCTCAGTGACCGGCCGGTGGATTTACTCAGTGAGGGGTATGACCTGGCGCTGCGCATCGGCATTCTGGAGGACTCGACGCTGATCGCTCGACGCATCGCTTCCATCCAGCGGGTGTACTGCGCCAGCCCGGCTTACCTGGCCGCGCGCGGCACACCGCTCAAACCCGAAGACTTGCACACGCATGACTGCCTGCCTTATGGCCATGGTCGTCAGGTGCAATGGCGTTTCGAAGGGCAGGGCAAGCCGATGGTGGTCAATGTCACCGGGCGGATGCGGGTCAACAATGGTGAACTGCTCAGGGATGCGGCGATTGCCGGTATGGGGATTACTTACTTGCCGACCTTCATAGTCGGTTCGGCGTTGAAGGACGGCAGGCTGGTGCCGGTGTTGGACGGGTTTCGTCCGCAGCCGCTGACGTTGTCGGCGGTCTATCCGCAGCACCGTCAAGCATCGCGACCGGTGCAGGCGTTGATCGAGTTTTTGCGTGAACGGCTGGATCAGGCTGAGGGTGTGTTGTAGAGCATGAGCACATGCCACCGTGCGAGCCTGCTCGCGATGGCGGAGTGTCAGTCGACATCATGTTGAATGACAGATTGCTATCGCGAGCAGGCTCGCTCCCACAGGGGATTTGTGTTGTTTGGGCATCAGTGGATGTCAGGACTTTTTGTCATCGCCTGGCTCGCCACCCACATGCACACCATGGTCGTCACCCGGTTCACCGCCGACATGCACCCCGTGGTCATCGCCCACTTCACCGGCGCGATGCACGCCGCGATTGTGGCCGACTTCGCCCGCGCGATGAACGCCGCGATTGTGGCCGACTTCACCGGCGCGATGCACGCCGTGGTCGTCGCCGATTTCACCGGCGCGATGCACGCCGTGATCGTCGCCGATTTCACCAGCGCGATGAACCCCGCGATTGTGGCCGACTTCGCCCGCTTGATGAACGCCATGATCGTCACCCGGTTCGGCATGAGTGCCGCTACGCCCGGAGGAGGCTGTATTCCCGGAGTGTCCCGAGCCATGGTCGCTGCCGGCGTGACCGCTGCCACTGTTGCCACCACTGCCGCTTCCACCGTGACTGCCGCCATTGCCACCGCCACCGCTTCCACCACTGCCGCCGCCACCGCCACCGCCAGAGCCGCCCCCGCCACCACCAGAGCCTCCACCGCCCCCACCGCCACTCCCGCCGTCCTTGGCCTGTGCGCTCGATACACCGGACAGGCTGTCCGGAATCAATACGGTAGACGCCGACAGAACTGCGCCAATCGCTACTGCCAGTAAAAGCTTGTTGATGTGCATGTCGTTCTCCGTCTTCTTGATTCGGGTTGGAACGTTGATGAACAATGCAACGTGCTGCTTGATTCAATGGGTAAACACCGCAGCGCGCTGATTAATTCAGTTGCAACGTGGATGAACGATGAACGGTACAACTCGACCCCGCTCCAGAGGGTCAGTGAATACTCGAGGCCAGCTCGAAAATCGGGATGTACATCAGGATCACGATCACCCCGATCAGCAGACCGATGAAGGTCATGAGCAAGGGCTCGAACAGCCGCACGAACCATTCGATCCAGCGGCTGATTTCTTCGTCGTAGAAGTCGGCGCTACGCTCCATCATTTGCCCCAGGTTGCCGGACTGCTCACCGGCACGCAGCAAGCGCAGGGACACGGGGGTCACCAGATGATTGAGTTCCAGGGCGGTCGACAGTGACTGGCCCTCGCGCACCCGTTCACTGGCCTGGTCCAGGCGCGCGCGGGAGGCGACGGTGAGCAGGCCGCGAACCATGCCCATGGCGGTGACGAGGGGAATGCCGCCTTGCAGCAGAATCCCCAGCGAGCGATAGAAGCGCGCCAGTTCGTACATGAAAATGCGTTGATGGACCGCCGGGAGTTTTTCAATCACACGGTCCAGGCCTCGACGAAAGGCCGGTTGGCGCTGGAGCAAGGTGAGGGCGACGATGATCGCCAGCAATGCGCCGAAGAATTCGCCCTGATGGGCGTGCAGAAACATCCCGCTGCTCATCAGGATCTGCGAGAGCCACGGCAGGTTCGAGCCCAGCCCTTCGAACACCAGGCTGAAGCGTGGCACCACGTAGCCCATCAGAAACAACACCACGCCACCGCCCACCACCAGCAACAGCAGGGGGTAGATCGAAGCACTGACGATTTTTTGCCGAACCTCGTCCATTCGCTGGCGATAGCTGACATAGCGGCCCAGGGCATCGCCCACGGCGCCGGTCTTCTCGCTGGATTGAACCAGCGCTACGTAGAGTGGAGGGAAAACCGCCGACAACTGGGCCAGTGCCTGGGAGAACGATTTGCCTTCATAAAGCAGGCGCACCAGTTCGCTCAAGGTCTTGCGGGCCTGGGGCGCGTTCTCTTTTTCCGCGAGGCTTTCCAGCGCATCGATCAGCGGCAGGCCAGCATTGAGCAACGTCGTCAGTTCCTGGCTGAACAGCACCAGGTTGAAGGTCTCGCGCTGTCGAACCCGCAGCGCACGCCAGTGACGCTCGGCGTACAGGCTGATCACCCGATAGCCCTGGTCTTCGACGATGCGCCGGGCTTCGCTGTGGCCCAGCGCCTCGACAGTCATCGAGACGACGCCGGCCTTGCCAACGGCTTTGAGATGAAAACGCATGATCGCCTCCCGTCATTGCCAGCTGGTGACTTCGGCGTTTTCGCCTTCGCCGCCGGGTTGACCGTCCTTGCCCATGGACAACAAGTCGTATTCGCCGTTTTCGCCGGGGCAGCGATAGGTGTAGTTACGGCCCCACGGGTCCTGCGGGAGTTTTTTCTGCAAGTAAGGACCGGTCCATTTGGTTTCATCGCTGGGCGCGGTGACCAGCGCCTGCAAACCCTGTTCGGTCGACGGGTAATGACCGACCTCCAGACGGTACAAGTCCAGTGCTTTGCCCAGGCCTTCTATTTGCGCCTTGGCCACCTTCACTTCGGAGCGGCCCAGTTGGGCGAAATACTTCGGCGCGACGATGCCAGCCAACAGCCCCAGCACCACCAACACCACCAACAGTTCGAGCAGGGTGAACCCGCGTTGAACACGCGGGGCGGATCGCAAACGCTGATTCATGATGACCTCACACAGTCGGCAGAAGGGTCGCCGTGAAGGCTTATGCAATTGCCATGCACATGCCCGGACACTCTTCTGCAACCCCTGAATTACCGGCCTTTGCGCATCCGGCGCAGGGCTTGCATATGGCTGGTTTACTACCGGCCATTGGGGCAATAGCCCCGTTTTTCGGGGCCGGGCAGGGGAGGCAGAAAAATGAAAACACTCACCACAGGACTGCTCGGTCTGCTGGTGCTGACCGGCGTCGTACAGGCCGATGTGTTCGTTTCCGTGGACGCCAAGGGCAGCTACGTTCTGTCCAATGTCCACCGTCCCGGCCGCACCTATGAACGGGTGATTCACGAGCCAGAACCCACCCGGGTCAGCATGGATCAACAACCCCAGATGATTGCCCGGCAGCCCTATGCCGAGCTGGTTTCGGCGGCTGCCACGGCCAATGAATTGCCGGCAGCGCTGTTGCATGCGGTGATCCAGGCCGAGTCCGCGTATGACTCCCGTGCGCGGTCACCCAAAGGCGCGGGCGGGTTGATGCAATTGATGCCTGGCACCGCCCGGGATTTGGGGGTGAAGAATGTCTACGACCCGAAAGCCAACATTCAGGGTGGCGCCAAGTACCTGAAGCACCTGATGACCCTGTTCGATAACGACATCAGCCTCGCCGTGGCGGCCTACAACGCCGGGCCGCAAGCGGTGCTCAGCCGTGGCGGGGTGATCCCGCCGTTTGCCGAAACCCAGCGTTACGTGCCCAGTGTCTTGCGCCAATACCGACGCTTGCAGGGCCTGGCCGCGGATGCGCCGTTGTGATTGGCGACAGTGGGGCACGTTCCCCAATAGTGGGGAATGATGGCCCCGACCGGAAAGTGGGGGGAAATGGGTGGGGAATATCCCCCTAGTTGTTAAGTCGTTTATCTAATAGCTTGAAAAATAACAAAAATATTTGTGGCATGCGGATTGCTCAAGGGGATTTGTCGAGACTTATTCCTAATGAGTACCCCAGCGAGGCCCGTGATCATGACCGGCATACCCTACGCTCCGTCCTTGTTAAATCTGCTGTTGTTGGTGGCATCGATGCTGGGCATCGAGTTGGCTGAGGCAGCCGTGCGCTGCGAGCGCAATCTGGTGGCCAACGTCGTGGCGCTGGATCAGCCGCTGATGTTCAACCGCCTCGGCGCGCAGAACGCCAACGGCATGATGTTCGCCCTGCGCCGCGATGTGGTCGATGACCACCAGATGTCCCTGGCCCAGGGCGGTGCGGCGGTGCCGGGCAAAGTCTCGCTGCGGCCCGACAAGCGTCCTCGTCCACTGGTACTGCGCGTCGCTGCCGGTGACTGCCTGACCATCAACCTGCAGAACCTGCTCGCCTACCAGGCCAACCCCGGAAGTCATGACAACGGGGAGGGTGAGATTGAGGGAGAAGTCGAAAACTTCAAAGTCGATGAGCAAGTCACCGACCGTCACGTCGGCTTCCAGGTCAATGGCATGCAAGCGGTCAACAGCATCGACGACATTGCGTCCTATACCGGGCGCAACGCCAATACCCTGATTGCCCCCGGCGCCACCCGTTCCTACACCTTGTACGCCGAGCGCGAAGGGGCGTTTGCCGCCAGCAGCCGTGGCGCGACCTTCGGCGGAGAAGGGGATGCGGGCAACGTGGCCAACGGACTGTTCGGCCAAGTGGTAGTGGTGCCCAAGGGCGGCCGCACCTATCGCAACACCGTGACCGAAGAAGAGATGCGCCTGGCCAGCGTCGGCCGCACCCCGGCCGGTCAACCGATTGTCGATTACCAGGCGCGCTACCCGCAGCGCGAGCCGTGGATACGTGAAGGCAAGGCCGGCACACCGATCATCAACATGGTCGACGGCAATGAAATCATTTCCAGCGAGAGCGACGCGATCGTGATGGGCAGCAACGCCGACGGCAGCTTCCCTCCGTCGACCTATCCGCTGGAAGCCATCGGCAAACGCAACCCGGCGATCCCGAATCGTCTGGAACCGTTCCGCGATTTCGCCTCGCAGTTCCAGGATGAAACCGCCGCGACCCAGGCGTTCCCCGCTTTCTGGGCGGACCCGGTGATGGCCCACGTGCTGGAGCCGACCCGCGATTCGTTCATGATCAACTATGGCTCCGGCGGCATGGGCGCCGAAGTGGTTGCCAACCGTTTGGGCGTCGGGCCGATGCACGATTGCCTGTCCTGCGCCTATGAAGAATTCTTCCTCAGCTCGCACACCGTCGGCGACGTGGCGATGCTGGTGGACGTGCCGGCCAACGCCGGCCTGGAAAGCATTCGTCCCGGTGAAACGCCGAGCGCCGATCAGATCGGGGTCAAGGCGACCATGGCGCTGTACCCGTCCGAACCGTCCAACGTCAATCACAGCTACATCGGCGACTTCATCAAATTCCGCAACACCCACAACGGTCACGAGCAACACATTTTCCATCTGCACGGGCACCAGTGGTTGTTCAACCCCAACGACGACAACTCAGATTATATGGACGCCCAAGGCATCGGTCCGGGCGCCGGTTACACCTATGAAATCGCCAACGGTGGTTCGGGCAACCGCAACCGGGTCGCGGGCGATGCGATCTATCACTGCCATTTCTATCCGCACTTTGCCCAAGGCATGTGGAGCATGTGGCGGGTGCATGACGTATTCGAAGAGGGCACCAAACTCGAGGTGTCCCAACAGGGCGCCGACGGTTATCACAGCGAACCTTATGCACTGCGCAGCGGTAAACCGGCCGCTGGCGCCCGGGCCTTGCCCGATGGCGAGATCGTTGCCGGTACACCGATTCCAGCCGTTGTGCCGCTGCCAGGCAAAGCCATGCCGCCGATGCCGGGCAAAGTCGCGGTCGTGCCGAAAATCGGCGAAACCCTGGTGGCCGGTGGCGATGACGACGATGACGAGGAGGATGGCGACGACGAAGAACAACTCAGCGGCAACGGCGGCGCTCAGGCCATCGGTTCCCTGGCCTTGGTGGATCGCAGTGCAGCCAACCGCAATGCCGACGGCAGCCTGAAAAACCCAGGCTATCCGTTCTGGATCGGCGGCATGGAAAGCTCGGTTGGCCAACGCCCACCGACCCCACCGCTGGACATGCTCGACGCTGCCAAGGCACAGGCCTTGAAAACCAGCGGCAACGCTTTGTGGGCCAATCTCGACCCGGCTCAGTCCGGTGGCTGGGACGGCGGCCTGGGGCGCCATTCTCTGGACGGTTTCTCCTCCGGTGGCCAGGCGCACACCATTACCACGTCCCTGGATTTCTCCAAGGAAGTGACGCGCGCCAAACCGATTTACATGCCGGAAGAGGGCACCGAAGTCGAACAGGCGGCCATGGCGTTCCACGCCAAAAAAGACCACCCAAGCTTCGCCGTGCTGCCCGGTAATCAAATCGTGGCGCGCAACTTCCGCACCAACGGCGCCTTGCCGATCGCGGGCGCACCGTATTACGAACCGTGCATGGATGACCGGCAAAAACGCCTGACCAGCAGCGCCGGCACCGGTGAGTTCAACAGCGGTGAACGGATTGACGGCCTGTCCTTCAGCGGTTCCTCGACGTTCACCGCCGACCGTCCACGGGTCTATAAAGCTGCGAATATTCAGTTCGATGCGGTCTACAACAAGGTCGGTTATCACTTCCCGCAAGCGCGCATTCTCGCGCTGTGGGAAGACGCCTGGCCGGTGATTACCAAGCAGCGTCCGCCAGAGCCTTTGGTGATGCGCATGAACACTTTCGATTGCGTGCAGTACCAGCAAACCAACCTGGTGCCGGCCACTTATGAAATGGACGACTATCAGGTGCGCACGCCGACCGACGTCATCGGCCAGCACATTCACCTGCCGAAATGGGACCTGACGGCCGCCGACGGCTCGGCCAATGGCTGGAACTACGAAGACGGCGTGCTTTCCCCCGGTGCCGTGCAAGAACGCATCCACGCCATTCGCGAGTTCAACCAGTGCCAAGGCACCGATCCGCGTGACGGCACGCCGGCCTGCCCGAAAGCCAAGGCTCACCCGTTCTTCGGCCAATACGGCCGGGCCGACTGGGTCGGCGCGCGCACCGCGATGCAGCGCTGGTTTGCCGATCCGGTGGTGAACGCCAAAGGCGTCGACCGTGGCCTGGGAACCATTTTCACCCACGACCACCTCGGCCCATCGACTCACCAACAGATCGGTCTGTACGCCACCGTGTTGGCAGAACCGGCCGGTTCGACCTGGTTCCACGCCGAAACC
>Ga0207655_1003026_pt1 | contig 12844 bp, 9 predicted proteins | sample KBSM44metaG_FD_184398 | JGI IMG/M metagenome (GOLD analysis project Ga0207655, IMG submission 184398) | Miscanthus rhizosphere microbial communities from Kellogg Biological Station, Michigan, USA - KBS M4-4 metaG (SPAdes) (version 2) | ecosystem: Host-associated > Plants > Roots > Rhizosphere >...
GTCAGCCCCAGGCGCAACGCGTCCAGGTACTGGGTGCGCTCACGTGGGGAAATCCGCGCGCTGGCCACCTTGTCGCGGTAGTGCGTCATCAACTCCTCTGGCGACAGGTGCACATAGCGCAGCATGTCTTCGATGGTGTCGTGGGTTTCGATGCCTGCGTGGTACACGCTGCCGTCGGCGTTCTGGTAGATGTTCACCGAATCGGTGTCGCCGAAGAGGTTGTGCATGTCACCCAGGATCTCCTGGTACGCGCCCACCAGGAACACGCCCAGCAGGTAATCCTCACCCTCATTCAGCCCGTGGACCGGCAGGCTGGTCTCGATGCTCTGCTCGTCGACGTACTGGTTGATCTTGCCATCCGAGTCACAGGTCAGGTCCTGCAGCACGGCGCGACGGTTCGGCTCTTCGTCCAGGCGGTGCAGCGGGATAATCGGTAATACCTGATCGATCGCCCAGGTGTCCGGCAGGCTCTGGAACACCGAGAAGTTGCAGATGTACTTGTCGGCCAGCTTGTCGTTGAGTTCGTCCAGCACCTGACGGTGCGAGCGCTGACGGGCCTTCAGCGAGTTGTGCAGGCGACGGCACACGGCGAAGTAGCACTGCTCGCCCAGCGCTTTTTGCGCCAGGGTCAGCTTGCCGTCCGAATACTGCGCGGCCAGGTCGCTCATGTAGTGGGTGGCACGCCAGTAGGTCTCGGTGACCATCTCGATGTCGGTCGGGCCGAGCAGGTCCACCAGCCATTGCAGGGTTTCGGGCAGGCTTTCCTTATCCTCGATTTCCGGCACTTCGTCGTTGTGACGCTCCACGTCGGTGACCTGGATCACCAGCATCGCGTGGTGCGCGGTCAGCGAGCGGCCGCTCTCGGAGAAAATGTGCGGATGCGGCAGGCCCTGGGCGTCGCAGAACTCCTTGAGCATGCCGACCACGACACCGGCGTAATCGTCCATGTCGTAGTTGATCGAACTGGCATTACGCGAATGGGTGCCGTCGTAGTCCACACCCAGACCACCGCCGACGTCGATGTGATCGACCGGCAGGCCCAGGTTGCGCAGCTCGCCGTAGTAACGGATGGCTTCCTTGAAACCGTGCTGGTAGTCGGCCAGGTTGGCGATCTGCGAGCCCATGTGGAAGTGCAGCAGGCGAATGCCCTGGTCCAGCCCGGCCTTGGTGAAGCGCTCGACCACCGACAGCAGTTGCGCGGCAGACAGACCGAACTTGGACTTCTCGCCACCGGTGTCCGCCCACTTGCTCGACGCCAGCGAAGACAGACGAACCCGCAGGCCCACCTGTGGCGCGACTTTCAGCTCGGCGGCCTCTTCGATCACCAGTTCGACTTCGGATTCTTTCTCGATGACGATGAAGACGTTGTGGCCCAGCTTCTGGCCCATCAGCGCCAGACGGATGAACTCACGGTCCTTGTAACCGTTGCAGACGATGGTGCCGCCCTTCGGCGCCAGTGCCAGCACGGCCATCAGCTCGGGCTTGGAACCAGCCTCAAGGCCGATGGAAACGTTCTGCGTGGCGATGATGTTTTCCACCACCGCTTCCTGCTGGTTGACCTTGATCGGGTACAGCGCGGTGTACTTGCTCTGGTATTCCAGGCGCGCGATGTTGGCGTCGAACGCACCGGTCAACTGACGCACACGGTCTTGCAGGATATCGGGGAAACGCACCAGCAATGGCAGGGAAAGGCCGCTCTTGCGCAGCTCTTCTACCTGCTCGTAGAGATCGATGGGCGAACTGCCTGGCCCGTTGGGGCGAACTTCAACACGGCCGGCTTCGTTGATTGCAAAATAACCAGCCCCCCAATGGCGAATCCCGTAGACACTGCGGCTGTCCGCCACGGTCCATTGGCTACCATCGTCTTTGCGTGTGCGTCGTACGGACATCGAAGTCCCCTGTATAAAAGTCAATAAAGCCCCGGCCTGACCGGCTGGGCGCAGTGTATAGAGTGCAAATGACGGTTTGGCACCCGCCTGCCGTGGGTAATAGACCCGACGTGCAGACCGGAGTTTGTTTTGAACGTGAATGCCAGACCGAAGGGGCAATGCCAGGCATGAGCCCAAGAGCGAAAAGTGGCGACTCAGCCGCCGGACTTTTTCGCCTTGAAGCCCTGCTTGACCAGTTCTGCCAGCAGCGTCTCGACGTGATCGCCCTGAATCTCGATCACGCCATCCTTGAGCGCACCACCGGTTCCACAACGACGCTTGAGCGTAGTCGCCAGTTCCTTGAGTGCATCTTCAGGCAGCGGCACGCCAGTGATGGTGGTAACGGTCTTGCCGCCACGGCCCTTGCTCTCGCGACGAACGCGGGCAATGCCATCACCTTCGGGGATAACCGATTTCTTGCAGATGCAGGCATCGACAGGCTGACGGCATTCGGGACAGTGCCGTCCTGCGTCGGTGGAAAATACCAGGCCGCCGAGGGCAGCGAAGGATGCGGCTTTTTTGGCCACGGGCAATCCTCTTCTTGAGGACCAAAGTCTGGCCGGGCAGACAGCTAAAAACTACTGCGCTCGGTAATGCTGCGTTAAAAACAGGCGAAAAATGCTCATTTAGAACACCTAAACTCCGCTTTTTCGCCTGTTTCTGCCTTGCCTTACCTTCACTCGCGACGTTTTTAACAAGTCTGCGGGTCGACCGCGAAGCCCCACTCAGGCAGGGGCAGCGCTACCGGACCGTGAAGACAGTCCGGCTTGAAAAGTCGCGCAGTGTAACGGCAAAAAGCGCTGCTGCTAAGTGCAAATATGCGCCAATTTACGGGCGTTTTGCGACGTCGCCCAGATAGCGCTTCAACGCAGCCAGAGAGTCCGGGCAATAAGGCTTCTCGGCGGTTTCGCGCAGGACCTGATCGATGCTGATGAAACGCGCTTCGAGCACCTCTTCAGGTTGCAGTTTCAACGGCCCGTCCCAGACGGCGGAGAACACTGCGCACCACAGGCGGTTGTCCGGCTGATCGAAGAAAAACTGCTCATGGGCGGTCAGCTCGACGCCGGCCACACCCAGTTCCTCTGCAAGCTCCCGGGCCGCCGACAATTCATAGCTTTCATCGGCCTGGACCATGCCGCCCGCCGCCACGTCCCAGTAGCCCGGGTAGATGGCCTTGCTCAGGGTGCGCCGATGCACGCACAGCTCACCGGCGGAGTTGAACAGCAGGATATAGGTGCCCCGCCCGATCAGGCCGCGCTCGCGCAATTCGGCCCGCGGCATCGAACCCAGCAGTTGATCCTGACGATCGACCCAGGCGATCTGCTCGGCATCGGAAGCCGCGCGATGCGCGACTTCGTTTTCAGAGACGGCCACCGATCAACCCTGCGACAACAACTGGCGCAGGTCGATGACTGCGGCGTTGGCGCGGGACAGGTAGTTGGCCATGACCAGCGAGTGGTTGGCGAACACGCCATATGGGCTGCCGTTGAGGATCAACGGGCTCCACATCGGTTCCTGCGAGGCCTCCAGCTCACGGATGATCTGACGCACGCTGACGGTGGCGTTCTTCTTGGCCAGTACATCGGCGAAATCGACTTCGATGGCCCGCAGCAGCAGGGACAGCGCCCAGGCCTGGCCGCGCGCTTCATAGAACACGTTGTCGATCTGCATCCACGGGGTTTCGACGATTTCTTCGTCTACCTGCGGCACTTCACCCGGCTTCACGGTCACCGTGGACTGGGCTTCGGTCTTCAGGGTGCTGTTGAGCTTGACCCGGCCGACGCTGGCCGACAGGCGCTGCGACAGCGAGCCCAGGCGGGTCCCGACATCACCCAGCCAGTTGTTCAGGTTGTCGGCACGGGTGTAGAACAGCGCGCCGCGCTGGTTCGGATCGGACAGACGCGCCTGATAACGGGTCAGGGCAGCGATACCGTCGCGGTACTGGGATTCGCTCGACGGCAGGATCCAGCTCTTGTTGTCGAAGTTGAACAGCGGCTCGGCGCGGCCCAGATCGCCGTCTTCGGCCGACTGCGACTGGGAGCGGGCGAAGTCCTTGCGCAGGGCGCGGGTCAGGTCACGCACCTGGACCAGCACGCCGTATTCCCAGCTCGGCATGTTGTCCATCCACAGGCCTGGCGGGAAGCGGTCGTTGGAAATGTAGCCGCCCGGCTTGTCGAGCAGGGTCGAGACGACGGTCTTGAGGGTCTCGACGGTGGTGTAGCCAATCACCATCGGCTTGCCGTCACGCTCGGCGGCCGCCTGGGCCTGCTGCTGGACCGGAAACAAGGCCGGCTCGCTGCTCCACCAGATGCCCAGGACGACGGTCACCAGCAGGTAGATCGCCACCACCGCGCCCACCGCCCGGCTGAACAGCAGCCCGCTCCAATACCCGCGCGCGGCACGAGGTGCCTTGCCCACAGGTTTCCCGTCTACGCGCTCGCCCCCGCCCGCAGTGCCCGAGCGCTTCTTCCAATCCAGCATGGCCTTGTCCTTTCAATCACGGAATTCAGTGCTTAGGACCGCAACCTTACAGCAAGGTGCGTTTGGCAGGAACGCGAGGGATGGTCCATTTGCGTAATCCAGTGGTCCGTCTGCGTCATCCTTCGGCACCATGCCCTGTGCATGCATCGGGAAAACCCTGACTGGCCGGTCGCGACGTGAATCTTTGGCCACTGAAAATCCATCGCCTCAACACGCTTGAGCGGTGAAAATTTGACGCAAAAAAACCCTGAAAAAATGACAACTAAATGACTTGCGGCGCACTTGCGTCATAAAAGTAGTGCTAGCATAGCGCCAGCATTTGTATCAGGGTTTCCCCGATAAGTAGTCAGGACATGACCGAGCCAGAAGATTCGAGCCCAGACCGTCTCAAACACCACTTCGCCCAACGCGTCATCCACCAGGCCAGGCAGATCCTGGAGGTGTGGCAGCGCTTGCAGCAAAGCGAATGGTCGGTTGCGGACATGGAAGAACTCAGCGACGCCAACCAGCGCCTGCTGCGTTTTGCCGAACGCTTCGAACAGGCCGAGCATGCGCAACTGGCGCGCGGCATCAACCGCTCGCTGGAAGAGGTCCACGCCAACCGTGGCCGACTGAGCAGCGCCCTGATTACCGACCTCAACCGCTTGATGCAACGCCTGTCACGTACCGGCCTGCGCCACGGCGACCGTCTGGAACATACCTCCCTGCCGCCCCTGCGCAAGCCCATCTACGTGATGCTGCAGGATCACGATCGCGGCGAGCGGCTGGCCAAGCAGCTTGAGTTCTTTGGACTGAGCGCCCAGGCGCTGAACACGGTCCAGGCCTTCCACGCGACCCTGGCCGAGCGCCTGCCGGCGGCGGTGGTGATGGACGTGGACTTCGGCGGGATCGGCGAAGGGCTGAAACTGGCGGCCAAGATGCAGGAAGGCCTGGAGCAGAAGCTGCCGCTGCTGTTCTTCAGCCATCACGAAACCGATACGCCCACCCGCCTGGCGGCTGTGCGTGCCGGTGGCGAGGAATTCCTCACGGGCACCCTGGAAGCGTCGAGCCTGCTGGAAAAGATCGAGATCCTGACCCGGGTGGCGCAGTACGAACCCTACAAGGTGCTCATCATCGATGACTCCCGCGCCCAGGCCACCCACACCGAGCGGCTGCTCAATAGCGCCGGGATCGTCACACGCACGCTGTTCGACCCCATCAAGACCATGTCCGAACTGGCCGAATTCCAGCCCGACCTGATCATCCTCGACATGTACATGCCCGGCTGCACCGGTACGGAGCTGGCAAAGGTAATTCGCCACAACGACCGCTACGTCAGCGTGCCGATCATTTACCTGTCTGCCGAGGACGATCTGGATAAACAGCTCGATGCGATGAGCGAAGGCGGCGATGACTTCCTGACCAAACCGATCAAGCCTCGGCACCTGATCACTACCGTGCGCAACCGCGCGGCCCGGGCGCGCAACCTCAAGGCGCGGATGGTGCGCGACAGCCTGACCGGGCTGTACAACCACACCCACATCCTGCAACTGCTCGAAGACTGCAGTTTCCGCGCACGCCGCGAGAACAAGCCGCTCAGTTTCGTCATGCTCGACATCGACCACTTCAAGAAGGTCAACGACACCCACGGCCACCCCATGGGCGACAGGGTCATCAAGAGCCTGGCGCTGTTTCTCAAGCAACGCCTGCGCAAGACCGACTACATCGGCCGTTACGGCGGCGAAGAGTTTGCGGTGGTCATGCCTGACACAGACCTCGCCGCGGCCCACAGCGTGCTCGAAGAAATCCGCCGGCGCTTCGCTGAAATCCACTACCCCGCCCAGCCCGCGGACCTGTTCTGTACCTTCAGCGCAGGCGTGGTCGAACTGGGTGAACACGACGACGCACTGCTCATGGCCTCCCACGCGGACGACGCGCTGTACCGCGCGAAGAAGGCCGGGCGCAATCAGGTGCATTCGGCGCGCGATGAGATCGCGAAAGCTAAGATGGAGACGATGGCAACCCTCCCGTAGCAGCACGGCTTGCCGGCGGGGCGTACTCATGATCGCCCCCGCCGGCAAGCCGTGCTGCTACGGATCGCATCATGTCCGTTATGATGCGCGCATGTTCGAGATGCGAGATCGCCATGCGCCGCCTGCTTTTTCTGATACTGCTGACCTTTGCCCTGCCCGCCTTCAGCGCCAGCCTGCTGGACAATCGCCCCGCCGGCGGGCTGGGTAGTGCCGCAGTCGATAACAGCAAGGATTTCCTGCCGGTTCGCCAGGCCTTCCAGCTCAACCTGATCGACTCGACGCCCGAGGCGATCAAGCTGCAATTCGTCGCCACCGAAGGCTATTACCTCTATCGCCACCGCTTTCAATTTCGCACCGAGCCTGCCGACATCGGCCTCGGCGCTGCGCAATTGCCTGATGGTGAAAAGAAGCACGACGAGTACTTTGGGGACGTCGAGGTGTACCACGGCATTCTCGACGTCACCCTGCCACGCAAGGCAGGCGATAATCGCGCCTTCACCCTGGTCGTGACCTACCAGGGCTGCGCCGACAAGGGCCTGTGCTACCCGCCAGAAACCGAGCGTTTGAAGATCGATGGCGGCGCCCCCGACGCCACGGCCACAGGCGAACCCAGCGTCACCAAAGCCGCTTTCAGCTGGAAACAACTGGCGCTGTTCTTCCTCGCAGGCGTCGGCCTGACCTTCACGCCTTGCGTGCTGCCGATGCTGCCAATCCTCTCCGGCGTGGTTCTGCGCGGGCAAGTGGGCGGCATGCGCGGCTTCTCGCTGTCACTGGCCTACGTGCTGCCCATGGCGATCTGTTTCGCCCTGCTCGGTGCGCTGATGGGCATGTTCGGCGCCAGCCTGAATTTGCAGGCACGGTTGCAATCGGCCTGGGTGCTGGTGCCGTTTTCGCTGTTCTTCGTGGTGTTCGCCATCGCCATGTTCGGCATCTTCGAGCTGCGCCTGCCTCGGGCGCTCAACGACCGGCTCGAACGCATTGCCGGCAATACTCAGGGCGGCTCGTTGTGGGGCGCTGCGGTGCTGGGCGCCGTTTCAAGCCTGGTGGTGTCGCCCTGCGTGTCTGCGCCGCTGGCCGGTGCCTTGCTTTATATAAGTGCCAGCGGCGATGCATTGGGCGGCGCCATGAAGCTGTTCGTGCTCGGACTGGGCATGGGTGCGCCCCTGGTGCTGGTGGCAACGGGCGGCGCGGCCTGGCTGCCGAAAAGCGGCCCTTGGCTGGTGACGGTGAAGAACATCATCGGCGTGTTGCTGCTGGCCCTGGCCATCGGCCTGTTGAGCCGGGTGATTCCCGGGCAATTCACCCTGATGCTGATCGGCGCGCTCTGGGCCGGCGTTGCGCTGTTTCTCGGCGCGCTGGAGTTCGTCGAGAAATCCACTCGCGGGCGGCTCAATCAACTGCTCGGCATTCTGTTGTTGGTCTACGCTCTGTGCTGCTGGTTCGGCGGCCTCGGCGGGCAGACCGATCCGCTACGGCCACTGGGCGGCTCGCAAAACGCGCAACTGGCCCGGCAAGGCGGTAGCGAGGCATCTGCCTGGCAAACCGTGACCGATGCCAGCGAGCTCGACCGGATTCTGGAAACATCGGGCAACACAGGCCAACCGGTGCTCGTCGACTGGTATGCCGACTGGTGCATCAGCTGCAAGGTGATCGAGCACCAGGTTCTGCCCGATCCGAAAATTGTCAGTCAACTCAAGGGGTTCCGGTTGATTCGTTTCGACATGACGGCCAGCGGCGCCGAACAGCGCGCCTTGCTCGATCGCTACAAATTGTTCGGTCCCCCGGCGCTGCTGTTCTTCGGAAAAGACGGGAACGAGCTGACAAATGCGCGTGTCGTCGGCGAAATCGACGTTGAGGGCTTCTCTGAGCACATAACTAGAGCAAATGACCAAATTTAGCTGCATAGTCACAAACTTTGCGCGAACATCGGTCATCGTGCTAGGTATTGTCGGTAACTGGACAGTCCATTGCGCTTTCCGGCATAGTCGCTGCGCATCAACGGCTCATACCTGTGTATGAGCGTCGACAACGCACCTAACCAAGGACACACGATGGCGACTTTTCTGGTTCTCCACGGACCTAACCTGAACCTGCTGGGCACCCGCGAGCCGGGCATCTACGGCGCGGTCACGTTGGCCGATATCAACCAGGACCTGGAAAAGCGTGCGCGCGAAGCCGGTCACCATCTGATGTATCTGCAGAGCAATGCCGAGTACGAGTTGATCGACCGCATTCACGCAGCACGCGACGAAGGCGTGGACTTCATCCTGATCAATCCGGCTGCTTTCACTCACACAAGTGTCGCAATACGTGACGCGCTGCTTGGAGTGAGCATCCCATTCATCGAAGTGCACCTGTCGAACGTGCACAAGCGCGAACCTTTCCGCCATCACTCCTACTTTTCAGATGTCGCTGTAGGAGTGATCTGCGGCCTTGGCGCCAGCGGATACCGACTGGCCCTGGAGGCTGCCCTGGAACAACTGGCCACCCGTTCGAAGGCATGAACGGCGCAGTTTCGCACTGAGCCACATAGCCCGAACCGGCTACCCAATACCCCTGACCGTCCCCTGGGAGTTGATGATTAATGGATATCCGTAAAGTCAAGAAACTGATCGAACTGCTGGAAGAGTCCGGCATTGACGAACTGGAAATCAAAGAAGGCGAAGAATCCGTACGGATCAGCCGCCACAGCAAGACCCCGGCACAGCAGTACTACGCGCCAGCTCCAATGGCCGCTCCGGCCGCAGCCCCTGCTCCAGCCGCCGCGCCTGCAGCAGCTGCCCCGGCAGAAGCTTCCGCGCCAAAACTGAACGGCACCGTTGCCCGCTCGCCAATGGTCGGTACTTTCTACCGCAAGGCTTCGCCTACCTCGCCAGCCTTCGTTGAAGTTGGCCAGACCGTGAAGAAAGGCGACACCCTGTGCATCGTCGAAGCGATGAAAATGATGAACCACATCGAAGCTGAAACCAGCGGTGTGATCGAGTCCATCCTCGTTGAAGATGGCCAGCCGGTTGAATTCGACCAGCCGCTGTTCACCATCGTTTGAACCGCGAGGAGCCAATGATGTTGAAACCTGCGAAGCTGGAAAAAGTCCTGATCGCCAACCGCGGTGAAATCGCTCTGCGAATCCTGCGCGCTTGCAAGGAACTGGACATCAAGACTGTCGCCGTCTACTCCAAGGCCGACAAAGAACTGATGCACCTGGGCCTGGCTGACGAATCCGTTTGCATCGGTCCGGCATCGGCTGCGCAGTCCTACCTGCACATCCCGGCGATCATCGCGGCAGCGGAAGTCACCGGCGCCACGGCGATCCACCCTGGCTACGGCTTCCTGGCCGAAAACGCCGACTTCGCCGAACAGGTCGAGAAATCCGGCTTTGCCTTCATCGGCCCGAACGCCGAGACCATTCGCCTGATGGGCGACAAGGTGTCGGCCAAGGACGCCATGATCAAGGCAGGCGTGCCAACCGTTCCAGGTTCTGACGGCCCGCTGCCTGAAGACGAAGAAGAAGCCCTGCGCATTGGCCGCGAAGTCGGTTACCCGGTGATCATCAAGGCCGCTGGCGGCGGCGGTGGTCGCGGCATGCGCGTGGTGCACAAGGAAGAAGACCTGATCTCGTCGGCCAAGCTGACCCGTTCGGAAGCCGGTGCAGCCTTCGGCAACCCGATGGTCTACCTGGAGAAGTTCCTGACCAACCCGCGTCACGTGGAAGTTCAGGTGCTGTCCGACGGCCAGGGCCAGGCGATCCACCTGGGCGACCGTGACTGCTCGCTGCAACGCCGCCACCAGAAGGTGCTTGAAGAAGCGCCGGCGCCTGGCATCGACGAAAAAGCGCGCCAGGAAGTGCTGGCTCGCTGCGTCAAGGCGTGCATCGACATCGGTTACCGCGGTGCCGGTACGTTCGAATTCCTGTACGAAAACGGCGCGTTCTATTTCATCGAAATGAACACCCGCGTTCAGGTCGAGCACCCGGTTTCGGAAATGGTCACCGGTATCGACATCGTCAAGGAGATGCTGAGCATCGCCGCTGGCAACAAATTGTCGTTCACCCAGGACGACGTGAAGATCCACGGTCACGCGCTGGAATGCCGTATCAACGCCGAAGACCCGAAGACCTTCATGCCAAGCCCTGGCACGGTCAAGCATTTCCACGCACCAGGCGGCAACGGCGTTCGCGTCGATTCGCACCTGTACAGCGGTTATGCGGTTCCACCGAACTACGACTCGCTGATCGGCAAGCTGATCACCTGGGGCGCAACCCGCGATGAAGCCATGGCTCGCATGCGCAATGCCCTGGACGAAATCGTGGTCGATGGCATCAAGACCAACATCCCGCTGCACCGTGAACTGACCCGCGACGAAAGCTTCTGCAAAGGCGGCGTCAACATTCACTACCTGGAACACAAGCTGGCCGGTGAGAAACACTGATCCGTCAGTAAATGTTGCAGACCAACAAGGCCGCTTTCGAGCGGCTTTGTTGTTTCTGGCCTCCAGGTGACGCCTGTAGGAGCGCGCTTGCCCGCGACAGCGCCGGCACACCCACCATCATCGGTGTCAGACACCCCACGGTCGCGGGCAAGCGCGCTCCTACAACGGGACACTGCGCCTGCTCTTTGTTGTTTCCCCCCGAACCCCGTAAACTTGCCGGTCTTTCGCGGCATTTGCGCCGCCTGTCATTTTTTCTATTCGAAGGTAATCCGCCATGCCTTGGCTGCAAGTCCGTCTCGCCATCAGCCCAGAACAAGCCGAAACCTACGAAGACGCGCTTCTTGAAGTCGGCGCCGTGTCCGTGACGTTCATGGACGCTGAAGACCAGCCCATCTTCGAGCCGGAACTCAACACCACGCCGCTGTGGTCGCACACCCACCTGCTGGCCCTGTTCGAAGCCGACACCGACGCCGACATGGCGCTCAATCACCTCAAGCTTCTGACCGGCGCCGAGCTGCCGGAGCACTCCCACGAAGTGATCGAAGACCAGGATTGGGAACGCAGCTGGATGGACAACTTCCAGCCAATGCGCTTTGGCCAGCGCCTGTGGATCGTGCCGAGCTGGCACGCAGCGCCACAGCCTGATGCGGTCAACCTGCTGCTCGACCCGGGCCTGGCTTTCGGCACCGGTACCCACCCCACTACCGCCCTGTGCCTGGAATGGCTCGACGGCCAGGACCTGAACGACGCCAACGTCCTGGACTTCGGCTGCGGCTCGGGCATCCTGGCCATCGCCGCGTTGCTGCTGGGCGCAAAACACGCCGTGGGCACCGACATCGACGTACAGGCCCTGGAAGCCTCCCGCGACAACGCCGGGCGCAACAATGTGCCGGCCGAGAAATTCCCGCTCTACCTGCCCGAAGATCTGCCAAAAGAGCCGGCCGACGTATTGGTGGCTAATATTCTGGCAGGACCACTGGTTTCGCTGGCACCTGTGCTCGCAAGCCTGGTCAAACCCGGTGGACGCCTGGCGTTGTCCGGCATTCTTGCCGAGCAAGGCGATGAAGTGGCCGCTGCCTACGCCGACACATTCGACCTGGACCCGATCGCCAACCGCGACGGCTGGGTGCGGATCACCGGCCGTCGTCGCTGACACTCCCCAGTTTTCAGGCGCTCTACTCTCCGGATACCCGAATGACCGACAGTTTCGTCACCCAGTGCCCCCACTGCCAGACCAGCTTCCGCGTCAGTCACGCTCAACTGAGCGTGGCCCGCGGCATGGTTCGCTGTGGCTCCTGCCTGCAAGTGTTCAACGCGGCAAAACAGCTGCTGGAGCAGCGTGCCGAGGAAATCGCTGCACAGTTGCCCGAGGCTGCGCCAAGGGTCATCGAGCTTCCGGCGGAGTCCGCGCCAACTGTTGCCCCGCACGAGCAGTTGCCCGTACCGGTGCCTGCACCTGCGAAACGGGAGAAGACCCCCGTCGATCTCGACAGCCTGGATCTGGACGATCTTGACGTGGAACTGGCGCGCCTGGAGCAGCGGGAGATTCAACTGCCCGAATCCTTTGGCCGCGCAGGTCACCCCACCGAGCATGAGCACGAGCGGGTCGAGTCGTTCAGCGCCAGCCGGGACGAACCGCAAGTCAGCAGCGAGAAGTGGGACCACGGCCTGAGCGACGACGATGTCAGCCAGTTGCCCGAGTTGCGCGCCGAAGCCACCTACGAGGGCAGCGACGAACGGGACGAGCCGGCGCTGCTGACCGAGACGGCGAACGAGGATGTCGATCACGATGATGACCACCGCACCGAGCCTTCGCTGTCGATGGCACCGGTGGATCTGGACGACGAGCCGGCGCACGGGCAACGCCTGAGCGCCGATTCGCGCCACGACGAGGAGCATCACGAGCACCACGCGCATCACGATCACGAACACCGCGGCGAGCGGTTTTCGGCGCTCGACGGCGACGAGGATCAGCGCCATCGCGATCACGACGAC
>Ga0207655_1003029_pt1 | contig 12835 bp, 18 predicted proteins | sample KBSM44metaG_FD_184398 | JGI IMG/M metagenome (GOLD analysis project Ga0207655, IMG submission 184398) | Miscanthus rhizosphere microbial communities from Kellogg Biological Station, Michigan, USA - KBS M4-4 metaG (SPAdes) (version 2) | ecosystem: Host-associated > Plants > Roots > Rhizosphere >...
CCCTTGGTCAGAGTGTCGCCCGCAGTAATCTGGCCGATGTCACCGCCATTCCATACGCCCGGCGCAACCAGACCATTCGAAACAGCCTGGTCCAGCGACATCTCAACGTTAGTGAGAAGGCGCGTGATACCTGCTTCGGTCTGAGGGATTTTGCTGGTTGAGGTGTACAACGCGTTAAACACGTTGGTCTGCACGAAGTTCTGCAGCCAGTCCAGGCCATGGCGCTCATCGAAGAAATCACCATTGGACATCACTCCCTGCTGCAGGATTGCCGTGTCGTTCGCGTAATACACGTAGACGTTTGCATTCTTCGCATCTACCGCGGCAGCCTGGGAGCTGGTCAGAGTTTCATACGTCATACCCGGTTCAGTTTTGAACTTAAGGGTGATCGTGGTGTTGTTGCCGGTGAAATTGACAGTAAAGGCACGCCCGAACGCCGACAGCGCCGCGTACTTACTCTTCGTTGAGTACTGCACAAAGGTACGGCTGTACCCGGCCGCTTTGAGAGTAGAGGCGACATCCGAAGTGGTCGCAGAGTCGATGATGCCTGAATCAGAGGACGTAACAGCAAACACGCGGCTCAGGCTTGATGCCTGAATTGCTGCTGCAGTCGCCGTAATCTCTGCAGGCGTCAGCTCGTCTTCGTCAGCAATACCAAGGCCATACCAGTTGGTAAACTGCAGTACCGCAGTGATTGCCTGCGCCAGAGTTTCAGCGCTACCTGTCTCGCTGGTTGCCAGCGTTTTTGCCCATCGGCCGACGTAGACCTGAGCAGGCCGTGGTGACTGTGAAAAGTAAATCAGCGCTGCTTCGTACTCCGGACTGTCTTCGCCGAAATCAACGCCGATGTCCTCTGAGCTGGTATAAAGCCGGATGCGTTCTGATACCGGAATAACAGTGGATGTGCCGAGAATGAGTAGCGAACCGAAATTACGACCCGTCGCCGCAGTGGGGGACATGATCACGTCAACGTTCACAACGTTGGATACAGGTAAGCCCTGTGCCATAGGTTAATCTCCAAAGAATGTTACTGGCGCGTCGACCAGAGATTTGATGCCGTAATCGCGGATAACTTTGCGGCGCAGGCGCACAGTGATGTCGTACCGGCGCACCCACTGGTTATTGATGAGTTCGGGGAAGGCTGTCAGTTCACTGTAATCAGCAAGTGAGAGCTCGTTTGTTTTCAGAGTTTCATTGTTCTGCTCAACCGTCAGGCCATCGCGAAACAGGGTGGCGATCGACTGGCTTTGAGGGCCGTAAAAGGATGCGAGCGTTTCGATCACTTCATGCCGCCAGAGCTGATTGCCATCATCAGTCTGCCGGACGAACGCCGGGGCGTTATCAGCCGTAAAGCCGATGATGCCAAAGCCGCACCAGTTCACGTCAGCAGCAGGAAGAGCAGCCTGTGTAGCTGTCCAGCGCGGCCTGACCATGCCTGGTGCTAATCCGGATAACGCTCTTGCCCACTGGCTTAGTTCTCGCTCAAGCGCCTCATCGTAGGCCTGCGGCGCGCTGACAGGTGTCAGGTAACCGGCTGCCGTGCTGTCATTACTCACCGGGGCCTCCGTCGAATGGCAATAGCTCACAGTGAGCCTGGACGAAGCCAGCACCGTAAGCTGTGTAAGGGTCTACGAAGGTGACGCGATACTCGCGCCCGCGATAGGTGACAATGTCCGCATCGATACCGGTGTTGCCGCTGGTCAGGCGGAAAACGGTCACAATCAGTATTGCTCCGTTAATGACCTGACCGGCCTGCATGCGCCGGGCTTCCAGTGAGCGGTCAACCGTCACCACGCCACCAAATGGCGTCACAGTTGGTGCGTTGCTGGGAAAGCCGTCTGCATCAACAGTCTGGGCATTGCGCTTCACGGTGAGTGTTGTATCGAGGAATTCAGGCGATAGCAGAACGTCACTGACATCAAGAGTCGGCATCTTTATCCCTCACAAGGTGCGTGATTGAGCGGCGATACTCGCCCGTGTCGATGAGCGGTTTGTTGCCGGTACGCCCGCGCTTGCGCCGCTGAGCCAGCGTGACATCAGATAGAGCGAAGAATCCGGTGATAGTGATGTATCGCTTCACGCCATTAGCGGCAACAGTCCCGGCACGATCGAGTGATGTCACCGCGCCCTCTGCATTTCCGTCTAATGCCTTCTGAGCAGCAGCTTTCAGGTGAGGCAGATAATCCTGCTCAACGGACCTGACACCTGGCTTCAAATGCGGACGAGCCGGAATGTTTTGCTTGGGCGATCCGTTTTCATTGATATACCCGATTCCAGCATTACCAAACTCACCTTCACCCTCGCCCTGACGTTCATCCTTGCTCTCAGGGATGCCCACCAGAACATCCTTATTCGCGAGGGTTTTAAGGGCGTCTAGAATGCTTTGCGCTTTGTCAACTCGAACCGTCAGCCCTGATTTCATAGCTGAATCCCGCCATACCCGAAGTACTGCAGCATCTGCCAGAATTCCGCACCGTAGCGTGAGAAGTTCCAGAAGCCTGCGTCCGCGTTCAGTGTTGAGCTGTTGTCATAGCTCACGCTGACCTTATCTACTGACTTAGAAGCCACGACGCCACTCGTAGCGCCTCCGGCTCCACCGAGCACCCCGGCTGCAGTATCAGCTGCATTCAGCACCATGTAATGCGCAACGAACAGCTCCACCAGATAGGGGAACATGTCCCCCATAGTGGAGCCATCAATGAGCAAGTCGGCGAGGTTAAGCCGGAACTGGATTACTGCGTCGGGATATTTAGTGATGTCAGAGAACTGCGGGAAGTCGCGGCGTAAATCACTTACTGTTGGAAGATTTCTGTTTCTTGCCATTGTCATTATCTTCCACTGTCGGGCCGGGATCTGGCTGCTGCAGTGCTTCCAGTTGCGCGGTCAGGTCAGCAATGATTTCATCCTTCTCTGTAACCGACAGTTGAAGGTCGCCAATGGATTTATCTTTGTCTTCCAGTTGCGTGCTCAGGCTGTCGATCTGCGCCTGAAACTCTTTGGTATCAGCCGGCGCTTTTACTTTGCCGGTAACTTCAGAGTGCGCAGCAACAAACCAGTGCTCAGCAACTTTGTCGTCAACACTGTGATCGCCAACGCTGAACTCCTGAGCCGTACCGTCTTCGCTATTGAACTTAAACGGGGTGTGCACACGAATGGTCTTCTTAGCCATTACATTCTCCTTAATGCCCCTTTCGGGGCGGATAGGTTAGATGCCATCCATATACGCGATGGTTTCCGGGTACGGAGATTCAACAGCGCCCAGCTTGCCGTAGTAGGTGGTCAGCTGGTAAATGCCGCGATACTGAACGGGGATGTTCTGCAGCGGAACCATCGGGAAGCGAACAAACTTCTTATCGTTGGTGTAAGCCATCATGCGGTCGGTACCGCCAACGCCAGCGCCTTTCAGCCACTTCACCGCACGGATATTCAGCGGGGTGCCGTTCTGATGGAATGCGATGGTGTTGTTCTGCAGGTAGGTCAGCAGCGACTGGTTACCGGCAGATGAGACGATGATGCTGGACAGCAGCGCAAACTGCTCAGGCGGCAGCAGCAGGTCTCGCGGAACAATCGTGTAACCGGTAGCAGCCCAGGCATTCGACAACAGCAGGTTGATCGAGGTGCGGATTTCATCGGCGGTTGAAGCTGCCCATGTCTTCGGCGCGTTGGTCACCGCGGCACCGGTGTAGTTGGTCAGGCCTTTAACGCCTAACTGACTGTCACCGCGATAAACCTGCTCATCGGTGTCCATGTTCCACTTCAGCTGCATGCCGTCGAACTTCTGGGTATCCAGCGGGCGGCCTACTTTAGCGGCGGCAGCCAGCTCAACAACAGTCCAGCCCAGCTCCATGCCCCACAGGGTCAGCGGGAATCCGGTTTTGGAGATGTCGACGTTAACGCCTGCGATAGCAGTGGAGTCTTTGCCGATCCAGTTCTTGCCAGCCGGGTTAGGTGTACCCGCCGCCGCAAACTGAGAGTTGGTGAAAGAACTGATGTCATCAGCGATGGACACATCTTCGCGCAGCTCAATATCGCGCGACCAGGTGTATCCCACCAACGGCATGTTCAGGTTCTGGTCAAGACGCTCAAGCTCGCCAACCAGGAAAGCGCCAGAACCGTCAACGGTGGCTTGGTCAAAAGTAAACATATTTAGCGGTTCCCTTAGATGTTGTAAGCGACTTCAGCGTTGCCAGCGGCATCGCCTGCACCGGTGAAGGAGGCGTTAGGCAGCACGACAGTTTCGTCAGTGACAGCCGCGCCCAGAATTGCGCCCAACGGGCTAGCATTGGTCGGGTTAGCGTTACGCACGTAGACCGGCGCGCCTTTAACCAGATTCACTGCGGTACTACCGATGTTCACGGTCATGTAGCCGCGCTTCATCACGTCGCCGGTGAAGTTCTTGCCGGTGCCAACCTGACGTACCATGTCTGGTGTCGAAGTGGTCGGGTATGGGCGAACGTACAGACCGGTAATCACGGTAGCGGCATCAGATGCGACCAGCGGGATGAACTTTCCATCGGCGCTGTCTTTGCCAGCCAGGCCATAAGCAGCGAAAGCGTTAGATGAGTCGATGATCACCGGCTCGGTGGTCAGGTCCTGAGGGCGTGAAATAGCCCCGGCGATGCCTACTGGCATCCGGTACAAATATGCAACCATGGGTTTATCCCTTATTTTTTCCAGTGAGCGGCGAAGGCTTTGTTGAGAGCAGCCGGTGAGTTTTTGTTGGATGAGTCGTAGAAAGCGGCGCGAGAGGTGGTGACCGGCACAGCGTTGCGCGACTTGGCGATTTCACTCGCAGACACGAACACGGCATCCAGTGTCGCTTTTGGCATCTTGCTGAAGTCAGGTGTTGCACCAACCAGCGGAGCAAGCAGAGCCTGACCTTCTGGCGTTCTGAATGCTGCGTCCATGGTGGCGCGCTTGAAGGCCGCCAGTTTGCCGCCTTCAGGCAGCTTAACGCCTGGCATAATCAGCTCAGCGCGAGCAACGACACCCTGATGGTAAGCAGCATCGGTGGTGGCTTTTTTCTTCTCGTCCTCTTCATCCGGATCGGAGTCAGTGGTAGAGGTCGACGCCGGGTTAATCAGCTGCTGCACCAGAACCGCCAGCGCATCAACTTTCTTCTCCAGCTCGCCAATACTCATGGCACCACCGCCTTCACCACCTTCTTCATCAGTAGTCAGGCCGCCAAGCTCACGCTCTGGTGGCAATGGCTGTGCTGGGTTGATGGTGATGTTTACTGCCCGCGCCAAATCAAGGCTTGGCTCGACCAGTTCTGATGGCGCATTGTCCACCAAATCAGCCAGGCTATCGGCATCCTTGGTTTTAATGGCCCGCTTCAGCTGGCTAAACCAGCCCTGATTTTTGGTAGTCATGAATGTGCTATCTCCAATTGAACAGCGAATGCCTGCGCGACCGTTGGGTACGCTCGCACAGTGGTTACCGATAATCGTGTGTTGCCGGGCTTTTCCGGGGGCTTGCTGCTCATACTCAGCGTCATAGCCCATTGATATCTGGTCCTGACCATCCATCACCTTCTGAATGCCTTCAGCAGTTTTGATGTGGATGTCTCCCAGCATTAAATCTGACTGGTCACCAGTGCCGCGCCGGACGTTCTGAATATGGCCATGAGCGTGGTCCCTCCAGTTGCCGGGGTTAACCATGTCTTTGGGGTGGCCCAGCGTGAATGCCATACCTTCGAATGAGGCCAGCGTTTCAGGCCGGAACACTTCGTCAACATCGCGGGTTACGACAATCTCACCATCCTCATCACCAACGATGCCGGGCAGTTCGCTTTCGTCGTATACCTGAGCGCCGATGCGCGCGATCGGGACGTCTTTGCACAGAAGTGAGCCATCGGCCATCTCAAAGCGAGTGTTGCCGAGGCGGGTGGTGTAGAAATATTGCATTGCGTCACCTGTTTATCAGGCAAAAAAAAGGCCGCTTAAGCGACCTGTGTGTTTGAGGAAATTCAGCTTCCTGAATTTATTTTTTCTGAAAATTCCAACGCGCGTCTGGCGCTTTCTACTGCCTCTCTGGCATCACGAGCTCTGCGAGAATCTTTATCTGGATTATTGCCTCTTCCGCCCCAATCTGGCTCATTTACTCGTGCTAATCTGGCCTCAGCATCGTTGAGGTTCTGTCTGGCGAGCTCTACATTCCCCACCCTATCTAACCATTCTTCATAAGATCTGAGCGCTGCGGCAGGATCATTCAAGAATAACTCGATATCAGCTTTTTTCGCGTTACCGGATGGAATGTTGAAGTCCTTCCAATGCGATGCTCCTTGTGGGCGAAACTTCCAGTAAATCACCCACGAACCAAAATAATGGCGCTCATGAGTATATTCGAATCCATTCTTCACATTCATCTTTGCCATAAAAATCACTCCCTTATAAACCAAGAATTAGGGAATGATAACTTATGTTGGCTCAGGAACAACTACCTCACAATAGCAGCGGCAGTTAGGAAACTGGCCTGCATGCCCCGTCATCCCATCCAGCGTCGGCGGGGTATCCCAGTCAACATACTGGCCGTTCATCTTTGCGTGAGAGTGGCGCACGTCGCTATCCTCTGATGTTCGCCAGATGTAGCCACGCGAGCCGATAGCGGTTGAGCGGGCCTGCGTAATTGCGGTAGATGCGCGGCCAACCTCCGTCCGGGCGATGGTGCGTGCCCGAGACTCAGTTACTTCACCGGTGCGCATGATTTCATCCGTCAGCGTGCTGGAGCGCCTGCCGGTTACCACAGCCTCAATCGCCTGATTGTGAATGTCGTAGACCCGGTCGGCGGCTTCCAGCGGGAGGGACTTAAACAGCTTCACCTGCTCCTGAATGATGCTGCGGGTGACCATCCCCTGGCTGCCTGCCATAAGGTCACGCAGGCCTACAGAGATTTGATAGGAGCGCTCGCGCCACATCGCATCGTCTGCAATCTCCAGCGTGCTGATTAGGCGATTTGATACAGCTTCAGCCCACGGCTCAATCAGGTCGGCGTAACTATCCAGCCTGTCCATGATGTTCGTTACGCTGTCATTTGAACCATCGTAAGAACCCTCGACTATCGCTCCGACTGTCTGCGCTATCTTTCGTAGCTGTGTTCCCAGTTGCCTCCCGGCGCGCTTCAGGTTCGGTGGCTTCGAAGTTATCGAGGTCTTTCTCGCTCGGCGGCGGGAGGTCACTGGCATTATCGATATCCTCTTCGCTGATGGTTGAGCCGATGCCGGTCACGCGTGCCGTTTCCTGCAGATGCATGGCACCGGCTTTCTCGGTCATCAGCCCAGCGTCAACAGCCTGAACGGTTGCGGCCACAACCTTCGCTGCAGTGTCGGCTCGCTCACTGTCAGGCGTCTGCCACAGCTCGTTAAACTCGAAAGTGAAGTCATCAGGCAGTGGTGATGAAAACAGGCTCATGTGCAGAACCTGAAACAGCTTGCGGATAGGCCTGCGTAACTTGCGCTCCTGCTGGGTAGACACGTTGTCGTAATAGTTAGCCAGGTCTGTGTCACCGGTAGAGAACCCGGCAGGAGACTGCCCAAACAGGCGCACCAGAGGGATGCCAAACGCACCTGAAACCTGTTGACCAAACTGCGCCAGCACATCGCTGAGACCGGCATACGAATAGGTGTGAGCCTCAAACTTGTCGGCCGCATCCATAATCGTCATGCCTTCGTTACTCTGATATTCGCGGATCATGTCCATATGGGACATCAGACCTTTGAACATCGGGCTGTCTTTGCCCATCGCCAGAAGCTTACGCAGGCCATCAATGCTGTAGGTGCGCAGGTGAGCCTTGTAGACCAGTTGAGCAACGCCAGTGGTCGTGGAGTCGAAAGCCAGAAGGCGATCGAAGCAGCGTTCGATAACAGACATGCCCCAGTCGTTTTCGGTTAGTCGCTGCTGGTACGGAAGCGGAATCCCATCAAAGCGAATCAGTCGGGAGTGGTGAATGCGCCACGGCGGGATGCCGGTAGCAGATGTCACAACCTTGTAGAACTCCGGCATGCCGAAGTCTGGCCCGAGCTCACTCACACGGCGCTCCGTCATAGCATTGAGCATCCAGCGGTCCATCACCATCACGCCCTTAAAGGAGTCTTTGGCAATGGTCTCAATCCTTAGTGGCGTTGAGTAGTTCTGCCCGTCAATGAGGATGACGCCCACAGCGCCACCGTAGAGCCGCGCCCACTTCAGCGTGTCGTTGATTGCCTCCCACAGCCCCATCTCATCCCATGCGTGGTCGAGTTGCTTCTTGCGGCCATCTTCAAGCTTAGAGGTGATGGTCACGCCCTTGCGGGTCATGTCATCAGGGATAGCATCAACGCCAGCGCCCACCAGCCATGATGTGCGGTAGGCCTGCTCAATCAACAGGCGGTTGCGCGAGGTCCAGTTGTTGCGGTATGTGCCAGCGCCAGACTGATTCGACTCGTTGACGCCCATGCGGGCAATGAAGTTTTCATAGCTGTCACGCGTTGGTACAGGCTGCGACATGCTTTCTGTTTCGGACATATTCAGCCTTTCCCAAGTTGCGCCCAGATATCGAGCGTGGTTTCCATAGGTGCATAACTGATCATCACCGAGTCAGCCAGGTTAGGTGACCTGGTGCCATCCGGCTGCTTGTCCACGACGATTTTCCCCACTCCGTTGATTGAGTAGGTCGGCTGGGATAGTTCGATAATCAGTTTGTCTTTATTGGTGATGCCGCTGCTGAGCGAGATAATTTCATCAGGATTGAATTCCATCCCGTTAACAGCGCGGAAAGTGTTTCTGAATAACTTGCGGAGGTGCCACCAACTCTGTGCTTTGGCGTTGGCAAAGAAGTCCTTGTTTAGTCGTGATGGCTGCCCGTTGTCACCTTTGACGGCTTCGCCTTCAGGCTCAAATACTGAGCCACTCCCACGGAAAGGAGTTGCGAGGATATATGGTCTTCCTTCTGGCTGGCGCAGTTCGTTGATGGCTTTTGCATCCCCACGCACACCAGCACCAAGGCCATCTTCATCAAACCGGAACTCTTCGAGGTTGTTGTGATCGCACAGGCCGAAGACCTTCACTACTGAGCTGTAGATGTCACTGCCAACGCCAGACCACTCATCAACCTCTTCAAGCAGAAATCCGTAGCGGCGTGCAAAGGCGTTTTTATCTCTGCCTTCGTCTGCGACATCCATCGCCCCCAGGCGCTTGCCGGTGGGTGATATACCCAGCTTAATGTGAGCATCCACGGCAGCCTGTACCCACTCGTTAGGGATGAGCACGCCTTCAGCTGATGCGGAGTAATTGAGGTCCAACTCCTGAGCCACAACAACCGGGTTGTCGATTTTCGCGCACTCTTTCTGATACCAGGCATCATCTTTGCGCGGGTCGCTTCGCCAGTGAAATGTGAACACTGGGATTCGTCCGCCGTGCCGTTTCTGCGCAAATGGGTTAGACATCCCGTTTACGGATGACAGGTCAATACGGCAGCGAGTAGTTTGAGATAGTGCGGCATCAATGAGCAGAGGTCGTTGCAGGAACGCCGCCTCATCCACGAAATAGAGAGTGGTACGGTCACCACGGCCAATATTGTCGCCTGCCTCACCCTTCAGCACAGCGCCTGTGTCGGGGAACTCAACGCGCATATAGGGGGCGTGTTTCTTCTCGTTCCAGTTTCCACGGAACTCAACCGGCAGAGTTTCGACAAACTTACGCGCCTTCCAGAACAGAGCCTTTGGGTCGCCGGTGCTGTCTACGTACTCTTCTTTACGGGAGCCGAAGCCAATCACCATTTCTTTATTGAACAGGCAGAGAGAGCATGCGAGGCCAATTGATGTCCAACTAAGGCCCATCTCACGACTCTTTTCTGTAATACCGTTTTCCATGCCACGGCGGCGATCCATTATCCAGTCAATCCACTCCTCCTGCTTTGGGAAGAGTAGAAATGGAATTGTCACAGGTAAGCCGTAATCGAGGTTTCGCGGGTCTGTTGTCATCCCCCAGTCAATGATGAACTGAGCTGGATTATCGCGATAGAACGCTTTAAGTGCAGGTAACATTTCAGGATGAGCGCGGATGCGCTGAAGCCTCTCCATTCTCCACTCAAAAACCTGAGCGTAGTCCGGTTTCTTGAAGTCAAACGGGAATGGAATTGGCATACAAACCTATCTTGACCAAAAAAAGAAATAATCGCATATTGCATCTGCGCACTTTGCGCTCAATTCAATAAGGAAATTTTATGTCACAGCAATGGCAAACTGGTGATGTAGTGCGTTTGAAATCAGGCGGACCTAACATGACGATAAAAGGATACAACATGTATAAAGGCGGCTGGATCTGCCAATGGTTTGTTGGAACCGATTTAAAAGATGGAGCTTTCGAAGCTGGGCAACTAGTAATAGTTTCTGAGGATGAAGACTAAAAATAAGGGCCTGCGTGGCCCTCTATCCCATCATCTTTTTGTAGTGTTCAGCTGCTTCCTGCGGAGTCATGCTGGTGACATCTACTTTTAGCGGCGCACCATCAGCACCAGTGATTTCGGTAGCTGTTTGCTGCTTGAAAGCCTGAACCGTGATGTGATCGCCAATCAACTTGAGAGAAGCTACAGCGCCTTTGGCATCAAAGCCGTAAACCGTCCGGCCCTGCTCGTCAGTAATCTCTTCGCCACGACGATCTGTGAGCGGCTCGACTTCCTGCATGCAGCGTTCATGAAGTTTGACCGCCTGCCTTAGCACGTAGTCAGCGTCAATATTGGTGCGCTTGAGTCGATCGTGATTCAATTCTGCGATACGCTGCAAAATGTCGTCATTTGTCATCAGGCGGTGCGCTTGGTTACGCGATGAACCTTCGCTGTACCCCGCCCGAATTGCCGCTTGCGTGGCGTTCAAATCGATGAGGTACTCGCGACAGAACATCTCTTGTTTGTCGGTGAGTGCCATAGTTTTCTCTCAAGGAGTCATCAATGAATATTGATATTGTTATGGAAATTATTGGCGAGGTTTACGATGCAGAGCGAATTATTGGAATAGCTCAAACAGATAACAACTTAGCCTCAGTGTTAGCTTCTCATCTCACCTTAGAAAGGTTTCTTGAGGCATGGATATGTGGGTCTGTCCAGAATCCAAAGCTTTTTTCTAAGCCTACTGATACAAAAAAGGAAGTTCAGTTCGGCATGGCTTTTGGGGCTAAAGCTAAGCTCTGCCAAAAACTTGGGATGCCTATCGATGCTTTTAGAGCCATAGACAAGCTCAACGACATCAGAAATGATTATGCTCATAAGTATGACCACTCAGGACCTGATGCCAACCAAATTAATGCGATCGCCAGTTTATGCAAAAAGTTTGAACCAGAGTCATCTCTATCAATATTGGACAAAGAATATAAGCTATGGGTGCTACTCGACTCAGGGGAAGAAAGAACTTATGCCTTCCATAGTAAAAGCACGCCGATCGGGATCAAATATATGGCATTGGTATTTCATGTCATTAAGAACTGCCTTGCTTATATGGTAAGTAACTTGCCAATTACCCGCAGCAAGAATGCGCAGAATACTGTCAAAATGACGCCCATTTCATATAGCTACAGTTCAAAGTCCGTTTCTGATCCTTCTAAATAGTCACTTAATACACTGCTCACTGATGTACTGCTGCAACCCTGCTATTTGCTTTCCGGCGACTTCGATTCGCTCTCTGAGGGTGAAATAATCCCGTTGAGCGGCGTCAGTAAGTCGGGCGGTGGCTGCATCATCCAGGCCGGGGGTGTCGGCGGCGGAGTGTCTCTGGCAGGTTGCGTTGAGCTGCAACCGACGCTTGCCAGTAGCAACATCATCATGCAGCTGATCGATAGTGGCTTTAGCATCGGCTAACTCCTTCGTGTATTTCTCATCGAGTGCGGCCACGTCACGCTGGCGCGTCTGCATATCGGCAATGGTGTCATTTGCCTGCTTAAGGCTACTGGTCGCGGTGTCACGCTGCGCCTTGTAGTCAATGGCATTGCCGCGGTAATAGAACGCGAATGCTACTGACGTGGCTAGTAGCAACAGAACCAGCAGGATGATCATAGCGAGCGCTTTAGCCTTTAAGGTCATCGGCACTCTCCGCCAGGCACATGGTGCGCTCCATATCGCGACGGTTCATCAGCCCACGCCACTTCTGCCCGCCTGCATAAATCCATCGACGCAGCTCTTCACACGCGCCATCGACATCGCCAGCATTCAGGCGTTTCAGAAGCGTCGATTTAGAGAACGCTTTTGTGCCAACGTTATAGGTGAAGCTGTAAAGAGCGGCCCGCTGATATTCACCAAGGGGGATTTTGACCATCCCATCAACTACTTTCTTCACTGGCTGCAGGTCGTTCCACATCAGGCGATCGCATTCGCGGTCGGTGTACTTCTTATCCTTGATGATATTGGTTCCGGTGTGGCCGTCGCAGACAGTCCATACGCCTGCCACATCTTTGTAAGGTTCGTACACCCTGCCCTCAACGCCATCCTTTCCACCGAGGAATACCGTAGCGATAGCCATAGCTCCGCCACCCGCGACAGCAATAAGCTTATTGCGCAGGCTGTTTGACATAGCCATGGATTATTCCTCGTTGATGTCTGGTGCAGTGGGCCAGCGCTGAAGGGCTTTGATTTGCGCCAGAGTAGCCTTGCGCTTGTAATACCAGTTGATGCCGAGAGTGAATAGAGCGACCAGAATACCGGCCAGGACGCCTACAGCACTCCATTCATCGGGACTTAGCCGGGTCAGCAGACCATTGGCGATTGTCCCGGCAGATGCGCCATAAGCTGCGCCTGAAGCCAGTTTGCTCATATCGATACTCATAACACCTCCGTGATTACGGTCGGTGCTGCAGGTAGTCAGAAGAAAAGA
>Ga0207655_1003031_pt1 | contig 12832 bp, 10 predicted proteins | sample KBSM44metaG_FD_184398 | JGI IMG/M metagenome (GOLD analysis project Ga0207655, IMG submission 184398) | Miscanthus rhizosphere microbial communities from Kellogg Biological Station, Michigan, USA - KBS M4-4 metaG (SPAdes) (version 2) | ecosystem: Host-associated > Plants > Roots > Rhizosphere >...
TTATTGAGAGACGACTCTTACAAGCAGGCTGCACGATTGAACATTTGGCATCGTGCGCAATGCACGACCGGGATCGAGCGGAACTGCATGGCCGATGGTGACGCCACCTGTAGGAGCGCGCTTGGTCTGGGCCGCAACCGGACGACGGCGGTGTATCTGAAAAACATATTGGTCTGACACACCGCTGGTCGCGGGCAAGCGCGCTCCTACAGGGTTGATCAGCCGGCGCTACGTGCCACCACCCGCAACGTGTCGGCATCCACGCCCTTGACCCCTCTGATATTGCGAGCGATCTCCACCGCCAGTTCCTTCTCGGCATAATTGGCCACCACGCCATCGAGGCTGACCACCCCGTCCTTGGTCTGCACCTTGATGTTCAGCCCGTCGAGGGTGCGGCTATAGATAAGGCTGGATTTCACCTTGCTGGTGATCCATGTATCACTGAGTTCTTCCTTCACGCTGTTGGCAGCGGCCTCGTTCTGCTCCTTGATGGCCTGGGTGTCACGCGCGCTCACGCTGATAAGGTTGTTCACCTCGGTCACCCCGTCGGTGTTGCTCGCAAGGCTGCCTGCGAGTTGCTTGGCGTCGGCGTCCTTGGCCTGGCCTTTGAGCGTCACCACGCCCTGATTGGCGCTGACCTCGATGTTCAGCCCCTCGGTCACGCTGTTCCATAGCAGCTTGGACTTGATGGTCGCGGTCAGCGTCGCGTCATCGAACCGCTGGGCCATATTGGCCTTGGTGCCGGGTTCGGAGGCAACCTGCGGGTCGATCTCCAGCAAGTTCTCGACTTTATTGATGCCCTGGACGTCGCTGGCGATCTGCGTGGCCAGATCCTTGTCCACCTGATTCTCCACCTTGCCCTTGAGGGTGGCGGTGCCCTGCTCGACCTGCACGCTGATGTTGAAAGGGCTCAGGTGCCGGTTCAGGGCAAACGCAGTCCAGATCGACCCTTCCTGACGCGCTTGCTGCAACTGTGTAGGCAGATCGCCCTGGGCCGCCTGGGCAACGACAGGGGTCATTCCCAACAGGCTGGCGGTGGTGATGGCAAGGGCGATCTTCTTCAGCGGGTGCATGGCAAATCTCCAGACATTTCCAAAAAGGTACTCATGGAAAGACTTTGCATTCGCCCAGATGTTCTGTCCGGCTTTCCTGTCACGCCCTGTATTGCGAGGCCTGACGGGTGTCAGGTGCGACAAATCATGGTGTTCTCGGTTTTTTCGGCAGATCGCTACCATGCCGCGCACGGAATCAATCAGAATGAACCATGCAACTTGCCCGATCTTTCCGGGACTAACCAAGACAATTCATTTAGGAGCGTAGGAAAAATGGAAGAAGCCACTGAGAATCAGGGCCGTATTCTGCTAGTGGATGATGAATCCGCCATCCTTCGCACCTTCCGCTATTGCCTGGAAGATGAGGGTTACAGCGTTGCCACCGCCAACAGCGCAGCCCAGGCTGAAGCCTTGTTGCAGCGGCAGGTGTTCGACGTGTGTTTTCTGGATCTGCGTCTTGGGGAAGACGACGGTCTGGTGGTTTTGGCGCAGATGCGCATTCAGGCGCCGTGGATGCGCGTGGTGATCGTCACCGCGCATTCGGCGGTAGACACTGCCGTGGACGCCATTCAGGCCGGCGCGGCCGATTACCTGGTCAAGCCTTGCAGCCCTGACCAGTTGCGCCTGGCAACCGCCAAGCAACTGGAAGTTCGCCAGCTTTCGGCACGCCTGGAAGCGCTGGAAGGCGAAGTGCGCAAACCCAAGGACGGCCTGGATTCCCACAGCCCGTCGATGATGGCGATCCTTGAAACCGCGCGCCAGGTGGCAGGCACCGACGCCAACATTCTGATTCTCGGCGAGTCCGGCACCGGTAAGGGTGAACTGGCCCGGGCGATCCACGGCTGGAGCAAGCGGGCGAAAAAGGCCTGCGTCACCATCAACTGCCCGTCGCTGACGGCGGAATTGATGGAGAGCGAGCTGTTCGGTCACAGCCGTGGCGCGTTTACCGGTGCCAGCGAAAGCACGCTCGGCCGCGTCAATCAGGCAGACGGCGGTACATTGTTCCTCGATGAGATCGGCGATTTCCCACTGACCCTGCAGCCGAAACTGCTGCGCTTCATTCAGGACAAGGAATACGAGCGCGTCGGTGACCCGGTGACACGCCGCGCCGATGTGCGCATCCTGGCGGCGACCAACCTCAACCTGGAAGACATGGTCCGCGAAGGCCGCTTCCGCGAGGACCTGCTGTACCGCCTGAACGTGATTACCCTGCACCTGCCGCCCCTGCGCGAGCGCAGCGAAGACATCCTGACCCTGGCGGACCGGTTCCTGGCGCGCTTCGTCAAGGATTACGGACGCCCGGCCCGTGGCTTCAGCGAGGAGGCGCGCAGCGCACTGCTCAATTACCGCTGGCCAGGCAACATCCGCGAGCTGCGTAACGTCATCGAACGGGCGAGCATTATCTGTCCGCAGGAGAAAGTCGAAATCAGTCACCTGGGCATGGGCGACCTGCCGACCAACAACGCACCACGGGTTGGCGCGGCGTTGAGCCTGGACGAACTGGAGAAAGCCCACATCGGCGCGGTGCTGGCGACCAGCGACACTCTCGATCAGGCGGCACGCACCCTGGGCATCGACGCCTCGACGCTGTACCGCAAACGCAAGCAGTACAACTTGTGACGGATCGCTCATGAAGTTCGCGATGACACTGCGCACGCGGCTGTTCCTCAGCATCTCGGCGCTCATCACCGTCGCCTTGCTGGGGTTGATTCTGGGACTGGTCAGCGTCATGCAGATGGCCAAGTCCCAGGAATCGCTGATCCATCACAACTTCATCACCCTGGATATCGGCCTCAAGCTGCGTCAGAACCTGGGCGATCAACTGGTCATCCTGCTCAAGGACACCACCGACCGCACGGCCTTGCAGAAGGATCAGCAAGACTTTCAGGAACTGCTCGGCCAAGGCATCGATCACGACCTGCAAACCGCCACCCACAGCGGATTCGAAAAAGCTCGCCAGGATTTCGAGCTGTTCCTGGCTGCGCTCAAGCAAACCAGCGATCCGGCCAACGCGATCAGCGACGACCCGGCGGTGACCAACACCTTCAACGCGGTGCGCAACGATCTGGTCGAGGCTCATCGCCAGGCGCTGGATAACATCAGCGAAGCTGAAAAGGCATCGAGGATAAAGGCGCTGTGGGTCGCTGGCCTGCTGGGCCTGGTCGGCCTGGCGGTTCTGGCCATCGGCTTTATTACCGCCCACGGCATCGCCCGGCGTTTCGGGGCGCCGATCGAAGCGCTGGCCAAGGCCGCCGACCATATCGGGCAGGGCAACTTTGACGTGACCCTGCCAATCTCCTCGGCTTCGGAGATGAACCAACTGACGCGACGCTTTGGCATCATGGCCGAGGCGCTGCGCCAGCATCAGGTCACCAACGTCGATGAACTGCTGGCAGGCCAGCAACGGTTGCAGGCGGTGCTGGACAGCATCGATGACGGGTTGCTGATGATCGACCGCCAGGGACGCCTTGAGCACCTCAACCCTGTAGCCCAGCGGCAATTGGGCTGGGAAGAAAGCAAGCTGGGGCAGGGGCTGGGTGAAGCGCTTGAGCGACCGGAGATGGACCAGCAATTGTCGCTGGTGCTGCGCGGCGGCTCCCTTGAACGTGCGCCGGAAGACCTGTCCATCGAGATAGACGGCGAAACCCGGCTGCTGACCTACAGCATGACCCCGGTGAGCCACACTCAGGGCCATATCCTCGGGGCCGTGATGGTGCTGCACGATGTCACCGAGCAACGGGCTTTCGAGCGCGTGCGCAGCGAGTTCGTCCTGCGTGCCTCCCACGAACTGCGCACGCCGGTCACCGGCATGCACATGGCCTTCGGGCTGTTGCAGGAGCGCGTGAAGTTCGCGCCGGATTCCCGGGAGACGGACCTGTTCAAGACCGTCAACGAGGAAATGCAGCGGCTGATGCAGCTGATCAACGATCTGCTGAATTTCTCCCGTTACCAGAACGGGCTGCAAAAGCTTGCGCTCGAGCCGTGTGACGTCAGCGAACTGCTGAACGCGGCCCGTCAACGCTTCGCCGAATCGGCCCATGAACAGGACGTGATGGTGCTGCTGGAAATGCAGGAGCCGCTGCCACGCCTGCAAGCCGACAAGGCCCAGCTGGATCGCGTGCTGGACAATCTGCTGGACAACGCCCTGCGTCACACACCGCAGTCAGGCCTGATCCGCCTGCAAGCGCGGCGTCATGGCGAGCGCCTGATTATCAGCGTCGACGACAACGGCGAAGGTATACCGTACGGTCAGCAGGCGCGGATCTTCGAACCCTTCGTGCAGGTGGGCCGCAAGAAAGGCGGCGCGGGGCTGGGGCTGGCGCTGTGCAAGGAAATCGTGCAGTTGCACGGCGGGCGCATGGGTGTCTATTCGCGGCCGGGGCAGGGTACGCAGTTCTACATGGCGTTGCCGTTGTAAAAGCCGGCCCGCAGGGCATAGCAGCATGGCTTGCCAGCGGGGCGATCTTGGGAAGGTCCCCGCCGGCAAGCCGTGCTGCTACGGGGCTGTCGTGCGAATCCGTCTACGCCACATCATCAGCCCGGCGTCCGGCATTGCGCCGTCCGCCGGTGACAAGCTCGGTGAATTTGGCGGCAGTCAGTGGCCTTGCGAACAGCCAGCCCTGGCCGTAGATCACCCCTTCGCTCTTGAGCAGCAAAGCCTGGGATTCGAACTCGATGCCTTCTGCAATGACCCGCAGTTCCAGGGCGTGAGCCATGCGAATGATGTGCGGGGCCACCCCGCTGCTGGCGGCATCGTGGCCCAGGGCGTCGATGAAGGCCTTGTCGATCTTCAGGCAATCCACCGGCAGGGTCTGCAGATAGGCGAGGCTGCAATACCCGGTGCCAAAGTCATCGATCAGCACTTGATGCCCGCGATCGCGCAGGGCCTGCAAGTGATTGCGGGCGACCACCACGTCAACTAGGCCACGCTCGGTGACCTCGAAGGCAATCTGCCGGGGTGCCACACGGTGCAGCGCCAGCAGCTTGGCCGTCACCCGGCCTATGCGCGGTGCCATTACATCGCACGCCGCCAGGTTCACCGAAACATACAGGTGCGGATTGGCGCGCAGTAACTGGCCCAGTTGCTCCAGCAACTGTTGCAGGACGAAATCGGTGATCTGTCGGATTTGCCCGGTGTTTTCCGCAAGCGGTATGAACAGGTCCGGGCTGGTCAGGGTTCCATCGGGTCGTCGCCAGCGCACCAAGGCCTCAGCCCCCACGCACAGCCGGGTGTTGAGGTCGAAAATGGGTTGATACAACACCTTCAGCTCGCCACGGCGCAGCGCCCCGTGCAGCTCGCCACCCAGCGAAAGCCGCTGCCTGACCAACTGCAATACCAGGATCCCGATGCAGAGCGACACCAGCATGCTTGCCGGCACCAGCAGCCACCAGGCACCGGTAACCTTCTCTTGCAGGCCACTGCGCGGCGTAATCAGCACCAGTTGGTAGTCCGGGTTCTGCGTCGGCATCCGGTACACCAGTTTGTCCTGGGTGGTGCTCAGGGTGTCCGTGGACGTCGGGGACCAGTCAGGCGTCGGCGGCCAGGTCTGCGCGGGGCCCAGCACCGGAACGGCCTTGGTGCCTTGGTCCAGTACCACCACCAGGCTGCCGCCGGGGGGCAAGTCCACGACATCGGTCAGGTGCCCGCGAGAGGTCGATACGCGAAATTCCCCGCGCCCCAGCATCAGGGAAGCGAGGTTGTCGTCAGGTTGGGTGGACGTGTTCAGCCAGTAATCGTAGGTCGGCCCGCGGATGTCCGGCGCCCGGGGCTTGCCGATCATGCTCTGGCGGGTCCAACTGGAGCAGAACTGGGTGTCGTCGACGTAGGCCACTTCATAGATGAAGCGATAGCGCGAGTTCACCTGGCGCAACTGCTCGATCATCGCCGGCCCGCAGCCGCGCAAGGGCTGCGCTTCAAGCTGATCGAGGCCGGCCCGCAACTGTCCGAACAACTGGTCCAGACGCACCAGAAAGCGCTCGCCCTGGGCGTTCATCTGGGCACTTTCTTCCTGACGCGCCTGATGCATCGCCAGCCCGAAACTGCCCGCCAACAAGACAGCCGCACTCAGCAACGCGGCCAGCAATGCCAGGAGCGAAGGGCGATAAAGAGCTGAGCGCAGCTGCGTTGACGCCGTGAACATCGGCTGATATCCAGATGAATACCAATGAGGTATAGCAACAAGCGCGCAAATAGCCCGTCAGAAACCGACGTTACGGGTAATTTAATGCTTCAGGTTCAGCACTTGAAGAATAGCTGCACTTTGCAGATCAGCTTCGCCGTCGAATTTCTGCGGCCGATAGTGCATCTGGAACGCTGCCAGCACATGACGGCTGGCGATGTCCCATTCGCCCGTCTGTGGCGTCGGGTAACCCAGCAAAGCCAGTTGTTGCTGGAACCAGGCGGCGCTCGGGACCACGCCCATCATCTGCGCCTGACGCTGCGCAACCTGTGCCTCATCCGGCCAGATCCCAAGGCCTTCTTCGGCCAGACGCTTCCACGGGAACAGCGGTCCCGGATCGAGTTTGCGCAGCGGCGCGATGTCGCTGTGGCCAATCACGTGGCGAGGCTCGATGTGGTGGCGCTTGACGATGTCCTTGAGCAGCACGATCAGCGCCTGGATCTGCGCCTCGCTGTAGGGATACCAGAGCCGGCCGGCAGGCGTGTCGCGGTAGCCCGGATTGACGATCTCGATGCCGATGCTGCTGGAGTTGAGCCAGGTGCGGCCGTCCCACTCGCTCTCGCCGGCGTGCCAGGCGCGCTGGGTTTCATCCACCAGTTTGTAGGTCGTGGCCGGGCCGTCGCCGATCAGGTAATGCGCACTGACCTCGCCGCGGGTCAGCAGCTCCAGCGAACGGTCAAGCGACGCCGAGGTGTAATGCACCACCACGAACTGCACGCGGCTGTCGAAGTTGACGGAAGGATGGCTGGTGTCCAGCCTGGGACCGCTCGAACAGGCGGTGAGCAGCAGGAGCAGGCAGAACGCGGCGAAAGACTTCATAAAAAGGCACAACACATGGGCAGATAATGCAACAGTGTAACGTAATGCCGACCCGCCGCCCAAGATTGCGCGTCGGCATCTGCCAACCGATGTTGTGGGAACTCAGCCTTTTTCGATGCGATTTCGCCCTTCGTTCTTGGCTTTGTACAACGCCTGATCCGCGCGCTTGAGCACCACGTCGCTGCGCTCGCCGGGCCGGAAGAGGGTGACGCCCATGGACACGGTGATCGTGACCGGTTCCCCCTTGAAGTGGAACGGGCATTGTTCGATGGCCTCGCGCAGGCGCTCAAGCAGTGCCAGGCCTTCTGCCATCTGGGTATGGGGCAACAGGACCACGAATTCTTCACCCCCGAAACGGGCAATGAAGTCTTCAGTGCGAAGGCGTTTTGCCCACTGGCTGGCGACGATCTTCAGCACCTTGTCCCCGGCCAGGTGGCCGTAGCCGTCGTTTATGCGCTTGAAGTGATCCAGGTCGAGAATCCCCAGCAGCAGGCTGGATTTGTGCTTGTCCAGTTGCTCGATCTCATGATCCAGCCGCTCGTTCCACGCCGCCCGGTTGGGCAGCCCGGTCAGGGTGTCGATCAAGGCTTTTTGCCGCTGTTCTTCGAGGTTCGCCCGGAAACCCAAGGCTTCCTGTTCCATGGTCGCCACGCGCCCGGCCAGGGATTGAAGCCGCGAGGCCACTTCCTGCTCGCGCTCGTCGCGCTCCTTCTGGTGCTCGTCCATGGCGCCGAGCAAGCCTTCGAGCCGGCGTTCCAGCACACTCTTGAGGCTGGTGAGGTCCGACGCTTCCTGCACGCTGCTCTGCAACCCGCCTACGTGTTCACGCAGCTGGTCGGTCATTTCCCGGGATGCGGATTGCTGGCCTGCGTGATCCTCGGTGGCCGCCTGCAAGTTGCTCTGGAAGGAGGCCAGCCGCTCGTTCAACTGCTTGAGATAGCGCTCGAACTCGTGCTGTTCGCTGTTGGTGATCGCCAGCATCAGCACCGCAAGATCGTCGAGAATCGGCAGCAGTTCGTACCAGTTCAGCCCATGCTCCAGTCGTTCCCGCATGGCTTGCGCCTGGGGGCGGTGATGTTCGGGCAGGGTCAGGTCGTTGAGCAGGCCCAGCAGTGTCTGTTCGATGTGTACCGCGACCGAGCTGTAGCTGGGTTCGGGGGATGACGGCAGCGCGAAGGGGCCGTCTTCTTCGATCTCGGCTTCGTCGACTACAGCGTCTTCAACGTCTTCAACGTCTGCATTCTCGGCCTCTGCGGGCTCTTCGCTCGCTGGCGGGGCTTCAATGTCCTGATCGTCTATCGCAGCTTCGGCCTGCTCGATGGCCTGCTCTTCGCTGATCGGCGCGGGCTCATCGGTGGCTTCGACGGGCGCAGGCTCGGCAAGGGTTTCATCCGAATCCGGAGGCGCCGTGTCGTCAATCACAGCAGGCTCGGCAGTGGCGGAATCAACGGCTTCAGGTGCCGCAGGCCCAGGCGCCTCGACGGGGAGCGATTCAGCCAGCACCACCTCAGGCTCCGACGCCCTGGGCTCGGCGACTGGGGCGGGTGATTCAGGCGCGTGCGCAGGTTGCGTAGCCGCAGGCGCCTCCACAGCCGGGGTGACGAGTGCCGCAACAGGGGTTTCGGCGGGAGCCGGCTCTGCCCCGTCCGAAGCATCCCGGCTACCAAACAGCCGTTGCAGGAATCCTGGCCGCGCCACTTCCTCCGGATGCTCAAGCTGAGAAAACGCCTGGCCCTGCAGGCCGCTCAGCTCGCTGAGCAGCAGCGGCAGCTCACGGGCCTGGGTGACGCGATCTTCCAGGTTCTTGGCGAAGCGCTTGAGGGGTTTGGCGACTTCCCGGGGCAAGGGCAGGCTTTGCAGTTGTGTCACCAGCGAGGTCAGGGCCGTGGCCATCTGCTCGACACGCTGTTCGCGACGCTGCTCGGAATCGAGTACGGCTTTTTCAAGGCGCGGAATCAGCGCGGCCAGGCCTGCGTCCATGTCGTCCTTGCGCACGACTTCGCGCATTTCCTTCATGCACTGGTCTACCGCCTTGTCGGCACCTTCCGCCGCAAGGCTGCTGCGCACCAGGCCGCGACGCAACAGGTCGAGGCGGGCATTCCAGCGCTTTTCGAGCTTGTCTTGGCGCTCGATGCTCTTGAGGTATTTTTCTTTCCAGCGTTCAGCTTCGTCGCTCATTCCGAGGATCCGCGAGGAGATGGGCTTGTTATCGGCAGGGAGTCCCCAATTAATGAGGCCGGCAAGCGAATCTCCACCGCGACGGGCAGATGATCGGAGATGGGCTGAGCCAGTACCTGCACTTTCTCAAGTGTCAGGGTCGGGCTCAAGAGGATGTGGTCCAGGCAGCGCTGCGGGCGCCAACTGGGAAAGGTGGCTTCGATCTGTGGCGCCAACAGGCCTAGATCACGCAGGGGCGAGGTTTCCAGCAGGTCGGCGGCATGGGTGTTCATGTCGCCCATCAGCACCTGGTGCCGATAACCGCCGATAAGCTCGCGAATGTAGGCCAACTGGCGGGTCCGGGTGCGCGCCCCCAGTGCCAGATGCATGACCACCACCACCAGCGCGTCCTCGCCTTCGCCGAAACGAACCAGGATCGCGCCGCGCCCGGCGGGGCCTGGCAAGGGGTGGTCTTCGATGTCATGGGGGCGCAAACGGCTCAGCACGCCATTGCTGTGCTGGGCGAAGCGCCCCAGGTTGCGATTGAGCTGTTGATGCCAGTACGGGAATGACCCGAGCTGGGCCAGGTGCTCGACCTGATTGATGTAGCCTGATCGCAGGCTGCCGCCATCGGCTTCCTGCAGGGCGACCAGATCGTAGTCGGCAAGCAGGTTGCCGATCTTCTGCAGATTTCCGGCACGACCATTGTGGGGCAGCAGGTGCTGCCAGCCACGGGTCAGGTAGTGCCGGTAGCGCTCGGTACTGATGCCCACCTGAATGTTGAAGCTGAGCAGACGCAGCCGGCCATCGGACGGCAATCCGGTCTGCTCCAGGTGACGCTCGTTGACCTTCGCCGAATGCCGGGCAACGGCGCGTTCAGTACCCCAGCGCGTGATCACGGGCGCTCACTTGGCTGCTGCACGTTCTTTGGCGATCAGCTGATCGGCCACGTCCAGCGTCTGCTCCGGACCACCGGCCGAGGCCAGGTCGAAACGGTACTTGCCGTTGACGATCATGGTCGGAACGCCGGAAATCTCGTACTTCTTGGCCAGTTCCTTGTACTGGGCGATCTTGCCCTTCACAGCGAACGAGTTGAAGGTTTCCAGGAACTTGGTCTTGTCGACGCCCTGGGTGGCGACGAATTCGGCCATGTCATTCGGGTCGGTCAGACGCTTGCCGCCTTTCTGGATGGCGTCGAATACGGCGGTGTGGACTTTCTTCTCTACACCCATGGTGTCCAGGGTGATGAACAGCTGGCCGTGGGCATCCCATGGGCCGCCGAACATGGCAGGGATGCGCACGAAGTGCACGTCGGCCGGCAGTTTTTCAATCCATGGATTGATGGTTGGCTCGAAGGCGTAGCAGTGCGGGCAGCCGTACCAGAACATCTCGACGACTTCGATCTTGCCTGGTTCGGAAACAGGGACGGCGCTGCTCAGCTGGACATATTGCTTGCCAGCTTCGATAGGCTCTGCAGCTTGAGCGGTCAGACCGAACAGGCTGGTGAACACCAGAGCGGCGCTGAGAATCAGATTACGCATGCTTAACTCCTGGGCATGAAAGGCCACCTCGATACCGGCAGTTGGACCGGAGGAGGTGATACGAGTTCGCAAGTGTAACGCCTGTGCGCACAAAAAAGGGCAGCCGTTCGCTACCCTTTTTAGCCCGTCTGCACGGGAATCGTGAAGAAGTGTGAAACCGCGCCAAAAGCCTCTAGATCAGGGGCTTCGCGTTAATCCGGCGTTAATGCAGACCCTGTATGTAGGCCGACAACGCGTCGATATCCTTGTTGCTGAGCTTGGACGCAATGGTGCGCATGACCATGGTGTCGCCATCGTTGGTGCGCTCCCCTTCGCGGAACGCCGTGAGCTGTTTCTTCACGTAGTCGGCGTGCTGCCCGCCCAGGTGCGGAAAGCCTGCGGCAGCGTTGCCGGCGCCATTGGGCGAATGGCAGCCCGTGCAGGCCGGCATGCCCTGATCCAGCTTGCCGCCCCGGAATAAAGCCTCGCCCCTGGCGACAAGGTTCGCATCGGCGGCGCCGACACTGCCGCGCTGGCTGGCGAAATAGGCCGCGATGTCGGCCAGGTCCTGGTCGCTCAGGTTATTGAGCAGGCCGGTCATCTCCAGCACCACACGCTTGCCGTCCTTGATCTCGTGGAGCTGCTTGAGCAGGTAACGCTGGCCTTGCCCTGCCAGTTTCGGAAAATTGGGCGCCATACTGTTGCCGTCCGGCCCGTGGCAGGCACCGCACACAGCGGTTTTCGGCTGGCCAGCGGCGGGATCGCCCACCGGGATGTCAGCAGCTTGCGCGGCGCCAGAAATACCCAGGGTCAACAGCAGACTCACCAGTAGTTTGTTCATCGGCTAATCCAATGGATTTTATTGTTGGTGTAAGGTTAGCCCGACTTGCGCGAACTTCTATCCTGCTGACGCACAAAGCACACACAAAATCTGCGGCATTATATACTTGCGCCCATCAAACGGAAAAAGACACCCCGCTGGCGCCAAACCGCGCCAACGCCCTCACCGGATATCCCATGCAACTCAAGAACCCGATCCTCGGTTTGTGCCAACAAGCCAAGTTCATGCTCAGCGCCGCCAAAGTCGATCAGTGCCCCGATGACGAAGGCTTCGAAGTCGCCTTCGCCGGGCGTTCCAACGCCGGTAAATCCAGCGCGCTGAACACCCTGACCCACGCAAGCCTTGCGCGTACCTCGAAAACCCCGGGCCGCACCCAGCTGCTGAACTTCTTCAGTCTGGACGACGATCGCCGTCTGGTCGACTTGCCAGGCTACGGCTACGCGAAAGTGCCAATCCCGCTCAAGCAGCACTGGCAGCGTCACCTTGAGGCGTACCTGGGCAGCCGGGAGAGCCTGAAGGGGCTGATTCTGATGATGGACATTCGCCATCCGATGACCGACTTCGACCTGCTGATGCTCGACTGGGCCAATGCCAGTGGCATGCCGATGCACATCCTGCTGACCAAAGCCGACAAACTGACCTTCGGCGCGGCCAAGAACACGCTGCTCAAGGTCCAGTCCGAAATTCGCAAAGGTTGGGGCGACACCGTCACCATCCAGCTGTTCTCGGCACCCAAGCGCATGGGCCTGGAAGAGGCCTACACCGTGCTGGCCGACTGGATGGAACTGGAAGACAAAGCGCCTGCGGCCTGAATCGCAGGCAAAAAAAACCCCGGACTTCATATGGGGAGGGGAAGTTCGGGGTCCAAGTCCAGACCGCTCGGGAGTGGTCCGGATATCTGCCAACACTTAACACAACATAGGAGCATGAGCGGCTACGTCAGCCACTCGCAAGCTCTGACCGGGTAATGTTCGCGGAAGTTCAAAATCCGCGGAAATTTAATGTTCAGGCGCGCAACGCCCCCGTAGCAGCACGGCTTGCCGGCGGGAGCGATTTTGAAGGCGCCCCCGCCGGCAAGCCGTGCTGCTACGGGTTGAGTGACTCTTAGTGCGCCTCATCCCAGTTATTGCCCACGCCCACTTCCACCAGCAGCGGCACGTCCAGTTCGGCGGCGCCGCTCATGTGCACGCGGATTTCCTGGCTGATCTGCTCGACCAGGTCCTCACGCACTTCCAGCACCAGTTCGTCGTGCACCTGCAGGAT
>Ga0207655_1003038_pt1 | contig 12808 bp, 13 predicted proteins | sample KBSM44metaG_FD_184398 | JGI IMG/M metagenome (GOLD analysis project Ga0207655, IMG submission 184398) | Miscanthus rhizosphere microbial communities from Kellogg Biological Station, Michigan, USA - KBS M4-4 metaG (SPAdes) (version 2) | ecosystem: Host-associated > Plants > Roots > Rhizosphere >...
GCCATCATCTTCAACGGAATAACGCTTGCGTACTATGACCGGAAAAGCCAGAGTGTGGTCCGGATAGACTGAAAAGTGTTACCTATGTTCCCGGTCTGATCTGTCACCTATGTATCCGGTCATACAGAAGCGCCACCGGGCGTTAAGGCGACTCAGTCCTCAAAGAACCAATACCCGCTGTTCACCAGCGCGGCCAGCATCGCAAGGAAAGACGGGTCTTCCAGCGCGTCGCCAAAGATATCGGCAGTCAATACCATATGACCGGCGATGGCGTCGAGCGCAGGGCGGTGCGGTGAGTCCAGCTTCTCGCCGTTAACGAAAACGTCTTCACCAATGCGCAGTACGCGCAGGCCGCCGAGGCGAACCAGTTTGTCACCCTGCTGCAGCGCATCGTAAATCTCGTCTGCCTGGTACGGCGGCTCCGGCGGCGCAACGTCCAGCTCGTGACGTGACTGGCTGACAAACTCACCAAACCACTGTTTAAAGTGCCCAGGCTCGTTGATCAGGTCCAGCATCATGCCGCGCAGCTTATCCAGCTCCTCCGGCAGAATGTCGGCGGGATGTTCGCGCGATGGCACATCCGGATCGCTATAGCGGTAGCTGCCCAGCTCGCGCTGCAGAACGTAGTCTGCGAAGCCGCTGATCATCTCGCGCCCGCTCGGCGCGCGGAATCCGACCGAATAGTTCAGGGAATTTTCCAGGGAGTAACCTTCGTGCGGGAATCCTGGCGGGATATAGAGAATATCGCCCGGCTCCAGCTCCTCGTCGATAATGCCTTCAAACGGATCGACCTGAAGCAGATCGGGATGCGGGCAGTGCTGCTTCATCGGCACTTTCTCACCGACGCGCCAGCGACGGCGGCCCGTCCCCTGAATGATAAACACGTCGTACTGATCGAGATGGGGGCCAACGCCTCCGCCCGGCACGGAGAAGGAGATCATCAGATCGTCCATGCGCCAGTCCGGCAGGGCGCGGAAAGGACGCATCAGGGCGGCAGTGGGTTCATGCCAGTTATTGACCGCCTGCACCAGTAACGACCAGTTGTTTTCGCCCAGGTGATCGTAGCTTTCGAATGGACCGTGGCTGACCTGCCATTTCCCGTCCTGGTGGCTTACCAGGCGGCTGTCCACTTCGTTTTCCATGGCCAGACCGGCCAGTTCGTCAGGTGAGATAGGGTCGACAAAATTGCTGAACCCGCGTTTAAGAACCACCGGGCGTTTCTGCCAGTAACGTTCAATAAACTCGGGCCAGTTAAGTGCTAAGTGATATTCCATATTATATTATTCCGCAGGCTCTTATTGAGTCGGATTATAACGGAAGCGCAGGAGCCTGGGTGCGAGATCCGCGCATTTTTCACATATCGGGTTAACTCTCGTTCGATGTGGGCTGCTGTCGACCAAAAATCACCTCCATTCTGGCACCGCCCAGCAGGCTTTCTTCCGTCTCAATTTTGCCGTCGTACTGCTCGACAATTTCAAGTGCCACCGATAAGCCAACGCCCTGACCGGGGCGCAGCGTATCGGCACGCTGGCCGCGGTCAAATACAACCTCACGCTTATTGCGTGGAATGCCGGGTCCATCGTCCTCGACGATAATATGCAGCTCGTTATCCGTCACCCGCGCGGAAACCTCCACGAATTCCAGGCAGTATTTACAGGCGTTATCGAGCAGGTTGCCCATCACTTCCATGAAATCATTTTTCTCGCCTACAAAGCTGATTTCAGGCGAGATATCAAGGCTGATGTTGACCCCTTTGCGCTGATAGACCTTGTTGAGCGCGGAGGTCAGGTTATCCAGCAAGGGCGCGACAGGATGCAGTTCCCTGCTCATGAGCGCGCTGCCGCTACGCATGCTGGCCCGGTGCAGATAGTAGCCAATTTGCTGCGAGATACGGCTGATCTGCTCGAGCATTACAGGCTCGGCATCGTCGACGCTAAGTTTTGAGCTGCGCATTGAGCGCAGGGTACTTTGCATCACGGCGAGCGGCGTTTTAAGACTATGGGTGAGATCGGTAAGGGTGGTGCGATATTTATCGTAACGCTCGCGTTCGCTTTTTAGCAGGCGGTTGAGGTTACGTACCAGGCTGGTCAGTTCACGCGTCGTGTCCGGATTGAGTTTTTCCCGGTGATGTTCTTCCAGCTCGCGAACCTCTTTTGCCAGAGATTCAATCGGGCGCAAGCTCCACCATGCCGCGATCCACAGCAGCGGGATCACCAGCAGCAAATTGGCGGCCAGAACGTAAACGAACCAGCTCCAGACCATATAAGAGCGTTTAAGCTCTACCGGAATGGTATCGACCACCACGATGGTCAGCTGCGGCATACCCATCGTCGCCGGGTAGAGGTTGATCGCAACGGAGTGCGTCATCTCCGTTTCGGCATCATCGGCGCGGATTTCATTCAGCTTTTGCTGCAGGGAGCGATCCTCACGCAGCAGCGAGCTGGTGGTATTAAGATCGGCCTCAATTTCATGGAAACCGTTGGTCTTTAGCCATTCAGGACGAATGCTCTTAACCAGCCACGGAACGTCACGTTGTGCCCAGAGCAGTTTCCCTTTTTCATCGTAAATGAGCGCCAGCGTCGGGCTTTGCTGGTTCAGATTGTCCGGCAAATCGACGGTGATATGGTTATTTTCCCATTTCGCCAGGGTGTAAAACAGGTTGCTTTCACCGCGCAGCAGGCGAAAGGTCGTTTTGTCAAAACTGACGCTATAGCCGACCAGCGCCACCATGCCGTAAGAAAGCGACAGCACCAGCACGACGGCAGCTGTCGCCAGTAAAAAACGAACCCGCAGAGACAGGGGCAGGATATGGCGCAAAATCCCTTTCATTTAGCGCAGTTCGAACAGGTAGCCCTGACCACGCACGGTCGTGATCACATCCTGCGGGTACTGCGCCTGGATTTTTTTACGTAAACGCCCCATCAGCACGTCAATGGTGTGGCTCTCCCGCAGTTCAGCATCCGGATAGAGCTGGAGCATCAGGGAGTCTTTACTCACCACTTTGCCGTTATTACGGATCAGGGTTTCCATGATGGTGTATTCGAAGGCGGTCAGCTTGATCACCTCATCATTGATGGAGAATTCACGGCGCGAGAGGTCCACCTGGAAAGGCGGGATGGAGATAACCTGGGAGGCAAGACCGCTGTTGCGGCGCAGCAATGCCTGCATGCGCGCGGCGACCTCTTCAATATGAAACGGCTTGGTGACGTAATCATCCGCACCCGCGCTGAGGACTTCCACCTTATCCTGCCAGCCTTCACGGGCGGTTAACACCAGTACCGGGAGCGAGACGTCATGGCTGCGCCAGCGGCGAATCAGCGACAGACCGTCTTCATCAGGTAATCCTAAATCAACGATGGCGATATCAGGTAAGTGTTCATTGAGATAATAATCGGCTTCTTTTGCGTCTTCAGCATCGTCCACCTGATGTCCCATCTCCTGAAGCTGAACCTTCAGGTGATGGCGTAGCAATGCGTTATCCTCAACAACCAAAACGCGCATCATCTTTTCTCCCAGAAATAATTGTATGAATAGTTTAACGCTGATTATGTTGTTGTGGGGATAAACATTGAGTAAACCGGGGGAAAAGCAGCCCCCTTTCCGGGCGGAAAGGGGGGAGGGGCGTTACTTCAGCTCGTCGACCATGGTAACGGCACGGCCAATGTAGTTGGCGGGCGTCATGGCCTTCAGGCGCGTTTTCTCATCTTCTGGCAGTTCCAGGCTGTCGATAAACTGCTTCATGCCTTCGGCGTCAACGCGCTTGCCGCGAGTCAGCTCCTTCAGTTTCTCGTACGGCTTTTCGATGCCGTAACGACGCATGACGGTCTGAATAGGCTCGGCCAGCACTTCCCAGTTGTGATCCAGCTCGTCCAGCAGACGGTCGCGGTTTACTTCCAGCTTGCTCACGCCTTTCAGGGTCGATTGATACGCGATCAGCGCATAGCCAATGCCCACGCCAAGGTTGCGCAGCACGGTGGAGTCCGTCAGGTCGCGCTGCCAGCGGGAAACCGGCAGTTTGCTCGCCATATGCTGCAGCAGGGCGTTCGCCAGGCCCAGGTTGCCTTCGGAGTTTTCGAAGTCGATTGGGTTTACCTTGTGCGGCATAGTAGAAGAACCAATCTCACCGGCGATGGTTTTCTGCTTGAAATGGTTCAGGGCGATGTAACCCCACACGTCACGGTCGAAGTCGATCAGGATGGTGTTAAAGCGCGCGATGCAATCAAACAGCTCTGCGATGTAGTCGTGCGGCTCGATCTGAGTGGTGTACGGGTTCCACTGAATGCCCAGCGAGGTCACGAACTCTTCGCTGAACTGGTGCCAGTCCACTTCCGGGTAGGCGGCAATGTGGGCGTTGTAGTTACCCACGGCACCGTTGATTTTGCCGAGGATCTCAACCTGCTCTAACTGACGGAACTGGCGCTCCATACGGTACGCCACGTTCGCCATCTCTTTACCCATGGTGGACGGGGTGGCCGGCTGGCCGTGGGTACGGGACAGCAGCGGAATGTCGCGGTATTCCACTGACAGGGCTTTCACCGCATCAATGATTTTACGCCAGTAAGGCAGAACAACGTCTTTACGCGCGGTGGAGAGCATCAGGGCGTGAGACAGGTTGTTGATGTCCTCAGACGTGCAGGCAAAGTGAATGAATTCAGACACCGCGTGCAGGGCAGGAACGCTTTCCACTTTCTCTTTAAGGAAGTATTCAACCGCCTTCACGTCGTGGTTGGTGGTGCGTTCAATGGTCTTGATGCGGGCGGCATCTTCTTCGTTAAAGTCAGCAACGATTTTATCAAGGTAATCGTTTGCTTTTGCATCCAAAGCAGGAACTTCCTTGATTGCTGTCTGGGCAGCCAGCTTTTGCAGCCAGCGTACTTCAACCTGAACACGGAACTTCAGCAGACCATATTCGCTGAAGATCACGCGCAGCGCGCTGACTTTATCGCCGTAGCGTCCATCGACAGGGGATACGGCGGTCAGTGAGGATAATTCCATAATTGGCAACTCCGGGAGGTTAACAATGAGCAAGAATTTGTTTTGCCTGAGTCGTCAGGCGATTACGAGAAAACATTAACTGCAGGCGGCCACCGCCAACCTGGTGCCACAGCACGGCGGCGCGAATGCCCGCCAGCAGCGAGGCGCGAACCTTCGCCTGAACCTGCGGGCTTTGCAATACGGCAGGGGAACCGGTGACCTGAATGCGTGGCCCTAACGGGCTAATCACGTCGACATAAATACCGGCCATCGCGCTCAGCAGCGTTTCGGACTGCAGATCGAAGTGATCCAGCTGGCGCTGCAGGCCGGCAATGCGATCCCCGAGCGTGTCCATCGCGCCTTTCGCGCCGTTCAGCTTACGTTCCAGCACCATCAGGCTGAGGGTGTAGCGGGTCAGTTCCGCATTCAACCCCTGACGGTTGCTGGCGTTGAGGACGCCGAGTAAGGTTTCAAGACCGAGGCGAAGATTGGTTTCACTGCCGCCGAAAACGCCCAGCGTGGAGCCTGGGTTAAGATCGATCACGCTGTTGAGCGAAACGTGCAGGGCGTCAGCGTCGCAATGACCCTGATGCGCAAGCTGTTGCACCAGACGGGCAGACTGGCAAATTCCGGCCAGTGCCAGGGTGATGTCGTAATAGTTCTTCGCCACACGGTCTCCTTTATGTGTGCAATCGGGTTAAACAGCGGGCAGCGGCAGGCGCTGTTCAATGATCCCACCGCCCAGGCAGATTTCGCCGCTGTAGAAGACGGCAGACTGGCCTGGCGTGACGGCAGAAACCGGCTCGTCAAAACGCACGTCAATGCGGTCGTCATCCAGCGCGGTGACGGTGCAGGGGATGTCGGTCTGACGATAGCGCGTTTTAACCGTGCAGCGCAGCGTGCCCTTCAACGGTTCGCGGTCGACCCAGTGCAGCTGCTGTGCGATAAGCCCAATGGACATCAGACGCGGGTGGTCGTGGCCCTGCGCGACAATCAGGATATTGTTTTCGACATCTTTGTCGACAACGTACCATGGATCTTCGCTACCTTCTTTCGTACCGCCGATACCCAGACCTTTACGCTGGCCGAGGGTGTGGTACATCAGGCCCTGATGCTGGCCAATCTCTTCACCATCGACGGTCACAATTTTGCCCGGCTGCGCAGGCAGGTAGCGTCCGAGGAATTCGCGGAATTTACGCTCGCCGATGAAGCAGATGCCGGTAGAGTCTTTTTTCTTCGCGGTGATCAGGTCCAGCTCTTCGGCGATTTTTCGCACTTCCGGTTTTTCCAGCTCGCCGACCGGGAACAGGCTTTGGGCAATCTGTTCGTGGCTCAGCGTATAGAGGAAATAGCTCTGATCTTTGTTGCCGTCCAGACCGCGCAGCAGCTGGCTTTTGCCATTCACGTCTGCGCGACGCACGTAGTGACCGGTCGCAATGTAGTCTGCGCCCAAATCTTCCGCAGCGAATTCCAGGAAGGCTTTGAATTTAATCTCTTTGTTGCACAGGATATCCGGGTTTGGCGTGCGGCCCGCTTTGTACTCTTCGAGGAAGAGTTCAAAGACGTTGTCCCAGTATTCTGCGGCAAAGTTAACGGTGTGCAGTTCAATGCCGAGCTTGTCGCACACGGCCTGCGCATCGGCGAGATCCGCAGCGGCAGTGCAGTATTCCTCGCCATCGTCTTCCTCCCAGTTCTTCATGAACAGGCCCTCCACCTTATAGCCCTGCTGTTGCAACAGGTAGGCGGAAACGGAGGAATCGACACCGCCGGACATGCCGACGATCACTTTTTTCTGGCTGTTATCTGACATGGAATACTCACGACATTGAACTTCAAGGCGGCGTATTCTATCACGCCCCCCCACCATTGGCACCCTCTGTAAAAGGCCAGTTAAATTCGCCGATGACGTCAAGCGGCAGGCGTGTGCCTGACTGCCAGCAGCGAATGCTTTCCGCAACCAGCGGCGAGCGCAGGTTTGGCGCGTTCAGGATCTCGTCTGCAGTGACCCACAGACAGCGGTCGATATCGTCATCATGGGGCTCAGTGGCGCACGTATCGCTAAGCTCAACGGCAAAAAGGAAGCGCAGGAAAGGGGTCTGGTCAGGGGCAATCCACTGGTGCATGCGAATAAATTGCTGCGGTTCAGCGTGGATCCCCGTCTCTTCCCAGAGCTCGCGCTTTGCGGCCTGCAGCAGCGTTTCGTTGGCTTCAAGATGTCCGGCGGGCTGGTTCCACAGCGCCTTACCGTTGATGCTCTCTTCAACAACCAGAAATTTGCCCTGCGCGTGAACCACGCAGGCGACGGTGACGTGAGGTTTAAACATACTCTCTCCTTAAGGGGCAACGTCGCGCCATTCGCCGTTTGCCAGCAAATCCAGCGTGTAGTTGCCCATGGCATAGCGGATCAGGCGCAGGGTAGGGAAGCCCACGTGGGCGGTCATGCGGCGAACCTGGCGGTTACGGCCTTCATAAAGGGTGATTTTAAGCCAGCTTGTCGGAATGGATTTGCGTTCGCGAATCGGCGGATTGCGCGGCCACAGCCACTCCGGCTCATTCACGCGTTCAATACCTGCCGGCAGGGTTGGACCGTCGTTTAAGGTGACCCCGGCGCGGAGTTTTGCCAGGGTTTCGTCGTCCGGCTCGCCTTCCACCTGCACGAAATAGATTTTCCCGGTGCGTTTGCCCGGCTGGGTGAGTTTTGCCTGTAACGCACCATCGTTGGTTAAGACCAGCAGCCCTTCGCTGTCGCGGTCCAGTCGCCCGGCGGCGTAGACGCCCTGAACGGGGATGTAGTCCTTCAGCGTGCTGCGCCCGGCCTCGTCGGTGAACTGCGGCAAAACATCGTAGGGTTTATTGAACAGAATCACCCGCGTTGGCTGGGTTTCTTGCGGCTTTTTGGCGGCTTGTCGCGAGCTGAATCGCTCAACCCGGTGTTTTCTAAAAGGTGTCTTAGAATCATTATAGTATTTACGGGCATTGCTCATATAATGCCCTCAATAAGGCGATTCGAGAGATTCAAAGCTATGTGTGTTGCTATCGGGTACATGCGTTACTCGTCAAAACTTCAAGGTGCAGGTTCCACCATTCATCGTCAGAAAAGCCTAATTAATAAATGGGTAGAAGACCAGAAAACTCATCACGGTAAAGTGTATGAGGTCAAATTCTACACGGATAAGGGGTTGTCAGGTTGGACGGGTGAAAACTTACTTGCAGGTGCGTTAGGTCGATTGATTGAGGAAGTTGAAGCTGGTGGTTATCCAGAAGGGACACCAATTATCCTCGAATCCATAGACAGACTTTCCAGACAAGGGCATGAGGAAGCAACAGCAATCCTACGTCGATTGACCTCTACTGGTTGTGTTGTACACAGCATTCTTGACCGTCAGGTTATCCAGCGTTCAGACTTGAAAACATTTATTGGTGCTATGCAAATCATCGCAGTAGCTGAACGTGGTAGGGAAGAGTCAGACATCAAATCTGAACGTGTCTCCAGTTCCAAGGAGCGCAACTATGAACTTGCCAAACTTGGTAAGAAGTTGGTGACAAGAAATCTACCAGGCTGGATTTACCTTGACCAAAAAGGGAAGATGCAGATTGACCCCGCAAAGCAGAAACTGGTGAAGGAAATCTTCGAAATGCGCCTTGCTGGTCGCACATATCAGGGTATTGCAGAGACTATGACTAACAGAGGTGAACCCGTTCTCAATGAGCGTAAAGGTGCTCAACGTTGGCTACCAAATTCAATCAGGACTCTGCTACACAGTCGTTCAGTTATCGGTGTGCTCCCTGCATCCAAAGTGAACGACAAATACAAAGAGATAGAAGACTACTTCCCCTCAGCGATTACCAAAGACCTGTTCTATGCCGTCAATGACCTGAATGTTCCTGCTGTACGTAGTCGTGAGAAGAAGCAATATCCTGAGACAGTATTCCTGTTTAAAGGTCTCGTAAAGTGTCGCTACTGCAAAGGTAATGTTTTTCTAAATGGTGCGAAACCTGGATATTGGGGAAGAATACGGTGTATCGGTCATCATGATAAAGACTGTGATGCTCCATCGTTACCACGCTACGACTTTGAACAGAGTCTGATTACAAGAATGTTCCCGCTGCTGAAATCTATGGATGTCAGGACAGAGGAAAACCCCGTTGCAGTGTTACAGGCGAAAATTGACCATCTGACGAATATCCTCGAAGGTTACTATGATGACCTAGAAGAAATCCCTCGTGAAGATAAACCTCGTCGTAAGAGTATCAACGAGCGTATCTCCAAACGTGCCAACGAAAAGGAAGAGTACGAGAGACAACTCGTGGTAGTTCGTCGCAAGATGGAAGTTCGAACTGAGAATACACTTCCAGATTTGAATTATGATGACTATAGCGACAGGTTGAAAATGCAACTGGTCATCAGTCGTAATATTGAGCGTATCGTACTGGATTCACTCTTCGATAAAGTTCATATCAAACTGGTCAATGGAAATGCACTGATGAACTTCCCCCTTTACGGTGATGTGGATGGTTCGAGGTTAGTTATCACTGCCAAAGAAAACACAGGTATTACTGATGTTGAGAGAATACTTGGTTTAGATGATGCAATGCCTACAGTTTACAACCTTGCTCCGTCCAGTGGGGAATTTATGGATGACAGGGAGTTCCCCGAAGTAGAACCAGATTATCCGAACACTGACGAGTAATAATGAAAGTCTGGAGAGTGATTGCTCCAGACATTTTATTATTCAGGTTTTTTCCAGTCTTTGTATGTATATCTTTGAATGGCTTCATCCACAGGAATACCAACATATACCGCTAGTCTTTCAAAGTTTGGTTTTGCTAGGGGTTGTATAGTTTTAAGAAATTTCGGTTGATTATTACTATAAGTTGGTAATCCACCCCATTCTCTAATTCGACTTAACTCGATATTACTTGTGGCAATAGCAGGAAACTCAAGTAAGAAGTTATGCAACTCAATAATCACATGGTCAGTCAATGCAATAGCTTGCTCAGTTACGTCTACAAATCCACCACATAATTGTTGACCAAGTATCTTTGGTAATTCTGCAAAGGTTTGAAAGTCAGACAGGTCAAGTGTTCTTACCTTTTCTTTAGCAATTTCACTCAATCCATTTCTCACTACCAGAAATTCCATAATCTGATTGTAGTTGTTGAACATAGAACTTACTCTCACAACATTACGCCATGAATACATAAGTTCATCAGTTGGTGGTGACTGTACTTTAATTTTGAACAGTCGGTGTTTTATATCCCATATTAACTTAACAAAGAATGGTTTATTGGCTGTTGGAATCGTTCTGATGAAATAAAGCGTACTGGCATTGAATGCCACCTCATCCTTTTTGACAAGCATTGTTGGATAGGCAAAGGCACGATAAAGAGGTTCGTCAAAATCAATGTGATTATAATTGGCTTTTATCGCCACCAGGTTGTTCAGGCATTCATGCGCCTTAACGAATGTCTCATTGGCTGCAACAAAATTGCTTTTCGTAATGTTCTTCAATTCCTGCTTGTGGTTGATGTAGATAGCAGACATGCCACCAAGCAGGGCAGAGAAGAAAGCCAATGCTATTGGGAAGACATAATCCTTCAAATAATCGGGTGACGGCTGGAGTGAAACAATTGCTTTAGCGAGTAGTATTGCATCAGGACTCATGGAACGAACCTCTACAATGTCATTTGCCGAAATGATACCTCACCTTTCCCCGTTTGGCTGTAACGGTGTTGCTCGATGATCGCTTGATGGTAGGTGACTTTGTGCGCCTGAACGACATTGGAGACCTTGCAGGGGATTACCGTATCAATTCCATCAGAAATCAGTTGAGCTACCGTCAAGGCGATTGGACAACTGAACTTGAGTGTGTGGCGGTGTAACTAATGCGACTACTCAAAAAACAAACACTGACGGTGAAGCGTAAATCTGCAAAGGCTGGTCACTACAACGAAGACGGCGATTGGGTATCTGATACCAACGTTGTTACGGTCAAAATCAAGGGTAACGCTCAACCGTATATCAAGGGTTCTGTGAAGAATAACGCTCAGCAGGTTTTACCAAATGGTGTAACGCTGGCTGATACGAGAATCCTTTTTACAGACGCGAAACTAATCACAGGGGATGACCGTACATGGTCTGAGGCTGGCATTGTGGAAATTGACTGTCAGGAGTACGAAGTATTCTCCGAGTTTGATTATCGTGACCAGTTGCCTCATACATCCCACGGTGAATATCTGGTAATCAGGAGAGACAAACTGAATGGATAATTGCTGTATTACTCTGGATGACACAATTCATACTGCTCTCCAGAAACTCAAGCAACAGTAAAACTGTTAATTGACGATAAAGACAACTCCCTTAATGACACTGAGAAAAGTTACTTTGCACATATGTTGAGTTACTTCATCAAGCAACATCCAGTGACCTGCTACGTGCTGCATAAGCACAGTCTGAAATGGTCACTACAGGGAAGGGGGAAGGGTGTTCTGTGCAAGTTCATTGAAGCTGCTGACAGTATGCCTGACAAACTCCAGACCATGACGATTCACTATGACCCGTTTGACAAGCGTTACATTCTGGAGGCGCATCTTGGATAGCAATGAATGCAGAATACTTAGCTTTTCTATTGTTGACCTTCCACAACCTCTGGAACATGTTTCTACAGACGAGCGCTCTGGATTGGGTAATTTTCCAGATGCTGCGCAATCAGGTATGGTTGATAGTCAGAGCACACTTCATAATGTTTTTCAGCTAAACGTAACCCTGTCCCACTGGTAGAGATACTGGTGACAGGTTTTTTTCATTTCATTCGCTACTGCATTTAATTCCAGTACATTTGAAGATGAACTGAATCAACTCGTCTGCACACTGTTCCGGTCTATCGTACAGGTCTGAGTGAAACACTCCATCTTTACGGGTGGTAAAGAAGTGCATGTGTTCAGGTTTAACGGGTACAGACACAAGGCGCTTGATGGAGTCTACGCAACACCGAAATTTAAACTTGTTCCCGCTTCTCTGAACCATGTGCAAACCAGTAGAGGTGTTGCCAGTAGTCTTGATGATACTCACCATTTGATGTCACTCCACTTCGATACAGGAACTAATTTTCATATTGCCTTGATAGGTATCTAACACGCCATCAGTTCTGATACGTATATCTTCTGCATCCTGACCAGGCGTAGGATTGATTTCTTCCCAAATATCCTCAGTGATTTTCTTAGCGTAGTACACCTCTGCTCCTTGACGCTGTAGTGACATTGCACCAGAGTTAGCATTTACCGCTGTGTAAAGGTCAGGGGCTTGCTGTGGTGTGCCTGTGAACAGCCACGTACATGAATAGTGTTTCTGATACTTGAAGTTGATTCCTTCTGTTGCAGCAGAAGCAGTACCAGTAAGTAGAACCAGAGCAATCAGGGAAAAGCGTTTCATGTGAACCTCAGAAGGAAGCGATGACATAAATTACTCGTTGCAGCGTAGCGCATCCATGACTTTTGATAACTTTCCCAAACGTGCGAGAGAATGGTTAGTTGCTGAATCGAGGGATGTCAAACTTTGACCAAAATTTACCCTGTTAGTTAACTCTGGCAGGGTTTTTTGTTGTGTGGAATCTGGTATAACTAATTGATGTCAGATTGGATTCTTGAAAAATGCACAAAATACTATGATTCATCTAAAAGAAGTTTTCTTCATGGTATTTTCAGGCGTTATCAATTGCCGCATTATAGCCTAATAACGAAGACCTTTCATGGCGGCAGACAATCAGGTAGTATCGAAAGGCTCATTACAATTTATTAACATAAGATCAGTAACAACCAGAAGCGCTCGAAGGAG
>Ga0207655_1003042_pt1 | contig 12803 bp, 12 predicted proteins | sample KBSM44metaG_FD_184398 | JGI IMG/M metagenome (GOLD analysis project Ga0207655, IMG submission 184398) | Miscanthus rhizosphere microbial communities from Kellogg Biological Station, Michigan, USA - KBS M4-4 metaG (SPAdes) (version 2) | ecosystem: Host-associated > Plants > Roots > Rhizosphere >...
CATCCCGAACCGTGCCGACGAAATCACACAACTCCTCGTAACTGTCCCGCCCATTGATCCCGATCCGATGTTTCACAGTCACCGGAATCGACACCGCATCCCGCATCGCCTTCACACAATCAGCCACCAACTGCGGATGCCCCATCAGGCACGCACCGATCATATTGTTCTGCACCCGATCACTCGGGCAGCCGACATTCAGATTCACCTCGTCGTAACCGTGCTCCTGCGCCATGCGCGCGCACATCGCCAGGTCCAGCGGCACACTGCCGCCGAGTTGCAGCGCGAGCGGGTGCTCGGCTTCGTTGTGACGCAGGAAGCGGTCGTGATCACCGTTGAGCAGCGCGCCGGTGGTGACCATTTCTGTGTAGAGGAGCGCGTGCTTGGAGAGTAGGCGTAGGAAAAAACGGCAATGCCTATCAGTCCAATCCATCATCGGGGCGACGGAGAAGCGGCGGGAGAGCGGGGCGGGTGTGGCGGTGATTGGGGGCATTGGCGGTTCTGAGATGGGTGAGGCTGGGAGGTGGGGAGTTTATCAGGATTGGGGTTGCTGGGTTTAGGCGAGTCTTACTGCGATGGTTCAGGACATCAGAGCAAAGGCATGGGAGGAAGTCGACTGGATCACTACGAGTAAATAAGTCTGTCCCCATTTTTTGGGATATTGGCATTTAGGATATAGGGATCAAGCCCTTCTACTTTGTAGACGGAAGGATGGCGTTTTGCTAGCGTCCATAGTTGATAGGTGGCTAACCGGCCGTTTGTGGATTCAGAATAGGGACGGAAAGATGGGCGATGAGAATAGCGGTCTCAATATTAAGGCCGATTTGGCGCCAGTATTAACAGCGACTCCAACAGGGTTAAAATTTATCTTCAACCTGTTGCTTGGTAAACGGCACGCAGAAGCGGAACGATTGATTAAACTTTCTGATGCCCAGAATGCTGTGGATGTAAAAAAAATAATATCTGGCGAGGCGTTCTTTGATCATTCCACTCTGAAACTCGTAGAGTCTGAGCAGCTTCCGGTCAATCTATTAATCGCCGAAAAAATTAGAAATGAAGAAACGTCTAATTTGATTGAATGTTCGATGCATGCTGCGAATTATATCGAGGCATCAAAGGAAGATGTGTCGTTGGAGTCATAGGATTTTATAAATCGATGGAAAAGCGAGGCTAAACTAATTTCTTCGGAGGAAGCACAAACTATCTGGGGGCGGGTTTTGGCTCAAGAGGTGAACTCACCGGGTAGCATAAGCTTGAGAACTATTGATGTTATTAAAAACCTCTCTAAAGAAGAGGCGTTAAATTTTAATAACGTCTGCAAATATGTTGTCTTTGACAGCATGGTTGTGGATAACCAAGCTGGCACGCCGATTACTCATCAGGAATTTTCCTCCATTCGAGATGCTGGGCTAATAGCTAGCTACAGCCCTGGCATGTATAGGTCTTATAAGTGGGTGCAGACAACACTATCAATACCGGAGGAAGATGACATAACTGTATTTTACGTTCGGTGTGGTGATCTTTTTATCTTTTTGGAGGAGTCACGTCTGAGTGAATTACAAATTACTACTCCTACCTTTACCTTTTGGGAACTAACAACAGCGGGGCGAGAGCTGTATAAGGTTGTTCGTGAAAGTCTTCCGGTTGAAATAACAGACGCTGCGAAGGTATTGAATAAGTCTGGTGAGGAGTTCATTAAAAAAGCTAAATACACAAGATACACTAATGTGGAGAGAAACGAGGTCGATACTCAATCGATTAAGTGTGTTGAAGGCTAGGTTTTCAATAAATTAATTCTAATTAAGGTAGTGGGCTAAATGGTGTTATTTTCTAGCTCGAAATTAACCTAAATACGAATTTTTTTCAAAAAATCTGAAAGCGAACATTCAGTTGGCATTTTTCGACTCTTTTCGAAAGCTGAAGCATTGCAGCGCTTGCAGTCGCGGCCAGCACAGAGTAGATAGCTACTCGAAGGCGGTGTATGTGTAACGTTGGTACGTAAAACGTACAAAAAATATTAGGTTGCCATATGGCCCTTTATTTGTGGGGCTTAGGATGTCAGTGCTGCCAATCCATCATCGGTGTGACGGAGAAGCGGCGGGAGAGCGGGGCGGGTGTGGCGGTGATTGGGGGCATTTACCCGGAGCTTCTTTTTGCTGCCAGCTTCCATGAATCCGAAGGGGCGTCCGAGGAGGGCGCCCCTTTGTGACGTCAGGACGGTTCAGCATCCATGCGTCGAGCGATGACGTCCAATACATCGCAGCCATCGCGCAAGGGTATGCAGCAAAGCATTGCGAAGTCGCTGAGGATCACCGAGTCCGTGGTGATGTCGCCGCGCATCGCGAGGTTTTCCAGGATCTGCGTTACCGCACCAATTCGGTAGCGGGCGGTGCTAAGCAGTGAGTGCAGCGGTTGGGTGGTGTTTACATACAGCGAGGGAAGGTCGTCAGCGTTGCTGGTTAAAGCCATAAATTCTTTCATGTGAAGCTCCATTAATTTGAGAAAACTACAACTCAATCGTCGCCAAACGAATGGGTGGTAGCCGTACGCGGGTTGGCGAACCGGGCAATGGAGAAACCGGCAGACCCTAAGGTCTCCCGCGCACAGCCACCATAAAACAGGCAGCTAAGTGCGTTCTGAAACGCTCCGAAAATGCTCGAAGGATTCAGTTCAATTGCCATCGAGTCGCCAAACCCGACACGCCATTTTGGCGTTGGGCGGACTATAGACCTCGTGACAAAAGCACAGCAATGGACAAGTGTACGGACAATTCCCAGAGTCGTGTAGGACGTTGCTATTTCGACAGTTTGTCCGGGGAACACCCTTTTTTGCATCAGGAAACCGAAGTACCTGAACAATCGCTGTCACCCAACAAAGTTTCATAATTCCCGGCGGGCTTGCGGCATAGGATGACTACCTAAGGTCACCGCGCTTCCAACCCACAGGGAACTGAAAAATGATCTCGAACCTCGTCAAAGTCGCTCTGATCGCCGGAGCATTGCTGTTGAGCGCCTGTTCGGGTGCAAGCACCCATAGCGAATTTTCGGAAGCCACCCTACCGTCTGCCGGTTTTGGTCCGGGGCCTACCAACAACCCCAGTAAGATGAGTTTCCATGGCAGTGCGCTCGGCAACAGCTTCGGCGAGTACAGTTCGGGGTTGTTGCACGACGACTAGGGTGTGACGCAACGGCGCGTTATTTCTGCCGTTGCGTGTTCTCCGAGGGGCGACTGCTGCGCAGTCGGACGCAGGCTGCGCCAGCTGCTACATGGATCGAGTAAGTGGCGGTTATTTGGGTTCGGGTGTTGCTATCCATTGGCCCAAAACTTTTTGGTAGTTGCCTGTGACTTTGGCCAGGTGCAACCACTGATCGACGTACAACTTCCAGGTCATGTCGTCACGCGGTAGCAAGTAAGCCTTTTCGCCGTATTGCATGAATTGCTTCGGGTTCACCGCGCACAGACCGGGTTTGAGTTTCTGCTGATAGAGCGCTTCCGAAGCATCGGTGATCATCACGTCAGCCTTCTTGTCCAGTAGCTCCTGGAAGATGGTCACGTTGTCGTGAAGGCGCAATTGCGCCTTGGGCAGGAAGGCGTGAACAAAGGCTTCGTTGGTGCCGCCGGCCGGTTCGACCAGGCGAACCGAAGGCTGGTTGATTTGCTCGACGGTCTGGTACAGCGCCTGATCTTCGCAGCGCACCAGCGGGATTTTGCCGTCGACGTCCAGCGTGGTGCTGAAGAAGGCTTTTTTCTGGCGCTCCAGCGTAACGGAGATGCCGCCGACGCCGATGTCGCATTTGCCGGCCAGCATGTCGGGCATCAGGGTTTTCCAGGTGGTCTGCACCCATTCGACCTTGACGCCCAGGCTGTCGGCCAGCGAGCGGGCCATGGCGATGTCGATGCCCGAGTATTCGCCGTCCTCGGCTTTGACGGTGTAGGGTTTGTAGTCGCCCGTTGTGCACACGCGCAGTTGGCCCTGTTGGATGACGCTGTCCAAGTGCGATGGCTCTGCCTGAGCGGTAAACGATAGAGCGAGCAGGCCACCGAGCATCATTGTGCTTTTCAGGTTGTTCATTGTTATCCGGCTTCCATGATGGAGTGGGGGCTGAGAGTACTTACTTTCTGCTGCCCCGCTCAACATCATCCTGGGTTTTCAACTCGGTCTCGATTCGCGAGCGCTATTGCCCCGCCACCTCCATTTCCGGACTCAACGTCCCCAACCAAGCCACCAACCCCACGATCAACACCGCCGCCGCCAATTCAACCACCACGCTGCGCCGCAACGTATTCGCTGCCACCCGATACTGACCCTCACGCAACGAGCGCTGCAAAAACGGCCCCAGGTGAAACCGGTTCAACGCGGCGAGCACCAGCATCCCGGCAAACAGCGCGATTTTGATGGACAGCAAAATCCCGTAGGTGCTGAGCAATACATCGTCGAGCGTTGGGCCCACGATGAACAGGTAGTTCACGACGCCCGTGACCGTGATGACGGCCACGATCACCGCGCCCACCCATTCAAATCGGCTGACGGCCCGAGCCAGCATTCTGATGCGTTCCTCGGTTTGCAGATCGTTGATCTTTGCCATCAAGGCAAGCGCGACCAGCGCACCGAACCAGGCTCCCGATGCCAGCAGATGCAAGATGTCAGTGATGAAATGCCAGTAACGACGGTCACCTTCATCCATCGCCCCATGACCGCTCCAGGCCAGGCTGGCCAAGGCGATAGCGCCGGCAAAAGAGGCGATCAGCAGGCTGAATCCGGGCGCTCGGTGATTGAGCATCACCGCCAGGCTGGCGATAACCAGTGCGACGATGCGCACGACCCAGGTCAACCCGACATCGGTCTCAAGCACCATCATCTCGATATGCGGGCGCAGCTCGGCAAAGTCCGTCTCACCGCTCATGGCGCTCGCCATCATCACCATGCTGGCGACAGAAAGCAGCACACCCAGCAATGCCGACCCCGTCAACATCGACCGAAACGGCAGCGCCACCCCTGACACCCGTTCCTGTTCTTTCAGGCTGTACAGCCCAAATAGAGCGAGCCCAAACAGCAGCATCAAATCCACATACAACCCAAAGCGCAGTGCAATGCTGACCGAGTCACTCATCAATCACTTCACTTTGAACGTGACGTTGCCGGTGATCGGGTGTGTGTCCGAAGACACGGCGCGCCATTCGACTTTGTAGCTGCCGGCAGGCAGTGGCGAAAGCGGTGTGATGACCATGGTTTTCGGATCGCTACCACCGGCGACTTTGGCTTTCATGGGCATGGGGGAGTGCGCCATGCCGGGCATTTCGGTCATGACCAGTTTTGCGCCGGAAAACTGGGTCATTAGGCTTTCGGAAAAGTGCAGTTCGATTTTTCCGGGTGATGCGCCATCCGCGCCTTCGGCCGGGGTGGAGGACAGCAGTTTCGGGTGGGCTTGAGCGAGCGTGCTCATGAGCAGCCCAATGGCAACAGCGGTAGTTTTAATCATGCGCATGCGAGGCCTCTTGCCGCTTTAAGCGGCTGTTTTTTTGGTTGTTGAATTAATGCGTTTAGAACCACAGCCGAACGCCAAGAACGAGGCGTGCTTCGCTGCGATCCTCACCTTCATCCTTGGCGTAGTCGGCGGTTTTGCCGTAGGTGCGGTTCCAGGTCACGCCGATATAGGGCGCGATTTCCCGGCGGATTTCATAGCGCAATCTAAGGCCGGCTTCGGTGTTGGATAACCCGGAACCGATGCCCCGTTGCGGATCGTTTTTGCCGTAGACGTTGAGCTCGGCGGTCGGCTGCAGGATGAGCCGGTTGGTCAGCAGGATGTCGTAGTCGCCCTCAAGTCGCGCGGCGGTTTGGCCGCCTTCGCCGATGAAAGCGGTGGCTTCGGTTTCGAAGTTGTACAGCGCCATACCTTGCACGCCGAACGCGGCCCAGGTTTGCGGGTCGCCGGGTTTGAAGTCCTGGCGAACGCCGGTCACCACGTCCCACCACGGGGAGATCGCGTGGCCCCACAGGGCCTGGACTTCGGCGTCTTCGGTTTTGCCGTTGGTGCGTTCGCCTTCGGAGCGCAGCCACAGGCGATCGATGTCGCCGCCGATCCAGCCGGAGATATCCCAGGCCAGGGTGCTGCCGTCGTCAGCGTCCTGCCATTCGAGTTTGTCGACGAGCAAGTAATGGTTGAGCGCGGTGTCATGCACCTTGTGGCCGGACGGAGTGGCATACACGGCGGCGCGGTCGGCATCGGTCAGCGCCGGGATCGGCGTGCGGCTTTCAGTCGGCGCGGCGGGCTGCATCTGGCCGTCGTCCATGCTTTGCATTTGGCCAGGATCCATGCCCTGCATCTGGCTATGGTCCATACCCTGCATTTGGCTGTGATCCATGTTCTGCATGTCGTTGGTGGCGGCCATCGCCGAAGAGAGAGTCAGGCTCGCGGTCACGAGTGCCAATGAGATTGGAGTGAGTCTGGTCATGGTTAGGCGCCTCATTCTTCCACCCGAACTTCACGGAACATGCCCATTTCCATGTGGTACAGGAGATGGCAGTGATAGGCCCAGCGGCCGAGCGCATCGGCGGTCACCCGATAGCTGCGTCGGGAACCGGGCGGCATGTCGATGGTGTGTTTGCGCACCATGAAGTCGCCGTTCTCGTCTTCGAGGTCGCTCCACATGCCGTGCAGATGGATCGGGTGGGTCATCATCGTGTCGTTGACCAACACCACCCGAACCCGCTCGCCATATTTGAGGCGCACAGGTTCGGCATCGGAGAACTTCACGCCGTTGAAGGACCAGGCGAATTTCTCCATGTGGCCGGTGAGGTGCAGTTCAATGGTGCGGCTCGGCTCGCGGCCGTCCGGGTCTTCGAAGGTGCTGCGCAGGTCGGAATAAGTCAGGACGCGGCGGCCGTTGTTGCGCAGGCCCAGGCCGGGATCGTCGAGTTTGGGGGCGGTGGTCATGGCTTGCATGTCCACCAACGGGTTGTCTTTTTCCGTCTCGGGATGGGACTGCATGCCGGGCATGGCCATGGCGCTGTGATCCATGCCCGCCATGCTGCCGTGGTCCATTCCGCCCATGCCCATGTCATCCATGGTCACCAGCGGTCGAGGGTCCAGCGGCGGTACCGGCGCGGATAAACCGGCTTTCGCTGCAAGCGTGCCGCGTGCAAAGCCAGTCCGATCCATCGACTGGGCGAAGAGGGTGTAAGCCGCTTCGGTCGGCTCGACAATCACATCGTAGGTCTCCGCCACTGCAATGCGAAACTCATCGACGCTCACCGGTTTGACGTGCAGCCCATCCGCAGCGACCACCGTCATTTTCAGCCCGGGAATGCGCACGTCGAAGTACGTCATGCCGGAGCCATTGATGAAGCGCAGGCGCAGCTTCTCGCCCGGCCGGAACACGCCCGTCCAGTTCGCGTTCGGCGCCTGGCCGTTCATCAAGTAGGTGTACGTTGCGCCGCTGACGTCGGCCAGGTCGGTGGGGTTCATCTTCATTTCGGCCCACATCTTTCGATCGGCGACCGTGGAACCCCAACCTTTCTCGCTGACGTCGTGGATGAAATCACCCACGGTGCGCTTGTTGTAGTTGTAGTAATCGGACTGTTTTTTCAGTGTCTTCATCAGGCTGACCGGATCTTCATCGGTCCAGTCGGTCAGCATCACCACGTAATCGCGGTCGTACTGGAACGGCTCCGGCACCTTGGCATCAATCACCAACGGCCCGTAAACGCCGGACTGCTCCTGAAAACCCGAATGGCTGTGGTACCAGTAAGTGCCGTTCTGCCGGACCTTGAACTGGTAGACGTACATTCCACCCGGTTCGATGCCGTGAAAGCTCAGCCCCGGCACGCCGTCCATGTTGGCCGGCAGCAAGATGCCGTGCCAGTGAATGGAGGTGTCGGCGTTGAGTTTGTTCTTCACCCGCAGCGTCACCGTGTCGCCTTCGCGCCAGCGCAGCAGGGGCCCGGGAATGCCGCCGTTGATGGTCATTGCGGTGCGCGGGGTGCCGGTGATGTTGACCGGGGTTTCACCGATGAGCAGGTCGAAATCGGTGCCCGCCAGCACCTGAGGCTCGCCGGGACTGGTGACCGCCCAGACAGGCGTGCGCCATAACCCGAGGCCGCTGAGGAGCCCGCCCGCGGCGAGCCCCTTCACGAAGGTGCGTCTTGATGTGTTGGAATGCATGCCGTGTTCCCGGTCCGTCAGCGAGAGAGCTTGACGACGAGGCTAACGGGCGGTGCCTTTCAGCAGGCTGAGGCGCAGATTACAGTTTTGACAGTTTCAAACTGTGACTATTGGCGTGAATTGGGCGTTGACGCCGCGGCGACAGTGCCGCCACCGCAATTGATATACGAAGACGACTTCAACCAGCGTTGGTCCGGATAGTAAGAAAACAACAACTGCCCATCCTTCATCGAATCAATCAACTGATGCGCAATCGCCGGCCGCACAGCAGGACAACCCAGGCTTCTACCGATCCGGCCATTCGCTCGGGCAAGAACCGGGCTGACATAAGGCGCGCCGTGAATAACGATCGCCCGCTCATATGCGTTGTCGTTGAAACCCGGCTCCAGCCCTTCCATGCGCAAGGAATAACCGTTCTGGCCGACATAGCTCGACTGGGTGCGGTACAAACCGAGGCTGGTGGCAAAGCTTTCATTCTGGTTGGAGAACTTGACCGCCATGTTCTCGCCGCTGTTACGACCATGGGCAACCAGTTCGTGGAACAGCAATTTACGTTTCTTCAGATCGAACACCCACAACCGTTGTTCGGTCGAAGGCAATGAGTAGTCGATGACAGCAAGTCTTTGGACAGGTGCTTTACCTTGGGCCAAGCTGCATTGGGTAGCGCGTACGGCCAGCCCGATGACTTTGGCGTTGGCGCCTGGTGCTGCTTTGAGCAGCGCGGCTTCAAGCGAATCGGCGTAGGCTGCCGGTACTGAAACTAACGTCAGCAGCAAGGCCGAGAATAGGAAACCAAAGCGGTCTAGCGCCATATGTAAGTCTCACATTAATGTTTCGAGTCTAGCAGTGTGCAGGATGCTAGCCGTTGAATACGGGGCGATTAAGGATTATCCATGGGGCAGTTATCAAGGTTATTCGTCATAAGCCGCATCTTTTTTATGGGCTTTCTGATCAGCGGCGCAGCAATTGCAGAAACTTCGCCGATTGAGGCGGTATCTGCAGTCATCAGCAGAACTGGCGCAGCACCTGAAGATTACGTCGCTCAAACGATTCAGGCGGCACTTGAGCCATTGGGTTCAGCGTTTCCACCCTTGCTCACTTCACGTGGCCATCGACGGGTGGATCCGAGTCGCGTGGTCATGGATTTTTACATGCATCGCAGTTATCGCTCGGCCTGGGCGAACGACAGCGATGTCATCCAGTTATTGAAAAGCCTGAGCGAGATCCAGGCCGATGGGTTGGACCCTGCGGACTTTCATATCGATGAGTTGGCGAAGGCCAGAGCCTCGATGCAGGCCGCAGAACCGACAGTGGCGCAACGGGCGGCGTTCGATATCGCGGCCACCCGGACCTTTGTCACGGCGCTGCTGCAATTGCGGCGCGGCAAGGTTGACCCTTCGCGTCTGGACATCCATTGGAATTTCGACCCTGTCGGCGCCGATCCTCGTGGCGACATGAATAACTTGTTCGCCGCGCTCGATGCTCATGACGTTGCACGCGCCTTTGCGCAGGCGCCACCACAAGAGGCGGTTTACCGCAGCCTGCGCGTGGGCCTGGCACAACTGCGCAAGGTTCGGGATGCGGGCGGCTGGCCGAAGATTGCCGAAGGCCAATCGCTCAAGCCAGGCATGGACGACGCCGCGGTCGCGCAGTTGCGAGCACGTTTGGTGGCGGGTGGTTATCTGGCCCCCTCAAAGAAGCCACGCACTGATTACGACGACAGCGTCGCGGCGGCGGTGAAAAAGTATCAAGCGGAGCAATACCTGGGGGCGGATGGCGTGGCGGGGGCCGCGACACTGGCGGCGTTGAATGTGCCCGTGGAGGCACGGATAGATCAGGTCCGGGTGAACATGGAGCGTGCGCGTTGGTTGCTGTACAAACTTCAGGGCACTTTTGTCGTCGTTGATATTGCGGGTTACAAGGTGGCGCTCTATCGCGATGGTAAGGCGATATGGCGTTCCCGGGTTCAGGTCGGTAAGCCGTTCCGCAGTACGCCGGTGTTTCAATCCGAGATTACTTATGTAACGTTCAACCCCACTTGGACCGTGCCACCGACCATCCTTGTCAAAGACATGCTGCCCAAGATTCAACGAAATCCTGGCTACCTTGCCGCCAACCGTATAAGAGCCCTTGATCGAGAGGGGAATGTGCTCGATCCGGCGACCATCGACTGGGATAACGCGCGCGGTATCACGCTGCGACAGGATGCCGGGCCGGATAACTCGCTGGGGCAGGTGGTCATTCGGTTTCCCAATGAATATTCGATCTACCTCCACGACACGCCGCATCGCGAGTTGTTTGCGCAATCACGCCGTGCCACCAGTTCAGGCTGCATTCGAGTGGAGAACCCACTGCAGTTAGTAGAGCTACTGTTCAACGACCCGGTTCATTGGAACAGTGCCGGGATACAGGCGCAATTGGCTAACGGCAAGACCGAAAACATCAGGCTGCCTGTCAAGGTACCGGTGCTGTTGGCCTACTGGACAGTGGACCTGAGTAACGATGGTCGAGTGATGTTTAAACCTGATGTCTACGGGTACGATTCCGCAGTACTACGGGGACTGAATCTGCCTTCGGAACTGCCCGTTCTGGATGTGCGACGAGCAGGAACTTCCGTTGTCGCGACGGGGCAAAACCGGCAATGGCCGTAAAGGAAGCGGGACTTGCTATCCATATGTAACGAGCTGCTCATCGATGCAAGCGCTCTGCGTCAACCTTTGCGCTCCGTCGCAGATTCAGGGGTTGGTGAAGCCAAAAGGTTGGCTCACCCGTTGAAAACTATCACAATACAAAATAGTCACCGATCATCGAAGTAAAGGGATAGGAAATTGAAGATGGATGTTGCGCAAAAAAAAACGTCACTCCACACAGGTATGCTTGATGTGCATGACCTCGATGAGTGCCGCAACATTCGAAAAGGTGCCGTGTTTATCATTGCCTCGGGGGCGTCCGCTAAAGATTTTCCGCTGGAAAAGTTTGCGGACGTTCCGATGATCACGATGAACGGCGCCATTTCCATGTTCTCCGGGACAGGCATCAAGCCATTCTTTTATGCCTGTACGGATCAAGGCTTTTCCCGGGAGCAACCCAAACTGTTTTCAGAGGCGATGCGCATCAGTCCGCGGGTTGCACTGTGGCAAGAGCACATCTGGCATACGACGGTAGCGCCTGAGGGCGAACTGTATTTGCTTGGCCGAGCACCCAAACTCTCCTGGACAGACCTGGTTTTCAGGGCCGATAAAGAACTCATCAGAAGTCGCAAACTCGGAACTGGCCGTAATAGAACCCTGGGTTTTAGCAAGAACCTTAAACGCGGTTTTTTTGATGCCCGTACGGTGGCCTATCTGGCGGTACAGATTGCCTATCACGTGGGGTTTACCAAAGTGTTTCTGGTCGGCGTCGACTTGAATCAGTCGGTAAGCCGTTTTTACGAAGGGGACGATAATACGTTAGCGTCGCCATGCCTGCTCGATCAGCATTTTAATACGAGAATTCTGCCGTCGTTCGAGATCTTGTCGAAGTACGTCGTGAATGATGATTTTCAGGTCTACAACTTGTCTGACTCCTCAAGGATTCCGGGTGAACTCATTCCCCGAGTGACGCTGGATGAGATCGACAAGTTGATCTAAAGGTTGTTCGTGCATTATTGAAATGGGCGCCCGCGAGGCGCCCATTTTTTTTGTGGGCGCGTCGATCCTGGTGGTCTGTTTGGCAGGCTGCGCAACCAGCAGCAGACTCCACCGGTTCCAACATCAGCGATGATGCTGGACGATGAGTAAATGCGCCAGGGGGATGCAGAAAGTGCCCGGGCGCATTTGCACAGTGCGATGCGGCGGCTGGCCAAAGGACATTTGCCGCATACCCCCCCGTAGACTAAGCTCACAAAAAATAAGGGTTTTGGGGTGTTACCCATGCCTTACCCTTACAGGACGCGCTTTTGCCTATCCCTCTTCACGATCCGAACAACGCCACCGGCGTTACGTTGAAACGGTTACCTCTGCGCAAAGCAGCGGTACTGTTTATCGCGGTCGTGTGCCTGAGCCTGTGCGGTTTGCTCTACCTGCAACTGGAGCAGTCGCGCCGGCATGACCTGGCATTGGCGCAAGTGGCGTCATCAAACCTGACGCGGGCCATGGCGCAACAAGCCGAAGACACCTTCATGCAAGCCGATCTGGTACTGACCAGTCTGGTCGACTGGATTCAGGCTGACGGTTTCGGCGCGCCCCAAAAGGCGCGCCTGCAGAAAACATTCGCCCGGCGGGTGCAGGCGCTGAATCAATTGCACGGGATATTTCTGTTCGACCAAAAGGGGCAATGGATTGTTAGCTCCTTCGAAAATCTGCCGCGCGGCCCGGGTGTGGCGGATCGCGAGTACTTCAAGTTCCACCAGCAGAACGCCTCGTCCCTGGCGCACATCGGGCCGGCGATTCGCAGTCGGGAAAATGGCGAGTGGATCATCCCGATATCCAAACGGGTGAACGACAAGAATGGCAATTTCGAGGGCGTCTTGTTGGCCGGTATCAAGATGGCGTACTTCGATCAGTTCTTCAAAAGCTTCAGCATTGATGACAACGGTTCGATGTTTTTGGGGTTGACCGACGGAACGCTGCTGGCACGACGGCCGTTTGTGGAGTCGCTGAT
>Ga0207655_1003045_pt1 | contig 12791 bp, 6 predicted proteins | sample KBSM44metaG_FD_184398 | JGI IMG/M metagenome (GOLD analysis project Ga0207655, IMG submission 184398) | Miscanthus rhizosphere microbial communities from Kellogg Biological Station, Michigan, USA - KBS M4-4 metaG (SPAdes) (version 2) | ecosystem: Host-associated > Plants > Roots > Rhizosphere >...
GGTCGAGCAGGGCGCGATGAACGTCGGCGACGTGCTGCGCCGCGTGCCGGGCGTGCAGGTGCAGGAAGCCAACGGCACCGGCGGCAGCGATATTTCGCTGAACGTCGGCGTACGGGGTTTGACGTCGCGCCTGTCGCCACGCTCGACCGTATTGATTGATGGCGTGCCGGCCGCGTTCGCCCCGTACGGTCAGCCACAACTGTCGATGGCGCCGATTTCTTCCGGCAACCTCGACAGCATCGATGTGGTTCGTGGTGCCGGCTCCGTGCGTTACGGGCCGCAGAACGTCGGCGGCGTGATCAACTTCGTGACCCGCGCGATCCCGGAAAAAACCACCGGTGAAATCGGCACCACCCTGGAAACCTCGCAGCACGGTGGCTGGAAACACATCGACACCGCGTTCCTCGGCGGCACTGCCGACAACGGCATCGGCATGGCGCTGTTGTACTCGGGCGTCAACGGCAACGGTTACCGCGAGCGCAACAATGGCAACGACATCGACGACGTGATCCTCAAGACCCACTGGGCACCGACCGATCAGGACGATTTCAGCCTCAACTTCCACTACTACGACGCCAGCGCCGACATGCCCGGCGGCCTGACGCAAAAGCAGTACGACGACAAACCGTTCCAGTCCGACCGCGACTACGACGGCTTCAGCGGCCGCCGCAAGGACGTGTCGTTCAAGTGGATCCGGCAGATCGACGAGCGCACCCAGGCAGAAGTGCTGACCTACTATTCCGACAGCTTTCGCGGCAGCACCATCGCCGCCCGCGATCAGAAAACCCTCAGCTCGTTCCCGCGCTCCTACTACACGCTGGGCATCGAGCCGCGTGTTTCGCGTGTGTTTGACGTCGGCCCGACCACCCAGGAAGTCAGCGTCGGTTACCGTTATTTGAAAGAGGCGATGCACGAGCAGTCGAGCCGCCTGGCGCTGGTCAACAACGAGCCGGTGGTCACCAAGACCTCCGACGGTCATGTGTTCCAGGACCGTACCGGCGGCACCGAGGCCAACTCGGTCTACATCGACAACAAGATCGACGTCGGCAACTGGACCGTGACCCCGGGCATTCGCTTCGAACACATCAGTACCGACTGGCATGATCGCGCTGTGCTCGACACCGCCGGCAAACCCGTCCCCGAGAAAAACCGCAGCATCGAAAGCAACGAGCCGTTGCCGGCCCTGAGCGTGATGTATCACCTGTCCGATGCGTGGAAACTGTTCGCCAACTACGAGACGTCGTTCGGCAGCCTGCAATATTTCCAGCTCGGCCAGGGCGGCTCGGGTGATCAGACCGCCAACGGCCTGGAGCCGGAGAAAGCCAAGACTTACGAAATCGGCACGCGCTACAACGATGACGTGTGGGGCGGGGAAGTGACGCTGTTCTACATCGACTTCGATGACGAACTGCAATACATCAGCAACGACGTGGGCTGGACCAACCTCGGCGCGACCAAGCACCAGGGGATCGAAGCGTCGGTGCATTACGACATGGCGGCGCTCGATCCACGCCTCGACGGCCTGACCGCCAACGCCGGTTTCACTTATACCCGCGCGACCTATGAAGGCGAAATCCCGGGCTTCAAGGGCCGCGACCTGCCGTTCTACTCGCGTCAGGTGGCCACCGTCGGCCTGCGTTACGACATCAACCGCTGGACCTACAACATCGACGGTTTCGCCCAGTCCAAACAGCGCTCGCCGGGTACCGGCGTGAATGCTGACGGCAGCTTCAATGGCAACTACATCACCGAAGGCACGGCGGACGGGCAGTACGGCGACATTCCGGGCTACGTGACCTGGAACGTGCGCGGCGGCTATGACTTCGGTGCACAGCTGTCGAACCTGAAGCTCGGCGCCGGGGTGAAAAACATCTTCGACAAGCAGTACTTCACCCGCTCCAGCGACAACAACTCGGGAATCTACGTGGGCACGCCACGGACGTTCTTCGTGCAGGCCAGCGTCGGTTTCTGATCTGCACTGATCGTTCCCGCGTCTCGACGTGGGAACGATCCAGCTCAGACCTTCAGCGCTTTCCCGCCAATCGCCACCGCCACCAGCAACGTCGCCATCAGCCCGAAGGCGAAACTCAAACTGCTGGCATGGGCGACAAAGCCGATCACCGCCGGCCCTGCCAGAATCCCTGCATAACCCAGCGTGGTAATTGCCGGCACGGCGATGCTTTCCGGCATCACCGTCTGTTTGCCCACCGCCGTGTACAGCACCGGCACGATATTCGAACAGCCGGCACCGACCAGCGCATAGCCCAGCAGCGCGGCTTGCCAGCTCGGGGCGAACGTCGCCAGAAACAATCCCGCCGCTGCCAGTAGTCCGCCAAACAGAATGATCCGGGTTGCGCCCAGTGCGCGGACGATCCGGTCACCGGTCAAACGGCCGGCCGTCATGGTCAACGCGAACGCTGCGTAACCCAGCCCGGCATAGGCGGTGTCGATCCCGCGTTCCTGCGCCAGGAACACCGCGCTCCAGTCCAGCGCCGCGCCTTCGGTAAGGAACACGATGAAGCACATGCCGCCGATGAACAGCACGATTCCGTGGGGCACTGCGAACGCCGGGCCCGAGCTTTCACTGCCGTAAGGCAACATGTGCGGCACCGCCTTGAACAGCGCCGCGATCAGCACCACGACCACCACCAGCATCGCCGCCAGTGGCGACAACCCGAGACCGAGCAGGGCGCTCACGCCCGCTGCGCCGACGATCCCGCCGAGGCTGAACAGGCCGTGGAACCCAGACATCATGTTCTTGCCGCTGGCCCGCTCGACGATCACCGCTTGCAGGTTCACCGTCGAATCCACCGTGCCCAGTCCGGCGCCGAACATGAACAACGTGGCGATCAGCGCCGGAATCGACGACACCGTCGCCAGCAACGGCAACGCCGCGCAGATCAGCAGCGTGCCGCCGGTAGCCACCTTCCGACAGCCAAACCGCGTGGCCAGAATCCCCGCCAGCGGCATCGCCAGAATCGAACCAACACCAAGGCACAGCAACAGCAACCCCAACGTGCCTTCATCGAGCCCGGCCCGCGCCTTGGCGTAGGGCACCAACGGCGCCCACGCGGCGATGCCGAGCCCGGCAATGAAGAAAGCGATGCGCGTGGACATCTGTTGCAGACGTCCGGGGGCGAGGGGCGGCGGGGTGTTGATGGCAGTCATGAAACGTCCTTGGTCTTGCGGTCAATGGCGTGATGCAGGGCAACATCGTTGCACATCAGTCCATGGGCCGCGACCTTGAGTTCCCGATTCGGCTGATCGGTGACAGCGTTTCACTGCTCACGGATGCTTTGCGTCAACTTCAAAAAGCGCGGAACGACCGCCTCGGGCGGTGGCACCAGATCTTTCAGGCCGTCGGTGCCTTTCTGGAAAGTGAACATCTGCGCTGCGATCAGCGGGCTCGCGAGACCGCCGACATGGGCGATGGCGGACCAGGCGCGATCCTGTTCGGTGGTTTCCGGACGAGGGTCAAGACGCCAGCCTTCTAGGGTGGTCATGCGATCGCCGATGTAGAACTTCTCCATGATCTTCGACTTTTTCCAGATTTCGGCGTCGTAGCCGGGGCGGTAGTCGGTATCGTAGGTGCCGTCGGTGGGTTTGGCGTGGTTGCCGAGTGAGGCGTTGATCAGGCTCATGATGACGTTGGGCGTGCTGGTAAAGCGCAGGCTGTTCTTGACGTTGAAACCGGTTTTGCCGTCGTCATGGATAAATCCGTAGGGCATACAGACGCCGGGGCCTTCGGGGACTTGATAGAGGTCGCGGGCTTCGAAACGCGCGGCAAGGTCCTTGATCCGTTGTGCGGAGTTTTCGGCGGGTTTGTTCATGTTGAAGTAGAACACCCGGTTGTTGCGCCAGAGCAGGAATTCGTAGGGGATATTTTCGCCGCCCATGACGTAGGAGTCGGGGATACCTAGATCGTGTTCGTATTTTTTTACTTTGGGTATTTGCTCTTCCAGTTTTTTGATTTGTTCCTCCTGCTTTTTCACTTGGTCACGGGAATAGTTCATCTCCTTGATCGATACCAAAAGGTCCTTGTTGGTTTCAAGCTTGTCCTCGAGGCGCTTTTTGTAGAGTTCGGTTTCGTGAACGATGGCGTTGCGTTGTCTTTCAAAATTTTCACGTGTCGTGGCATCGCTGACTCTGATGGTGAGTTCGTCAAAGTCATAACTAACGTAGTCGCCCACCGCATGCACATTCTTGGAAAATACGTGTCCTCCTGCACCTTTCATGTTGCTACGTTCGATAGCAAACGTTGCCCACTCGAATGCTTCCGGTGACTCGAATCTGGTACGTCCCAGACATTCGTGCAAGGCAGGTTCCGCAAGTGCTGACTGACTGCCCAGCAGCAGAACTGCGAAGGAAAAGAAGATTCGGTTCATGAACTGTGCTTACTTCGATGTGGCTTCATGTTCACGACCCGACTCTCACTGCTCACGGATACTTTGCGTCAACTTCAAAAAGCGCGGTACGACCGCCTCGGGCGGTGGCACCAGATCTTTCAGGCCGTCGGTGCCTTTCTGGAAAGTGAACATCTGCGCTGCGATCAGCGGGCTCGCCAGACCGCCAACATGGGCGATGGCGAACCAGGCGCGATCCTGTTCGGTGGTTTCCGGACGAGGGTCAAGACGCCAGCCTTCGAGGGTGGTCATGCGATCGCCGATGTAGAACTTCTCCATGATCTTCGACTTTTTCCAGATTTCGGCGTCGTAGCCGGGGCGGTAGTCGGTGTCGTAGGTGCCACGGGTTGGTTTGGTCGGATCGTTTTGCGAGGCATTGATCAAACTCATGATCACGTTCGGAGTGCTGGTAAAGCGCAGGCTGTTCTTGACACTGAAACCGGTTTTGCCGTCGTCATGGATAAAGCCGTAAGGCATACAGACGCCGGGGCCTTCGGGTACTTCATAGAGGTCGCGGGCTTCGAAGCGGGCGGCAAGGTCCTTGATCCGTTGTGCGGAGTTTTCGGCGGGTTTGTTCATGTTGAAGTAGAACACCCGGTTGTTGCGCCAGAGCAGGAATTCGTAGGGCGTTTCCTTGCTGCCCAGAACGTGGGAATCGGGGATGCCCAGGTCGTGTTCATAGGTTTTGGTCTGTCGTATCTGGTCTTCCAGTTTGGTGATTTCGTTTTCGTGGTTTTTGACGATGTCGGCGCTGTATTTCATTCGCTTGATCGTTTCCAGCAGACGCTCATTGGTTTTGAGATCTTCCTCTAAGTTTTTTTTATAGAGTTCGGTTTCATGGATGATGGCATTACGTTCCCTGTCGAAATTTTCACGGGTCGTAATATCGCTGACTCTGATGGTCAGATCGTCGTAGTTGTAACTAACGAAGTCGCTCACTGCGTGAACATTTTTCGAAAAAACATGGCCGCCGGCACTTTTCATGTTGCTGCGTTCGATCGCGAAGGTTGCCCACTCAAACTTTTCTGGCGACTGGAATCGCATGCGTCCCAAGCACTCTTGCAGCTTGGATTCAGCCCAAGCTGACTGAGCGCCAAGCAGCAGGCTGGTGAAGGCAATGATGACTCGTATCATGAATTGTGCTCATTTGAATGGGGCGTCTTGCTCGCGCTTGCGATGCGAACATCGTTCTTCTTATCGTCATGGTGAGCAATGATCGTCAGGTTCAATCCCGAATCGTTATTCTCACCTTTTGTCCAGTTGATAGGTAACGCCGTGATGAATCCTTGAATCCCGATAGGGGCGGGATACGTTTTTACTCCAGCCAAGGTCTTGCTTTCCCAAAAACCTTGTTCATGGGGCAATGGGTCCGATATCTGGCCGCCTTGATCGAGATACAAAGTTGAGCGATATGTCCAGGTTGGCCAGATTGGGGCTGGAAATCCGCTCTGGTACATTTGGATCGTGGATGATTCGATTACTTGTAATCGACTGAAATTTCGCGGGATAAAGCTGAAGGCAAGTTCATAAGCTTTGGTGTTGTCAGCAGCCTGATTCTGGATCGCTCTCCAGGTCTTTTCAGCAGCAGGCTGATCGAGAACTTCGTCCGAAACAGAAAAGTGAGCCACAGGGCCATTTTGCTTCGCCTGACTCATTCCGAAGTGCTTCTTCCACAAATCCTTGCGCAATTTATTGATTGTCTTCCCTACCTTCTGGTTGTGTTTGCCGTCCAGCTTGGCGTCAGTCGATTCGCTATCGCGCACAATGACTGCCAGCTCAGAGTCACGTGTCCCGCATTGACTGCGGTCATTGATGTTGGCGCTGCCGAGAATCGCTACACGATCATCCGCGATCAACAACTTGCTGTGCACGTAGATCTGTTCAGTGACCACGCGATCGCCAAGCGTATCCCAAGTGCGCAGGTTGAGCAGGGTCAAATATTTTGACCAGTCCTGTTGGGCGTAGACGGGCTTTTTGTTGGTATCCACCCGCTCAATAATCTTCCCGGCCTCTTCCTTGCTCGCCCCGCGATCCATCATGTCCTTTATCGCCATGTGCCGTTGAATGCGTTTGACCAGACTCTGTTCGCCAAACACCAGACTTTGCATGGTCAGGTGAACCTGGTGCATGAGGTTCAGCACGTTCAGCGCACCTTCCGGATGCACCGGCAAAATCAGGTACACGTGAAAAGGACGGTTTTCGGCAATCGCCCGACCGATGCGGTCGGCCAGCGCCTTGCCAATGGTGTTGGTGAGCTTCTGTTCTTTCCCCAGTTTCTGCGTCAGCCAGCCCTGTGCGTTGGTCTGCCAGATCGTCAGAAAACTTTTGAGAAAGGTGCGGGCCTCTTCGCCGGGCTCCTTGCTGATGGCGTTGACTTCTTTCCAGTCGATCTGGGTGAAGTCCTGGTCTTCCATCGCTTCACGCAGTTTGATCCGGGCGACGAAATTCTCGTTCAAGGTGGACGGGTCGCGCAGGCTGGCCATCGGGCCGGACAGCGGCCGGCCTTCCGCCAGCTCGCCCTCGTCACCGAAGTCGGTCTGGAAGAACTGGTTCTCGATGTAGATGAAGTGCTGGGCACTGGAAATGGTCTGCAGCATGGCGCGCAGGCAGTTGTCCTGGACCCCGCCCACGTTGAAACCCTCGGGCAGCGGCAGGTTGACCCTGGCCATGTCTCGACCCTTGGCTTCCTGAGTGGTCATCGCGGCTGAAGCGCTGCGCAGCACTTGCACGCTGACTCCGCCTTGCGCTGTCTGCGGTGGCGTCGGCAGGGTCGGGGCCTGATCGATCCAGACCGGTTTGGGCATGGGCAGCTTCAGGTTGATCTGATTGTTGAGATCCAGGTGATGGGGCAGGCCGGCGTCCCTGACCAGCGTGTTGACCCACTCCATCAGGGCGACGATGACGGTGGTTTTTTCCAGGCTCTTGATCTCGGCGATGTAAGCCTGTTGGCCGTTCCAGCGGTCGATGAAGTTGCGCGACAGGTCGTACACCGACGGCCCTTCGATGCGGCTATGAACGTCCTGCCACGGCATGCGCGGCTGATCCTTGTCCAGCCGGCTGTAATCTGCCGAAGCCAGCGGCTGCGGTTGGTGTTTGAGATATTCAAAGGGCTCCCGGTGATTGGCCACGCGGTCTTGCAGCAACGCGTAAAAGTGCCCGAGCAATGAAGTGGTCAATTGGCCGATGTTGTTCAGCCAACCCATTTTCTCTGCGGGCATCGCGTCGTAACCCTTGTCGCAGAACATCGCGACAAGACGGCCGAGATCGGTCGAGTTCGTCCAGTTGTTGATCAGCTCGTAACTCTTCAGACGCACGGAAGCCTGCAAATTGCCGGCGCTGGTTTCGACTTCGCGAATCCACACTTGAGCCTGGCCTTTGAGCGGTTCGGCCAGCGGCAGGCGCGTCCAGTTGTGTTTGATCAGCGCGGTGATATTGCGGATGGCCGCGTCGGTCAGATATTCCCTGGGCCTGGCCAAAGGATCGATGGAGGACACGGACTCCTTCAGACTTTTGCCAGCCTTCATTGCCCGGTCCAGAACGGGCAGTGGGGGACTTGCGAAGAAGTTCTGAATCGCCGCGATGGCGTTGATCACGCTGGCGCGACGGGGCAACGCCAGTTTGATGTTGGTGTTTTCTGTGCCGATGGTCGTTTCGGCCAGCGGTTTGGACAGGTCGAACAGCGTGCCCAGCAGCAGGCCGGCTCGACTGACGTGCTTGTTCATGTCCATCCAGCCCAGGTGCGGAATCCCCGGGTTATACGCATCGTTACCCTGACGGTCGACGGCGCTGAGGCTGAAGTTGTTGTCATCTCGACGACCGTAGGCCAGGTCGATACCGCCGACATAGCCGATCTTGTTGTCGATCACCACGCACTTTTGGTGATGGGAAAATGTCGAGCCCAGACCCTTCATGTCGCTTTGCTGGATGGCCGGGGTGCAGAAGGCGCGCGGCACTTTCAGCCCGGCGTTGAGCTGGAAAACCGCGAGCATGGTTTCGAAGTCATGAGTGCCGACGCTTGCCGCCGGGCTCAGCCACGGCATGACAAAGACTTTCAGTGTCGGGTGCGCCTGGAGGGCGTTGTACAAGCACTCCCACAAGGTCTGCTTGCCGTCCAGGGTCACATCGTAGTTGACCTGCCAGCCAGTGATGAAAATCGAGGTTTCGGCCTTGGCGATTTTCTTGGCCAGATCCTTGTAGTAATCCTCGCCAGTGGTGAAAAAACGTACCTGGTTGCCACTGCGCTTCGGCGCGAAGGCGGACTTGTCCTGTATGAAAAAGTCCGGCGCGTTGACGGCGGGCAGCGCTTTGCCGGCGGCCGTGTTGATCTGGCTGACTTCCTTGTGGCGAACGCCGTTGTAGGGGGTAGCGGAATCCGTCATGGTCATTCGTCCGTGCTGTGCAGGCGGCTGTACAAGTCGCCGTCGGTGAGCAAGTCCTGCTTGCTGCGTTCGTTGCTGGCGGTGTTGATGGTGCGGTGGTGGGTGCTGTCATGAAAGTCGAGGGCAGCGAGAGCGAAGCGCTCCTTGTCCGCATCCGCCGGTTCGTCATGCAGGGCCACGGGCACGCGTTGCCCCGGATAGCACAGCCACAACGGGCCGGCTTCGGCATAAGCTTTGGAGAGTTTCAGGCGTTGCGGTTCGTCGATATTGACGCGTCCGTTCTCGTCGGTCTGACCTTCGAGCAACGGTTGATCCACGCCGTCCTGGACGATCTGCCAGAGGGTGTGGGCCAGCGGGAAACCTTCATCGCCGGGCACATCGGTCAGGGTAATGTCGAAGAAGTATTCCCGTGGCTCGGGCTTGGTCGGCAATACGCCCGGTTGCGCGGGCGCCATGAGATTGCCGGCCTTGGCCGACGGCGCAGGGATCGGCAGCAGCGGCATCAGGATCGCAATCCCGGAACCTGTTCCCGCCGAGCCACCGGCGTTGATCTTCACCACCGGCCCGACCACCGTGATGCCGCCGCCATCGAGTTTGATGAAGCTGCCACCCGCCTGGAGGGTCAGTTCGCTGCCGGCCTCGATGACCATTTTGTCCCCGGCCTTGAGGTGGATTTCCTTGCCTGCACTGGTCAACTGAGCGGTGCCGAGTTTGATGTGCTGGTCCTGGTTAACGGTCAGGTGATCGCTGGCTTTCACTTCCACTTTGCGATCGGAAATCGTGGTGCGGTGTTCTTCAGCCTTCAGCTCGGTGTAGGTGTTCTTCACCACAGTGTCGTGACGTTCATTCCCAACGCGGATCTTCTGGTCGTGTTCGACGTTTTCATCCCAGTCGCGCTGGGCGTGGATGAAGATTTGTTCGGCGCCTTTTTTGTCTTCGATGCGCAGTTCGTTGTAGCCACCGCCGCCCGGGGAGCTGAGGGTTTTGAAGACGCTGCGGGTTTTGTTCGCCGGCAGGGCGTACGGCACCGGGTTTTCCTTGTGGTACAGGCAGCCGGTGACGAGGGGCTGGTCGGGGTCGCCTTCGAGGAAGGTGACGAGGACTTCCATGCCGATGCGCGGGATGGAGATGGCGCCGTAGCGGTCGCCGGCCCAGGAGCTGGAGACGCGCAGCCAGCAGCTGGTCTTGTCGTCGGCCTGGCCTTCGCGGTCCCAGTGGAATTGCACCTTGATGCGGCCGTACTGGTCGCAGTGGATTTCTTCGCCTTTGGGGCCGGTGACCATCGCGGTCTGGCTGCCGAGCACGCGGGGTTTCGGGTGTTCGAGCGCGGGGCGGTAGAACACGTCCCACGGGGTGGCGAGGAAGGTGTTGCGGTAGCCCTGGTGGAAGTCATCCTTGTTGTCGGTGGTGTCGCTGGTTACCGACTCTTCGAGGACTTGCGGTTGTTTGCCTTCGTGGAAGATTTCGGTGAGCAGCCACAGGTCGTTCCACTCGCTGCGCGGGTGGTCGGACATTTCCATGAAGTGGCCGCTGACCAGTCTGGTCTGGTCGCCGCGACCTTCGGCCTGACGGTAGTCGGCGCGGTGGCGTTCGAGGGCGCGCTGGCTGAGGAACTTGCCGCGGGCGCGGTCGATGAAGCGGCCGGGGTGGTCGTAGTCTTCCAGATCCGGTTCAGCGTCTTTGCTATCAAGAGCGCCGTCCGGTTTGTACGCGGCCTCCATTTGCAGGCGCGGTTTTTCGAAGTCGTAGTCGCGGCGGGTGGTGCGGCTGGTGCGGGTTTCCAGACGCAGCTTGAAGCCTTTGATCACCGGTTCTTCGGCGACCATGCCGCTGCCTTGCACGTACGCGGTCGGTTGGCCGAGGTTCGGGAAAACCGTCTGGTCATCGCCGAACACCAGCAGGTGGCCTTTCTGGCTGTGCTGGAAGTGGTAGTGAATGCCTTCTTCTTCGCACAGGCGCTGGACGAAGTGCAGATCGGTTTCGTCGTACTGCACGCAGTAGTCGCGATCCGGGCACGGCTGGCTGAGCTGGAAGCTGTAGGCGTTGCCCTTGATGCCGTGCTCGTCGAGGATCAGCGCGATGATTTTCGGCGCCGACATCTGCTGGTAGATGCGCTGGTTGGTGCGGTGATGCAGGTATTGCAGCTGCGGCACCAGCGAGACCTTGTAGCGGGTCAGGCGCTTGCCGGCATCGCCCTGGGCCACGCGGTAGATCTGGCCGTGGATGCCCGAGCCCTGCGGATCGAGGGCGAGGAACGCCTGTTTGTGCAGGAGTTTTTCCAGGTCCAGATCCGGGTTTTCGCTGACCAGTTCGATGTCGAAACGAAACGGCTGGCTGATGCCTTCGGTGCCGGTGAACGACAGGACTTGCAGGTCGCCTACGTAATCTTCAACAGTCAGGCTGAAGTGCGTTTCGTTAGCTGGGTTGAACATAAAGTGCTCCCTGTTCGAATGTCATCCGTTACGCCCTCAGCCGCAAACGCTGCAGCCAGGACGAAGTGGCGCCCAAGGCGTCACGCAATTGTTCGGCAGAAATGTTGCGCTCTGCCGCGTCAAAGGCCAGCGCGGTGCGCAGCGCGGGCCAGCAGTGTGTCGGCAGATTTGCCGGGGCTTGCAGTTCGCGATCCAGGTGTTCGTCACGGGCCTGGGTCGAGGGCAAGCGGCGGAACGGGTGTTTGCCGCCCGCCAGTTCATAGATCACGCAGGCCACGCCGTACACGTCCGCGCTGGCCGACAGCGGTTGGCCCTCAAGCAGTTCGGGGGCGGCGTAGCCCGGAGTCCAGGCGTTGAAGCGCTCGCGGCTCAGGTGCGGCAGGCCGGGCAGGATGCCCTCCTCGGCCTGCCCGAGACCGAAGTCAAACAGGCGCACGCCGTCTTCGCTGAGCATGACGTTGCTCGGTTTCATGTCACCGTGCAGCACCCCGCGACGGTGGGCGTAGGCCAGCGCGTCGAGCAGCGGCAGCGCGATGTCGCGCAGTTCTTTCCACGGCAGGCCCAGCGGCCGCTCGCAGAGCAGTTTGTCCAGGGTCAGGCCACGCATGAGTTCCATGGTGATGAAGGCCCGCTGGCAATCGGTGTCGACTTCGAACGTGTGCGGTCGCAGCACGTTGTCGTGGCGCAGGCGTCGGGTCAGGGCGAACTCGCTGTAAAGCAAGGCACTGGCGTCCGGCGACTCGGCAAATTCTTCGCTGAGGATTTTCAGCGCAATGTAAGGATCGGGATCGCCGAACTGTTCGTGCAGCAGATCCCGGGCCCGGTAAACCGCTCCCATGCCGCCGGCCCCGAGCAGGCGCTCGAGGTGGTAGCGGCCTGCCAGAACATCCGGCAGTGCGCCGACGCTGGCCTTGGTTGGCGCCAGCGCGGGTTCGGCGTTGTGCTGCTTTGCAAAAGCGAAATAGGTCAGGTTGTTGGCCTGCTCCTCGCTCATCAGCAAGTCATCGACTGAGGATTCGATTTCAGTCATTGGCGGATCACCACGGCCGTCAGATTGTCGCGGGCGGCGCCACGCAGGGCGCCGTCGAACAGACGTTCCAGCGCCACATGCGGCGCCGCCAGGCTGAGGGCGTTGCCGAGGGCATCGCTGCTCAGGCCTTGATACAAACCATCGCTGCACAGCAGGAACACATCACCGGGATAGACCTCGAGTTCCAGCACATCCAGGGTCAACTGTTCCGCCGCGCCGACCGCCCGGGTCAACGCCTGGGCTGCCGGGTGCGCCGCCGCCTGTTCGACACTCATCTGCTGCTCATCGATCAGTTGCTGTTGCAGCGAGTGATCCTTCGACAGCTGATACAACCGCTGCCCGCGCCACATGTAGCAACGGCTGTCGCCGGCCCAGATGCAGGCCGCGCGATTGCCTTCCACCAGCAGCGCCACGACGGTGCTGCCCATGATGCTGTCGTGACGCCCGGCGGTGACGGTCAACTCCTGCCCCAGGCGCCGGTTCAGCCAGTGCAGGCACTGGCGGATGGCTTTGAGACGTTCGTCGAAGTCTTCGTGCTGCGGCAGTT
>Ga0207655_1003046_pt1 | contig 12790 bp, 11 predicted proteins | sample KBSM44metaG_FD_184398 | JGI IMG/M metagenome (GOLD analysis project Ga0207655, IMG submission 184398) | Miscanthus rhizosphere microbial communities from Kellogg Biological Station, Michigan, USA - KBS M4-4 metaG (SPAdes) (version 2) | ecosystem: Host-associated > Plants > Roots > Rhizosphere >...
GTGCAAGCGGTGCTGCAATTGTTGCCGGTGGAAGGCGACCGTGAAGACTTTCTGCGCAGGGTGGCGTTGGGTTATCGGCTCAACGATCTGGGGCAGGGCAGTCGCGCGATCATCGAGTCGTTCGACCTGTACGGCGAGTTGCTGAACATGCTTGAACGCAAGCGCCCGTTTGGTCAGCACATGCATTCCGACTATTGCCGGTTTGAAGGCAAGACCGTCAATCAATGGCTGTCGTCGCCGGAGCAGTTGCCTGGCTTTCTCGGCGCCATGGAGAACAAGGGCTGGATCAAGCGTCACCAGGACCCGCAAGCCAGCCGTTTCTGGCAATTGGTCGAGGGTGACGGCGCGGCCATGTTCGGGGTGTTCAGCCCCTATGAAAAACAACTGCTGCACGACTGGATAGCCGGGGACTGGCGAGCTGAGCGAGCGCCGGCAGCGGTTCGACGCGGTAGCAGTGCCGCCTCCGAACCACCCGTGCCCGTCAATGACCCGGATATCCAAAGCCTGCACGCTACACTTAAAGGGCTTGCCGCCGACGAGCAAATGCAGGTCTTGATTCCGTGGTTGTCTGCCCATCGGCACGCCCACCCCGCTGGCCTGATGGCCACGCGACGGTTCATCGAACTCAAATCCGGTTTTCGATAGGGAGCCCGTCATGAATCAGGAAGAACAACTCAGCGCCGCCGATCTGGCCTTGTTGCAACTGGGGCGCCGCTTGCAGGCCGACGGTTACCGTTTCATCACACCCTCGCCGCTGACCCATCAGCGGGTCAATGATCGCGTCTTCGGGCAAAACGCTCGGACCTTGCGCGAAGTATTTGGCTGGTCGCGGCCGTTTGAGCCCGGTCTGTTGTCGGTGGAGGAGCAGCGGCAGTTGCAACAGGCCGGCGTCCTCGAGGAATGCAATGGTCGACTGAAAAGTCATGTGCGCTGGTCAAGCCTCGATGACCTGTTGTTCGTGCATTCGGGTTACCCCACTGATGCCGCTGACGCGGTGTTCTTCGGTCCCGACACGTATCGTTTTGCACAACTGATTCACGCGCATCTGCAACAGAGCTTCGCGCCGATCAGGCGCGCCGTGGACATTGGTTGCGGCGCTGGCGTCGGAGCGATTGTGATTGCCCGCGCACGTCGTGAGGCCGAAGTGCTGGCCGTCGACATCAACCCTCTAGCGTTACGCATGACGGCGGTCAACGTCGCGCTCGCCGAGGTGGCCAACGTCAGCATCGAGGCCAGCGATGTGCTGCAAGACGTCGACGGCCACTTCGACTTGATCGTCGCCAATCCGCCCTACATGGCCGACCCGGCCGAGCGTGCTTACCGGCATGGCGGTGGGGCGCTGGGCGCGCAATTGTCGTTGCGCATTGTCGAGCAAGCCCTGCATCGGTTAGCCCCCGGTGGATCCCTGGTGCTGTACACCGGCGTGGCGATGATCGATGGTCTCGACCCGTTCCTGGATGCGGTGACTCCGTATCTGGAATCGCCGATGTTAGGCTGGACTTACCGCGAACTCGACCCCGATGTGTTTGGTGAAGAACTGTTGACCCCTGGCTATCAGCGGGTGGAACGCATTGCCGTCGTCGCCCTGATTGTCACGCGTATCGGCCCGGGCATCGGGGGCACCGTTACGTCTGCCGGTGCGCCATGACCAGGAGCCTGGACGATTACAATCGCATGCGCGATTTCTCGGCGACCTCTGAACCGGCCGCCGGTAAACGTTCGGGCAAAAAAACTGCGAAAGACCATGCCTTGCAGTTCTGCATCCAGAAGCACGACGCGTCGCGCCTGCATTACGACTTTCGCCTGGAGCTCGATGGCGCGCTGAAAAGCTGGGCGGTGCCCAAAGGCCCGTCGCTGGACCCCAAGGTCAAGCGTCTGGCGGTGCACGTCGAAGACCATCCAATTGATTACGCCACCTTCGAGGGCAGCATTCCCGAAGGGCATTACGGTGCCGGCGAGGTGATTGTCTGGGACCGGGGGGTGTGGATTCCTCAGGACGATCCGGCCGAGGCCTACGCCAAGGGCAAGCTCAAATTCGAGCTGAAGGGCGAGAAGCTCGGCGGCCTGTGGAATCTGGTGCGCACGCACATGCCGGGCAAGCAGGAGCAATGGTTTCTGATCAAGCATCAGGACAGCGCGGCCAAACCCGAAAGCGATTATGACGTGGTCGCCGCCGAGCCCGACAGCGTGCTCAGTGACCGGACCATCGTGGCCAAAAAGCCGAAGACCGCTGCCAAGCCCAAACCCGTCAAAAAAGCCGCCGCCCCGACGCGCAAGGAAAAGTCGGCGTCATTGACGGGCGCCCGCAAAGCCAAATTGCCGGAGCTGCTCAAACCGGAACTGGCGACGCTGGTCGAAAAGGCCCCAGGCGGCGAGTGGAGTTATGAGATCAAGTTCGATGGCTATCGGATCATGGCGCGCATTGATCACGACGAAGTCAAACTGTTCACCCGCAACGGCCACGACTGGACCCACAAACTGCCCAGACAAGCCGAGGCGTTAGCGGCACTGGGTCTCGAATCGGCCTGGCTCGACGGGGAAATGGTGGTTGCCGACGAGCAGGGTGTGCCGGACTTCCAGGCCTTGCAAAACGCCTTCGACTCGGGCCGCAGCGGCAACATCCTTTACTACCTGTTCGACATGCCTTACCTCAACGGCGTGGACCTGCGCGAGGTGCCGGTCGAGGAGCGAAGGGTTGCGCTGTCGACCGTGCTCAACCCCAACAAAGACCCACTGCTGCGCTTCTCCGATGCCTTTAGTGAAGAACCGGAAGCGCTGCTCAACAGCGCCTGCCAAATGCAGATGGAAGGGCTGATCGGCAAGCGTCTGGGTTCGCCTTACGTGTCTCGGCGCAGCAGCGACTGGATCAAGCTCAAGTGCAAGCATCGGCAGGAATTTGTAGTCGTCGGTTTCACCGACCCGAAAGGCTCGCGCAATGCTTTCGGTGCGCTGCTGCTGGGGTTACACGACCGCGACAGCGGTGAGTTGCGTTACGCGGGCAAGGTCGGCACCGGGTTCAACGAGACGACGCTCAAGCGCATTTACGAGCAACTGAAACCGCTGCAAACCAAAAAGATTTCGGTGGTCAACCCGCCGAGCGGTTTTGACGCCAAGGGTGTGCACTGGCTCAAGCCCACGCTGCTGGCTGAGGTCGCTTTTGCCGAAATGACCAAAGAAGGTTCAGTCCGTCATGCAGTGTTCCATGGCCTGCGTGACGACAAACCTGCCGACGACATTACCGAGGAGCGTCCGAAAGCCGTGAAGACTTCAGCCGCGAAAAAAACCACTGCCGAAAAACCTTCCTCCCCGGCCAAAAAGAAAGCCGCGCCTGCACCCTCACAAATCGGCCTGGGCGAGGGCAAGGTCCGCATCACTCACCCGGACCGGGTCATCGACGCCAGCAGCGGCACCACCAAAGTGCAACTGGCGGAGTATTACGCCAGCGTCGCCGAATGGATTTTGCCCGAGCTCAAGGACCGGCCCGTGGCGCTGGTGCGCGCTCCGGACGGCATCAACGGCGAACTGTTTTTCCAGAAGAACGCCGAGCGCCTGGCCATTCCGGGAATCACCACCCTGGACAAGGCACTCACCGGCCAACCGGTGATGATCATCAACAACGCCGAAGCCCTGGTCGGCGCCGTGCAGATGAGCACCGTCGAGTTGCACACCTGGAACGCCACCTCGGACAACCTCGACAAACCCGACCGCTTCGTCCTCGACCTCGACCCGGATCCGGCGCTGCCCTGGAAAAGCATGGTCGAAGCCACCCAGCTGACCCTCTCGGTACTCGATGAACTGGGGCTCAAGGCGTTTCTCAAGACCAGCGGCGGCAAAGGGATTCACCTGGTGGTGCCACTGACCCGCAAGCTGGGCTGGGATGAGGTGAAAGACTTCAGCCACGCGATCGTCAGCCACATGGCCAAGTTGCTGCCGGAACGTTTTTCCGCCGTGTCGGGACCGAAGAACCGGGTCGGACGGATCTTCATCGATTACCTGCGCAACGGCCTTGGCGCCACGACCATCTGCGCCTACGCCGTGCGCACCCGTGAAGGGCTGCCGGTGTCGGTGCCGATCTTTCGCGAAGAGGTGGCCGAGCTCAAGGGTGGCAACCAGTGGAACGTGCGCACTGTGCATGAACGCCTGGCTGAGGTCGGTGACAAGCCTTGGGCGGACCTGAAGAAAACCCGCCAGTCGATTACCGCCGAGATGCGGCGGCGGGTTGGGATGAAAAAATAGCGGTTGGGGTGAACACGCTCGGTGTAGGAGCTGGCGAAGCTTGCGATCTTGGCAACGGTTGTTACACCGACAACATCAAGATCAAAAGATCGCAGCCTGCGGCAGCTCCTACAGGGAGGGGGTATTACTTGATGAACGTCTGCATATCGGTGGTCAGTTTATCGATCGCCGCTTTGAAATCTTTGGCGGTAACCTTCTGGCTCTCGTTCGAAAGCTGGGTGCCGAACACCTTGCGCACCACTTTGGCCACCGTCTGATTGGTTTTCGCGTCGATGAACTCGGCTTCGATGAACAGGGTAGTGTCCTGGTCCCGGTGACCGGTCGCTGCCTGTGTCGCCCCGACCACGGCGGCGACCGGAACCACTTCATACCACTTCATGCCTGCGTTTTCGGCACTCACCCCGGTGATGGCCGCGCGCATGATCAGGAGTTTTGAGCCTTTGGGGGCCGAGCTTGCGTTGGTGACCACGCGGTATTTCTGCCCCAGCGTACTTTTGGCTTTGCTGGTCATGTAGTTCTGAATGTCGCTGAGCGTCTGCTGGTTCACCCGCTCATTGGGCTTGGGCGCCGGGTAGAGCTCCAGTTTGTTGAAAGCCACCGTGTCATACGCATTCGGGTTCCATGACGGGCTCACCCAGCGCATCGCTGTTCCGCCGCTGGGGGTGGTCACTTCTTGCAGGTTGTTGTAGTTGGACAGGAAGCCGGAATACTGCTCACGCTCGGTGACTTTCGAGGTGCAACCGCTGAGCAGCAGGCTGGCCAGCGCAGCGCCAATAAACAGTTTTCGGGACAGGTTCATAGTGGTGTGTGCTCCATGGATGAAATCGTTTTATTTCAGTAAAGGGCATCAGAAGCGCCAGGTCATGTTGCCGGTCAAGGCCTGAATCCAGGCATTGTCGAACTCGCCGGAGGTGCGAATACCCGACGTGGATTTGGTCTGGTCCACCGGCATATCGCCTAGCCAGACCATGGCCCAACTGACATTAATGTCCGTGACCTTGTTCAGAGCATAGGTGGCTCCGGCCGCAATGCGCCAGGATTCGCCCATGGGCACGGTAAAAGTTCGGTTTCCGTCCGAAACGGCGCTGCTGTCATACGCCACACCAACGTTCCACAGCAGTTGCGGCGTGGCCTGATATTGCGCGCCGAGCGCCAGTTGCCAGGTGTCTTTGAAATGGGCGTCGACCGTCCTCGATTGAGCGCCAAACGCGGTGGTGTCAACTTGCACCGCGATATCGCCAAACTCTGACCAGTCCTGCCAGTTGACCGAGGCCAGCAGGGCCCATTGCGGGTCGAGTTGCTGGAACAGACTCAGCGTTGCAGTTTGCGGCACGGTCATGTCGAGTTGGGTGTTCAGGCCATCCAGGCGATCCAGAGCGGGGCCGTCGCCCTTGACGTCCAGCCCGTCCTCGAACTCCAGATCGACCTTGCTGGTGTAGGCAAGGCCGATGCGGGTGCCGGGTTGCGGGGCATAGATCACACCCACATTCGCGCCGAAACCCCAATCGTTGTCCTTGTATTTGAATTGGCCGTCGCTGCGCTCGGTGAAGCCGAACGGCGAGCGGTCAATCGCGGTGTCGGATTGCAACATGCCGTACATGGCTTTCACGCCAACGCCCACCGACCATTGCTCGTTAAAGCGATAAGCCACGCTGTGCACGAAAGACAAACCGGCGAGGCTGGCGTTTTGTGCGAAGTAGCGCCCGGACCAGTCGTTGTCGTAATTCTCTGCCAACCCGAAGTCAGCGTACTGGCCGAAGCCAATGCTCCAGTGGTCGTCGAATTGATGGCTGACGAAGAAGCTGCCACCGGGAATCGGGTCGAGGGCGTTGCCACTGCCAGTACCGGTGCCATTGGTGTTTGAGTCGCGATCGAAGGTCAGGTCGCCGTAGAGAATCTGTAAACCACCGGTGATCTGTGTGCCGGGCAGATAACTCATGCCCGCCGGGTTACTGGCGATGGTCGAAGGGCCCTGAGCCCGGGCGGCGGCACCGGCGTTGGCCAGGCCGGTGTTATCCGTGCCGATTTCATAAAGCATGATGCCGCCGGCATACGCTTGCTGACAGCACAACGCAAGCAAGGTGAAGGCGGGCAGGGTGGATGTTTTTATCTGCATTGGGTTACCTCAGCAAATGTCCTTCCCGAACGCGGGTGGCCAGCGTTGGCCACCCGTTGACTCGACTGTTTACTTGGCCATTTCCGCCCGAGCGGCTGCGATCTTGGCTTTGACGGAATCGAGGTTGAAGCTCGCGCCTTTTTGCATTGGCGGGAACTCAATCGCGGTTTCGGCCAGTTTGGCGACCTGTTGCTGAACGAACACGAAGCGCCAGAACTGGAATTTGAACCAGTCAAAGTACTGTTGGGATCCCTGCGCGGCCTGGTTTTCCGGCCAGCCCATACGCTCGAAGGGGTCGAGACGAAGGTTGGTCAGGATCGGTACATCGACCGCCAATTTGGCGCCCATCCAGCCACCTGGTTGTTCAATGAAACGGTACTTGTAGTCATCGATCCGTACCGCACCGAGCGAACTCTCGCCAAAGTAGAAGATTTCATGTCGGTTCGACGGACCTTTGCCGGTGATCATCGGCGTCTGGTCGTAGCCGTCCAGATGCACCTTGTACGTGGTATCGCCCAATTGTTTGCCCTTGAGCAGTTCGGCAGTGATGTTCGGATTGCCGGCTGCCGCGACCAGGGTCGGGAACCAGTCCATACCGGACATGATGCCGTTTGCCACCGTATTGACCGGTACTTTGCCCGGCCAGCGAATGATCGCCGGTACGCGGAAACCGCCTTCCATCACTGTGCCCTTGCCCATGGCAAACGGGGTGGTGCCGCCATCCGGCCAGGTGAAGTTTTCCGCGCCGTTATCGGTGGTGAAAATCACGATGGTGTTGTCATCCATGCCGTCTTTTTTCAGCTTGGCCATCAGGTCGCCGACGATATCGTCGAGCTGTGCCATGCCTGCTTCCTGTTCTGACCAGCCATTTTGCGCATTGCGCATGGCCTCATATTTGTCGGAGAGGTGCGTGACGATGTGCATGCGGGTCGGGTTGAGCCAGAGGAAGAATGGCTTACTGTCCTGCTTGGCCTTGTCCACAAAGGCGAATGCCTTGTCACGAATCTCTTCGTCGATGGTTTTCATCCGTTCGGGATACAGCGTGCCGGCGTCTTCGATTTTCTGTTTGCCGACCTTGCCCCAGCGCGGCATCACGGTCGTATCGTCAGTCGTCGTGGCCCAGCTGTGAACCATGTTCCGCGGGCCGACGGTGGGCAGAAGATCTTGTGGATAGTTGGGGTGCGCCGGGTCTTCCATGGCATCGAGGTGATAGAGATAGCCAAAGAACTCGTCGAAACCATGCACGGTCGGCAGGAATTCGTTCAAGTCGCCCAGGTGGTTCTTGCCGAACTGGCCGGTGGCGTAGCCCATGGACTTGAGGGTGGTGGCGATGGTGACCGCTTCGGCGGGAATACCAACGGGGGAGCCGGCCTGCCCGACAGTGGTCATCCCGGTACGGATCGGCAGTTCACCGGTAATGAAGTTGGCCCGCCCGGCAGTGCAACTGGCCTCGGCGTAGTAGTCGGTGAAACGCATGCCTTCAGCCGCGAGCTGGTCGAGGTTGGGGGTTCGACCGGCCATCATGCCCTGGTTGTAGACACCGATGTTGGACCAGCCAATATCGTCACCCATGATGACAACAATGTTGGGGACTGTTTTGTCGGCAGCTTGAGTGATGCCGGGGAGAACCATTGCAGATAGAAACAAGGGGACGGCGAGCACCGAGGATAGCTTTGTCCGGTTCATATCGAGCTCCTTCGCACTTGCGTTGGTACTCTGAGACGAGCCCCCGACCGCCCAGGAAATTTTGGATCCCCCGCGAAGAGCGTAGGCAAGAATTGTGAAATTTCCAGTCATTGGTTTTTCGGCCGAAGGCCTTGTTTCACGGGCTTTACAGCTTGTCGTGGTTTCGGATGATTACTGACATCTCAAGAAGACGAAGTCCTCGATCCGCGCCTGGATCGATCATAGGGAATGTGTTGCTCGAATCGGGGGGAGGGCATGAGGCGGCGAGCCCGGCTCGCCGCCCCAACGACTATTGCTTGCCGACAGCGGCCGCCAGCAGCGGCGCTATCTGTTCATCGGTCAGTGCCGCCTGGACCTCCATGGTCATGAGGTCGCTCCATTCCAGCACCCACTTCTGAATGGCTACCGGATCACTGGCCTCTGCCACGCCAAAACCGGATGCACCACCGACGGCGTGCCAGCGTCCCAGCATTTTGACGCCAGCGGGTGGAGCCCCCCCAGTCTTGAGGAAACGCTCGATTGCGCTGTTACGATTTGCCGAACTGATAGACCAACTGACTATGAATAACATTGGCCACCTCCTGCTACGGATTGGCACCTGTTGCTCTTCGCGCACCTGGCTGGTGCCGGGACCACGATCACGCTTGAGTGTCCAGCTTCATCCCTGACTGGCTTGAAACCATTGCTCCCATGAGAAGGCATAGCAGTGGGCCAGACTCTGCGTATGACCGCTGATCCTGTTTCGTTGCTTTTATTTAGGGTCGTGGATGACGTGTGTTTCACCAACGAAACAAGGTTCATCAGGCTGATTTCACGCGTCGCGCAACAGGTCGTTGGCGTTGAGCAGTTCGTAGGCAATCTCCGGGCGCTTCTCCAGTGCGCGGCGAATCGCGGCCGGGATCGATTGACGGGTTTTGCGGCATAGCCCCGGTTGTTCGCCAACGTTAATCCCGATACCGCGCATGGTGCGTACTTCGTTGAAACTGGGGACGATGTCCACGCGGATGCCCAACTGTTCGTACATACGCTGTTGCAGGCGTTCGAGGTCACTCAGGCTCTGGAGGTTTTCCAGGCGTTCGACCAGGCGCTTTTCCTCTGAGCGGGTCAGAAACAGGATGCGCACGTCCGCACCCGGTGTTTCCAGCAACGGGTCACGCCCGCAGTCGCAGGCGCCGGGCGGGCAGGGTTGGCGAATCGGAAGCGTGGTGGTCATGGGGTTCAATCATAGAGTGCTCCAATCAGATTTGCCCATAGGGTTTCTTGCCCTTCTGGCGAACGGGTCACGCCGGGTTTAGGCTTGAGAGTCTTTTAGAGGAGACGCAGCATGCAGCGATTCGCGGGTGGTTGCTTGTGCGGCAACGTCCGAATTGAGGCGTCGGGACTTCCGTATCGGGTCGGCCTTTGTCACTGCCTCGACTGCCGCAAGCATCATGGGGCGCTTTTTCATGCTTCGGCGATATTCCCTCAGAGTGCGGTGACGATCGAAGGCGAAACACGCGACTACGCCGGGCGGTTTTTCTGTCCCCGCTGCGGCTCGTCCGTTTTTTCGCGCACCGACGACGAAATCGAAGTGAACCTGGGGTCCCTGGATGCCCCTGACCAACTGATGCCGACCTACGAAAGCTGGATCGTGCGTCGCGAGGCCTGGTTGCCGCCGTTTCCTCTCACGAGACGATACGAGCGCGACCGTGACACCACGGGTCGCTTTGAGGAGTAGGTGCCAATTGTTGAACCTGATCTGGAGCGCTGCATGAAAGTGGGCGTGATTTCCGATACCCATGGTTTGCTCCGCGCCGAAGCCCTTGCTGCACTGCAGGGGTGTGAACGGATTATTCACGCGGGGGACATCGGCAAGCCCGAAATCCTCGATCAACTGGCATCAATAGCCCCGCTGCACGTGGTCCGCGGGAACAATGATCTGGACGCCCCTTGGGCAGAAAATATCGCCGACTGCCTCTGTTTCGAACTGAACGGATGGCAGGTCTTGCTGGTACATGACAGTGCCGATGTCCCTGCCGTGCTTGATCCAGGCATAAAACTGGTGATCACCGGCCACTCGCACAAGCCGCGCATAGAATGGCGCGGCGAACGGCTCTACCTCAATCCCGGCAGCGCGGGACGCCGACGCTTCAAGCTGCCGGTGACGCTGGCTCTGCTCGAGGTGCTTGAGACCTCAATTGAGCCGCGTCTGATCTCGCTAGTGGAATGACCTTTCCCAGGGTTTTAGTTTTTTCTGAGTTTTCCAGCCGCTATATACTCGGCAGCCCCTTTACCCCCTCAAACAAGAGATCCCCATGGCAAACCACGACATCACCTTTCTCCCCGACCCCGATCCGGAATCCATCTCCTCGGATGTCGCCGGTTTTGGCGGCCTGTTGGTCTCCACTCAGATCCCCACCCGCGCCGACGGCAGCCTGGAACTGGGCGACATCACCCTGCAAAGCGAATGCACCCTGCAGGCACTCAAGGTTGCGTTGGAGCACGCCGGCAGTTCCATGGACCGGGTTCTGCATCTGACCATCTACCTCACCGACATGGCCGACCGCGCCGCCTTCAACGAGGTCTACCAGCGCTTCTTCGCCAAGCCCTGGCCGGTTCGGGCCGCCGTTGGTGTGGCCTCCCTGGCGGTTGAAGGCATGCGCGTGGAAGTCACCGCGATGGCGGCCAAGGGCTGAGTCCGTGGGCTTGACCGGCGGCGTCGCTCAACGAGCGGGCGCCACCGGGCGGGTTGGCAACGACGGCGTCAAGGATGGCTTTTATTGGCCGTCTACCAGGCGAGGCAGCCCCAAGGGATTAACCTCGCGCAATGACTCAGGCAATAGCGCATCAGGAAAACCCTGGTAAGACACCGGGCGCAAAAAGCGTTCAATCGACGTCATGCCAACCGAGGTGAAGCGGCTGTCCGAGGTTGCCGGAAACGGTCCGCCGTGGATGGTGGCGAAAGACACCTCCTGAGGATGCGCGAAGGCGTTGACAACGATTCGCCCGGTGCGCCGCTCCAGGACCGGCAACAAACGATGAGCCAGTGGCATATCGCGCTCATCAAGCTGCATGGCAGCGCTGAGCTGGCCCTTGAGCGAGCGTGCGACGGCGAGCAGTTCATCCTCATCCTTGACGTTCACCAGCAGTGCTGAAGGACCGAATACTTCTTTCGCAAGTGCCGTCTCGGTCAGGAAATGTTGGCCGTCGACCTCATGCAACATCGACTGACCATCAAAATCAGCGTTGGATAGCGAGCCTTCGGCGACGCGATTTGCACCAACGCTCTCCATTGCGGCGAGGCCGCTCAAGTAGGACGCATGAATACCCGGCGTCAGCATGGTACGCGCCGATGCTTCGGTGACTCGCTCGACCATGGCGGCGCGCATGGCTTCAAAACCAGCCCCTTTGATGGCGAAGAGGAGGGCGGGTCTGAGGCAGGCTTGCCCCACATTGACCAGCATGCGCTCGATAAAACCATCACCGATTTGCGCTCCACGCGCCGCCAGCGCATGGGGCAGGATGAACGTGGGGTTGACGCTGGTCATCTCGGTGAACACGGGAATGGGATCGGGGCGTTGCTGCGCACGCCGATACAGCGCCATGCCGCCACCCTCCGAGCCGGTGAACGTCACGGCCTTGATCAACGGATGATCGACCAAGGCTTCGCCGATCGAGTTGCCACTGCCACGCACCATCGAGAAAACACCCTCAGGCAGTCCGTTCTCTTGCACCGCCTTGCGGATGGCGCGCGCCTGGATTTCCGATGCGCCTGGGTGAGCGTTATGCGCCTTCACAATAACGGTCGCGCCGGCCGCCAATGCTGAAGCGGTATCGCCACCGGCGACCGAATACGAAATGGGAAAGTTGCTCGCGCCGAAAACAGCCACCGGGCCGATCGCCATTTTCTGAAGTCGATGATCCATGCGTGGGCGAGGCTGACGATGAGGCTGTGCCGGATCGATGGCCAACTGGAGGAAGCGCCCTTTGCGCACGACATCCGCGAATTGGCGAAACTGGGTGGCGGCTTTTGCCGCTTCGCCCTCAAGTTGAGCCTCAGGCAAACCCGTTTCGAGCGCGGCCCGTGCGGCAAGCTCATGGCGGACAGCGTCGAGATTGTCGGCAATGCTTTCCAGGAATGCCGCACGCATGGCGAGTGAGGTATGGCTGTAACGGTCGAATGCTTCGTCGGCGAGCGTCGCCGCCTGGTCGACTTGCGCCACGCCACCGAATGCGAAATCCGGTTCGATCACCTGGTTGATTGCGGGGTTGAGCGCCTTCATCGTCCCTTCAGTGGCCGGGACTTCGTTTGCACCAATGATGAGGTTTCCAGTCAATTTCATAGTGTTACCCCTGCTGTGCCAGGGACGCGATCAGCTCGTCCGTCGCCACAATGGCGTGGGCGAACGTGGGACCGTTGAGTTCATGCGCGGCATGCATCATTTCCGGTTTGAAGGCAGCGGTCGCATCACGCACCAGTGTGACGTGGTAACCGAGTTCCACGGCGTAGCGCGCGGTTGCCTCGATGCAGGTATTGGCCAGCAGGCCAACGATGATCACGTGCGTGATGCCTTTCTGCTTGAGGCGAAAATCAAGGTCGGTATTGGCAAAGCCGCTCGAGCCCCAATGTTCCTGGACGACGATGTCGCCGTCCTTTGGCGCGAAATCGGGGTGCCATTCGCCGCCCCATTCCCCGCGTGCGAAGTGATGCATGTGCATGACCTTGCATTGGGTGGGGCTTGGATGATCCCAGCCTTCGTAGTCGCCTTGCTC
>Ga0207655_1003051_pt1 | contig 12773 bp, 13 predicted proteins | sample KBSM44metaG_FD_184398 | JGI IMG/M metagenome (GOLD analysis project Ga0207655, IMG submission 184398) | Miscanthus rhizosphere microbial communities from Kellogg Biological Station, Michigan, USA - KBS M4-4 metaG (SPAdes) (version 2) | ecosystem: Host-associated > Plants > Roots > Rhizosphere >...
CTTGAGAACCCTCAGGTCCGGTAGCTCCAATCGGACCCTGTAATCCCTGTACACCCTGTATCCCTTGTACTCCAGTCGTACCTGTTGGACCAATGGGCCCTTGTAATCCTTGCACACCCTGTAAACCTGTCGCTCCAGTTTCTCCTTGTGGTCCTCTCAATCCTTGTGGCCCCTGCTGTCCTTCTGGTCCAGTTGCACCTATTGGCCCAACTGATCCTTGTATCCCTTGCACACCTTGAGGTCCTGTCGGGCCCATCTCCCCCATCGGACCTTGTAATCCTCTTGGTCCTTGAGGTCCTGTTGGGCCTTGTGGACCGGTTGGACCAGTAATCCCTATACCTGTAAATCCAGTTGGAACAGGGGGAAAAGTAGGCCCAATAAGTTCGGGTGGAATTCTAAAATTAGAGCTTAACGAATTTTGCTTCCGATTATTATCACGATTCTTCACACTTTCACCACCTACAAACCGTCTTTTTCATAATAAATAAGCCTCTTCTTAATCTATTTACAAAAATAATTTCCAAGACTATTTTTATTTTAAATAATAAAAACTCCCTTAATTCCTTAAGGGAGTCCAGCAATTGAATCCATATTATCTGTATTCGGGACAGCTTGCGCTATACTCGATGCATTTACACTTTGCCCCATATTTGTTCCTGTTACAGTACCAGCAGGAGTACCTCGTGTATATGTTGTCGTCACAGAATCACCCGGCTGTAAACAAAGCTTCGTCTCTGTTCCTATTACTGTAACAACATCAATCCAAGTACACCCCATTGAACCACTATACGATTTCGTAGCAGTAAATGAAGTATCACTCAAATTGTCACCTGTAAATATATTCCCAGTATTATTAACAATAACAAACTCTTTTATATGCGCAGGCATAATTACACTCTACCTTTCCTCTACGAACCTAATGTACGTGTGCTCGTTGCTAATGGCGGAAGGAATACTGATGTTCTAATCACCGCTTCTGGCTGCCTTTTTCCATTTAAAAAAATAGCCGCACTCGATCCTCCAGCACCCGCGTATATTTTCGCTACAGCTAAAGGTGAGATATCATAACAGTCGCCGACATTAACAGCTCCTGTATTATTAATAATTTTTACTTTACGCAAATTAATCCCCATTTCCCCCTCCTCCTTTTGTATACTGTATGCAAAAGAAAAAAACTTGAAACAGACTCGTTTCAAGTTTTTAGTAATTAACTATTTCATTTCGCCTTCATATTGAAGCATACCGCCAACCATATTCACTGTTTTAAATCCTTGCTCATTTAAATAATGGCATACATTCTCACTGCGCATTCCCGAACGGCAAATAAAGATATATTCATTCTCTTTATTAAAGAAGTCTACTTTATTTGGGATATCACCCATTTTAATATGTACCGCTTCTGGAATTTTCCCTGCTGCTACTTCTTCATCTTCCCTTACATCTACTAAAAATAACGTTTCTCCATTTTCTAAACGTTCTTGTACTTCTTCTGTTGTAATTGTTTTTACTTCTGTCATATGTCGTTCCTCCTTATATACAATAAAACCTTTCGTTTCTTCTTTAAACAACCATTTCTAATCAATTTTAGCATGCAAAAGAAGGAACGCAAAGAATGGAGAATTTATTTCTCAATTTCTCCGTAAAACTTATTCTTTACAAACATCTCTATCGCATTGTATCCTCAATATACTTGTTTTATGAAAGGAGTCGATTAAAATGACACTTTTTCTTTTCATTATGAGCATTATTTTTTTAACCGCCGCAATTATTGTACTCAGCATGAAAAATAATAAAAAGTTAAAATCTCCCCAAGAAATGTCATTCTTATTTCTATTACTTAGTATAGCGTTCTTCGGTATAGCAATCGCTACATATATTTTCCGTCTACAAATCATGTAAAAAAAGGTGCCTACTACACATATTGCACCTTTTTCACATCATTTATTTTCTACACAAAACTAGACACTTTCCGATTTAAAAATTCATAAACTTTCTTTTCAAATAAATGGATATCTAACGCTCCCGCCATATGCCCATTTATACTTTCTATTTCATAGACCTCCGCATACTTCCCTTGTTTTTGCAAAATGTCTACCATTTTATAATTGTAACGAGACGGCTGAAGTAAATCTTGTTTACACGGAATCATAAGTACATTCGCTTTTATTTTAGAAAGAGCCTCTTCCAAAGAAGAAAATCCATGCGCAATATCATGCAATAAAACTGCTTTCGCAGTGTACATCCACGAATTTGCATCTACTAACTCTATACTTTTGTATGTCACTTTATTTATCTCTTTCTCAAATGATGTTAATGTAGAAAACTTTTCATAAGGTTCTACCTCAATACTGTTACGAGGAAATTCCGTTTCATAAAAATGCTCATCAAAAGCGTTCATAAACATCATTCTGTTTGCTAAATGAAGCCCCTGCATTGGCTGTGTTTCTCCATATTTCCCGCCCTTCCAACTTGGATCTAGTTGAATTGCTTCAATCGCATTTTGCGCTACATTTACTGACGTTATAATTGGATTTTGCGGGTTCGTAATAACGCCAATCATTCGCTCTACCATATGAGAGTAGTGAACAGCCCATTGCTGCGCAATCATTCCACCCGCCGACGGCCCTATTACAGCATGTAACCTTGAGATTCCCATATTTTTTATTAACTCATATTGTATACGAGCTACATCAAGAAAGGTAAACACAGGGAAATCCATAACATACTCTTCCCCTGTTTCTGGATTAATCGACTTCGGTCCCGTTGTAATTACATACGGGTTCTTCACCTGTACATTACAAAGATTATCAGTACATATAACAAAATATTTATTTGTATCAATCGCTTTTCCAGGTCCAATTAGCCCAGCCCACCAACCAGACTCCTCATCATGCACAGTATATTTTCCTGCTGCATGACTTGTTGCACTAAAATAATGACAAACCAAAATGGCATTTGACCTTTCTCTATTTAAAATACCATACGTCTCATATCCCATTTGAACAGGAATTTCCCTACCATTTTCAAATGTAAACTCATTTAATGCAAACTTCTCTTTTTTTACAATTTGCACAGACTCTCCCTCTTCCCGTTATAGTATGAACTGCTTACTAAAGGTTTTTTTCTATGCAAATCAATCTCCTTCTTCTTTTCATAAATAAATGAATAATATACAAAATTAGCCACAAAATAGCACTATATTACAAAAATCAAAGAGGGCATACATATGATTTGGAATTGGCTACGTAAGAAAAAAAAATCAAATTCAACAGAGACAAAAGAAGCAGATAACCCGAAGCAGCAGCCTAGTAATCAAGAGATTGTGAACAAAGATCAGACTAGAAGTATGAAACATAATAAAGGTGATAGTAGCGAGCAAAAAAACTCGAAACAAGATGATTACTCTCATAAGAAACAGCAAAATTCTAAAAAAGATGATCCTTCTCATGAGAAACAGCAAAATTCGAAACAAGACGATTCCTCTCATGAGAAACAACAAAACTCGAAACAAGACGATTCCTCTCATGAGAAACAGCAAAATTCGAAACAAGACGATTCCTCTCATGAGAAACAACAAAACTCGAAACAAGACGATTCCTCTCATGAGAAACAACAAAATTCTAAGCAAGACGACTCTTCTCATGAGAAACAACAAAACTCTAAACAAGACGATTCCTCTCATGAGAAACAACAAAATTCTAAGCAAGACGACTCTTCTCATGAGAAACAACAAAATCCTAAACAAGACGACTCTTCTCATGAGAAACAACAAAATTCTAAACAAGACGACTCTTCTCATGAGGAACAGCAAAACTCGAAACAAAATGATTCTTCTCAGAATAAACAACAAAGCTCTGGAAGTAATAGTATTTATGATTTTTCGAAGCCAGAAAAAGACCGTATTCATTCACTACAAGATTTAATAGAGAAGCTCAAGAAGTCTAGTGATTTTGTTAATTATCACACATCTGATGATGAAACGATGCCATATTGGATTTCTTACTATCGTCCTTCACTTGATGGGGAGAAATTGCAAAAGTATTTAATGCCTACTCTTTTGGAACGACCTAATGCTTCACTAGAAGAACTGAAGGAACATATTCCGATGAGTGGTATCACAATTACGAATGACTTACAAAAAATTGAGGACATGGTTTTAAAAGGACATGCAATTATTCAATTGAAGCAGCAAGATCAAAAATGTATGCTTGCAAACATTGCAATTGATAATTATCGTGCACCAACCCCTCCTTTAAACGAATCAACTGTTATTGGACCACAAGAAGGTTTCGTAGAGGATATTGATACAAACATTAATTTAGTTCGAAAACGTCTTCCTGTTTTAGATTTACAAACAAAAGAAATGATTATCGGCGAGTTTTCCAAAACAAAAGTTGTCATGATGTATTTAGACAACCTCGCTGAAAAAGATAATGTAGATTTTCTCGAGGAATCATTACGCGCTCTTGAATATGATCAAATTAATGATAGTGCTTATATACAAGAATTGATGGGTGAAAAATCGATTTTCCCTCTCTATATCAATACAGAACGCACTGATAGAGTTACAAAAGCACTCATTGATGGAAAAATCGCTATTTTTGTTGATGGTTCTCCAAGCGTGCTACTTACTCCAGTATCCTATTTCGATTTTTTCATTTCACCAGAAGACTATAACGTCTCCTGGATGTACGCTACATTTTCAAGGATTTTAAGATTAATCGCCGTTCTATTTTCAATCTGCGCTACACCGTTATACGTTGCAGTTTTAAATTATCATTATGAACTCATTCCAAGTGACTTACTTGAAACTTTGATTTTATCAAGGGCACAAGTACCGTTTCCACCTTTAATTGAAGCGCTCTTTTTAGAACTTGCAATCGACTTATTAAGAGAAGCTGGTGCGAGGTTACCGATGAAAGTTGGTCAAACGCTCGGTATTGTAGGCGGTATCGTAATCGGACAAGCATCTGTACAAGCTGGTTTAACGAGTAACATTTTATTAATTATCGTTGCACTATCAGCACTCGCTTCTTTTATTACACCTATTTATAAAATGGGTAACGCTGTTCGATTACTACGCTTTCCTTTTCTTATGTTTGCAGAAATAGGAGGACTTTTCGGGATTTCTCTTGGATTTATCTTTTTATTTACTCATCTATTTAGGCTTACTTCCTTACGTAAGCCGTACGCTTTGTTTTATCCGACAAGACAACAATCAGTTAAAGATTCTTGGATTCGTTTCCCTTTAACAATGATTGATACAAGAGATGTGCAAGCAAGACCACAACATGTAAAAAAAGCAGCGAAAGGAATTTCAACAAAACATAGATCGGACTTCGATGATTAAGAAATGAGGTGCATTGATGAGTAAAGTTCAAGAAAAATATCAAATATCTCCTGTCTTTGTTTTCTTCTTAATTCACAGTGCACAATTTGGTGCCGGAGTTCTCGGATTCGCTCGAATTATTGCAAAAGCTGCTGGATACGACGGTTGGATGGGAGTTTTAATCACAGGATTCTGTATCCATGTTCTTATATGGATGATGTATGTCTTATTAAAAGAAACAAACGGTAATTTAATTGATTTACATCGGCAAACATTTGGAAAATGGCTTGGGGACGGTATTAATATCATCTTTGCTGCTTATTTTTTAATCGTCAGTATTTCCGTCATTCGAACATACGTTGAAATTATTCAAGTGTGGATGTTTCCTACCGCTTCAACTTGGATGTTAACACTTTTTTTATGCTTAGTTAGCTACTACATTATTTCTTCTGGCTTTCGTGTCATTACTGGTATTTGTGTTATATCTGTTGGTGGTACATTGGGATATTTATTGCTTAGCCTATTTGTTTTGAAATACTCACATTGGGATAATCTACTTCCTATATTCACACATTCTTTTTCAGATATTTTAAAAGCCTCTCAACTGTCCATCTACAGTATGACCGGTTTTGAGATTTACCTCATGGTTTATCCATTTGTGAAAAAACCTATGCAATCTCATAAATACGCTCAATACGGGGCACTATTTTCAAATCTTCTATATTTATTTAGTACCCTTTTAGCCTTTGCATTTTTTAGTGAGAAACAATTGTTAAAAACGATATGGTCGCAACTTTCTATGACCCAAGTAATCCAATTACCATTTATAGAAAGACTAGAATATATTGCAATTTCAGGCTATGCACTTGTTATTGTTACAAGTTTTATTCTTCCCTTATGGGCAGCGACAAGAGGAACGCATGAAATATTTCGTGTAAAACAAAGAGGAATTTTAATCGCTTTTATCCTTATCACCCTCATTGTTTCACAACTTTTAACAAACAGACACGATATTAATAACTTTATTAGTAATGCATCAAAAGTTAGTTTTTGGCTCATTTATGTATACATCCCAATTCTATTTATTATTGTGTGGGTGAAAAGAAAATGGAAAAAATCAAAAGCAAATTAATACTTATTTCTTGTATAACATTCTTCAGTTTAACTGGATGTTTACAAAAAAATATTATCGATGATGTACAACTTATTCAAGGAAGCGTTTTTGATGTAGCAAAAGATAATAAAATAAAAGTGACATTCGTTTGTCCCATTCAGAAAAAAGGAAATAAAGTTCAAGTTTTTGAAGGCAGCGCAAATGCGGTAAAACAAGTAAAAGCAGACACATCTTTAGAGTCTTCTCAACCGTTTGCTAGCGGACAAATGCGTGTCGCTCTATATACGATAAGACTTGCAAAAAAAGGAATGTCTACTTCATTCGATACATTACTTCGAGATGTGAATATAGGAAACGCTTTATATGTTGCTTTATTAGAGGGGAATGGTACCGAACTTTTAAAAGGCAAATATACAACTTCATATAACGTTGCAATTTATATAAAAAAGTTGCTAGAACATAATATGGAGACCGGTCCTTTACCAACGGATAATCTGCATGTAGGAGCATTCCGTTATTATCAAGAAGGGCAAGACTACTATATTCCAATTTTAAAGAAACATGGTGATAAAATAAAAATCACCGGAATTGGTCTTTTTAAAAAAGATAAATATATCGGTAAAATTGCGCAAAAAGATATGTTCATATTTAAAGGACTGTTAGAAAAACATAAATTAGATTCACATGAATTTAAAACAGATTCTGCGTACGTAATGATTAATAATATTCGTTCTGTTCCAACTTACGATATAAAGATTAAAAACGGAAAGCCTTCTTTTTTCATTCACGTTCATCTTGATGCACGTATTCAAGAATTATCAAAACAAATTAACTTAGAAAATAACAAGAACACAAAAAACATTGAAAAAAATGTACAAAAACAATTGGACGTACAGGCTGCCAAATTAATTAAGCAGTTCAAATCTTTAGGCGTCGATCCCCTCGGGCTAGGAGCAAAATATAAACACCATTATCGCCCCTTCAAATTAGAAGAGTGGAGACAAATGTACAAAGATGTTCCGATTCATATAAAATACACCGTAAACATTACAAATTCTGGTGTAATTGAATGAGAAATGATTGAACTCCTCTCTCCGGCATGATACAACGGATAGAGGAGTTTTTATTTTAGATAGAGAGAGAAGATATTTATGGGGGAGCTTATGTCTAAAAAATTAGTAAAGCCTATTTTAAACGGTATTTTATTTCTCGGCGTCTTTTTATTTGCTCATACATACTTAAAAAATGTTTCCTTCACACGTTATTTACTTGTCGTTATACCGATGTTACTCGTTGGTATGTTCGGCATCGACCTTATTTTATCCATTTTAATAAAAAAAGAAGAATAACGAGCGAGGATGTCTCATAAGTCGAGATTTTTGACTAGATGACATCCTTTTTATTTTCTATTTTGGAATCAGCGCTACAGTACATGAATTTATATCAACGATTTTTCAAATATATCTACCATAACTCAAAATATATCAACGATTCGACACAAAATATCGATTTACCTACAAAAATTGACAATAGTAACAACCCATACTAAGAAGAGAATGTTTCAATATATTTTTAGAACATCCTTTTTTTATTTAATAATCACCTTATGTTACAATGAAATTCGGCACAAAGTGAGAAAGGATGAAACAACATGACAAACGAAAAAGGTTTAGATAAAGGGTACGAGCTTGTTGCAAAAATGCATGAAGATTTCGGACATCCTGTAACAAATACTCCAACAAAACTAACAGAAGAGCGCGCAAAAATCCGTGCAAGTTTTATGCAAGAAGAGCTAGAAGAATTTCTAGAAGCAACTACTGTTGAAGATCAATACGATGCACTTATTGACCTTATTTACTTTGCATTCGGAACGTTTGCAGAAATGGGCGTACGTCCAGATAAAGGATTCGAGATTGTAAACAACGCAAACATGGCAAAACTATTCCCTGATGGGAAACCTCGATTCCGTGAAGGCGACGGCAAAATTTTAAAACCAGAAGGCTGGCAAGCACCAGAACCACAACTTCGTGCTGAAATTGAACGTCAGCGCCAAGAAGCTGAAAAAAACTGCTAGGATTTCCTAGCAGTTTTTTATTATGTCTTTTTTTCTGCAGCTCATTAATGACCCACGTGCCCCGCGTGTCCTGCTGCTCCACTAATACTAGCTGCTCCTGCTGCTGCCCCTGCTCCTCCTGCTCCAATTCCCCCTGTCCAAGGAGACGATTGTTGCTGTTGTTGATATTGCTGATATTGTTGTTGGCCTTGATGATGCTGTTGGCCTTGGTGATGATGTTGACCTTGGTGATGATGTTGACCTTGATGATGTTGTTGACCTTGATGATGCTGTTGACCTTGGTGGTGGTGTTGACCTTGGTGGTGGTGTTGACCTTGGTGATGATGTTGGCCTTGGTGTCCATGATGTTGGCCTTGGTGGTGATGTCCATGGTGACCATGTTGGCCTTGATGACCGTGTTGGCCTTGGTGAGTTTGATAAAGAACAGCTTGCGGATGAATGTGGTGGTGACCTTGGTGATGTACTTGTTGTTGGTGATGACCATGATGGCTGTGTTGACCTTGATGGCCGTGTTGACCTTGATGGTGGTGATGACCTTGATGGCCATGTTGACCTTGATGGTGGTGATGACCATGATGGCCGTGTTGACCTTGATGGTGGTGATGACCGTGATGGCCATGTTGACCTTGATGGTGGTGATGACCGTGTATGACTTGCGGATACCCACCTACTCCTCCTGCTACAACACCTACTCCTGGTACAGGGAATCCTGTCTGTCCCCCTCCAACGAAAGAAGGAAATGTAGTTGGTACTCCTACTGGAATTCCAGTTTGTGCGCCAGCTACTGATGTCGGAAATCCTCCCGTTAACGTTGGAATTCCAGTTTGCATGCCTGCTACTGATGTTGGAAATCCTCCATGTGCTCCACCCATCCAGCTCGGAATTCCACCGTATCCTTGTTGCCCTGCTCCTCCCATTAACATCATTTGTTCATAACTATCCGATCCACCTCCGAAGAAGCCATGCGGTGCATTATTGTCCATCCCTTTCATTCCTTTCACCCCTTGTTTTCAATTTAACCTACCTTTTGTATCATATTTCCTAGTTAAAAATAGGTGTTTGTCTGCATAAGAATTCCTAACCTTTTTCCTCATTCGTGATAGAATCAATTGACTGATTATTCTTTCACCACTTTAAAAGGAGGCATTTCTATTGAGAAACGTTACAAAAGCTTCAAACGACGATTTAGATTCAATCTTACATATAGATATTGATGTAATCGGAGACGATAGTAGACGAAATTATATTAAACACGCTATTGATGAGGAGAAATGCATCATTGTAAAAGAAGACAATTCTATTTTAGGTTTTCTGACGTATGATACGAACTTCTTTAGCTACACGTTCCTCTCATTAATCATTGTTTCGCCAACAAAAAGAAGACAAGGCCATGCAAGCTCATTAATCTCCTATATGTTAAGTAATTCTCCTACGCAAAAAATTTTTTCTTCAACGAACGAATCGAATGCAAATATGCAAAAAGTTTTTAAAGCGAATGGATTTATGCGTAGTGGAATAATTGAAAACTTAGATGAAGGTGATCCAGAAATTATTTTCTATATAAAAAAGCTCAGAGCATAAAGGCTCTGAGCTTTTCTTTCATTCATTAGTTTGCAACAACGTTAACAAGTTTGCCAGGAACGACAATTACTTTACGAACTGTTTTTCCTTCGATTTGTTCTTTAATTGCTTCAAGTGCAAGTTGTTCCATTTCTTCTTTTGATGCGTCTTTACTCATTGTTAATTTTGCGCGAACTTTGCCCATAATTTGAACAACGATTTCAACTTCATCTTCTACAAGTTTAGACTCATCAAATGTTGGCCAGCTTGCATATGTGATTGTTTCATTGTAACCAAGCTTGCTCCAAAGTTCTTCCCCGATATGAGGTGCAACTGGTGCAATCATTTTTACGAAACCTTCTACATATTCTTTCGGAAGTGTATTAGCTTTGTATGCATCGTTGATGAATACCATCATTTGAGAAATCGCTGTGTTGAAGCGAAGCTCTGCATAGTCTTCTGTTACTTTCTTCACTGTTTGATGGTAAGCTTTTTCAAGCTCTTTATTTGGTGCATCAGTAATTTTCTCACTTAATTCACCGTTATCTTGAACGAATAGGCGCCATACGCGGTCTAGGAAACGACGAGCTCCGTCAAGACCATTTTCAGACCAAGCGATTGAAGCATCTAATGGTCCCATGAACATTTCGTATAGACGAAGTGTATCTGCACCATGGCTCGCTACGATATCATCAGGGTTTACAACGTTACCTTTTGATTTACTCATTTTCTCGTTGTTTTCACCTAGAATCATACCTTGGTTGAATAATTGTTGGAACGGCTCTTTCGTTGGAACTACACCGATATCATATAATACTTTATGCCAGAAACGAGCATATAGTAAGTGAAGTACAGCGTGCTCTGCACCGCCGATATAAATATCAACTGGAAGCCATTGTTTTACTTTTTCAGGATCTACAAGTGCTTCGTTATTATTTGGATCCATGTAGCGTAAGTAGTACCAACAGCTACCAGCCCATTGTGGCATTGTGTTCGTTTCACGACGACCTTTTTTACCAGTTTCAGGATCAACAACATTTACCCACTCGTCAATGTTAGCAAGTGGTGATTCACCTGTACCTGAAGGACGGATGTTTTCTGTTTTCGGAAGAACTAATGGTAATTCTTCTTCTTTCACAGCTGTCATTGTGCCATCTTCCCAGTGGATTACTGGAATTGGCTCACCCCAGTAACGTTGACGGCTAAATAACCAGTCACGTAGACGGTACGTTACTTTTTGATTTCCTGCGCTCGTCACTTCAAGCCATTCAATCATTTTTGCGATTGCTTCTTCTTTATTTAAACCATCAAGGAATGCTGAGTTTACGTGTGCACCATCACCTGTGTATGCTTCTTTCGTAATGTCTCCGCCTTTTACAACTTCCTTCATTGGAAGATTGAACGTTGATGCGAATTCATAGTCACGCTCATCGTGAGCTGGAACCGCCATTACAGCACCTGTTCCGTAAGTTGCAAGAACGTAATCAGCGATCCAGATTGGTAATTTCTCACCGTTTACTGGGTTAACTGCGTAAGCACCAGTGAATACACCAGTTTTCTCTTTCGCAAGTTCTGTACGCTCTAAATCACTCTTCATTTTTACAGAATTAATGTAAGCTTCTACAGCTTCTTTTTGCTCAGCAGTTGTAATGTCAGCAACAAGTGCATGCTCTGGAGCAAGTACACAGTAGCTTGCACCGAATAGTGTATCAGGACGCGTTGTGAAAACTGTGAATTTTTCATCTGTACCGTCGATGTTAAAGTGTACTTCTGCACCTTCAGAACGACCAATCCAGTTACGTTGCATATCTTTTAAGCTTTCTGGCCAATCAAGCTCATCTAGATCTTCTAATAGACGATCTCCGTAAGCTGTAATTTTTAACATCCACTGTCTCATCGGACGACGCTCAACCGGATGCCCACCGCGCTCACTCTTACCATCAATGATTTCTTCGTTTGCAAGTACTGTACCAAGCGCTGGACACCAGTTTACAGGTACTTCATCAACGTAAGCTAAGCCTTTTTCAAATAGTTTTAAGAAGATCCATTGTGTCCACTTGTAGTAGTTTGGATCCGTTGTATTTACTTCACGATCCCAATCATAAGAGAAGCCTAATGCTTTAATTTGATTACGGAACGTATTAATATTAAGCTCTGTAAATTCTGCCGGGCTATTTCCAGTATCAAGTGCATATTGCTCTGCTGGAAGACCGAATGCATCCCATCCCATTGGATGAAGAACGTTATATCCTTGCATACGCTTCATACGAGATAAAATATCTGTCGCTGTATAACCTTCTGGATGTCCTACGTGTAAGCCTGCACCTGATGGATATGGAAACATATCTAGTGCATAAAATTTTGGTTTTTCTGTCTCATCTGGCGTACGGAATGTTTTATTCTCTTCCCAATATCCTTGCCACTTCTTCTCAATTTCTTGATGATTAAAGCTCATGAGATACCCTCCTTGAAATTCTATTTATTTTCACCGCCCAAAATACAAAAAACCTCTCATCCCTAGAAAGGGACGAGAGGTTATAGATTCCCGCGGTACCACCCTAAATTAATGTAAAATATACATTCGCTTAGATCCGTAACGTGGATTAACGGCAATTGCTACTATTAGTTTCACAACTGCAACTCAAAGGCGAGTTCATAACGAAACGTGGATTGACTTGCACCGACCGTCAACTCTC
>Ga0207655_1003052_pt1 | contig 12771 bp, 13 predicted proteins | sample KBSM44metaG_FD_184398 | JGI IMG/M metagenome (GOLD analysis project Ga0207655, IMG submission 184398) | Miscanthus rhizosphere microbial communities from Kellogg Biological Station, Michigan, USA - KBS M4-4 metaG (SPAdes) (version 2) | ecosystem: Host-associated > Plants > Roots > Rhizosphere >...
ACGTCTTCACCGGTTTTCAGCTGCGCGGCATGCACCTGCGCCACCGAGGCCGAGGCCAGCGGTTCGACGTCGAAACGAGAGAAGACTTCACTGATCTTTTTGCCGAGCTGCTCTTCGATCAGCCGGACCGACACTTGTGAGTCGAACGGCGGCACGCGGTCCTGCAACATCATCAACTCATCGGCGATGTCTTCGGGTAGCAGGTCGCGGCGTGTCGAAAGGATCTGGCCGAACTTGATGAAAATCGGCCCAAGGTCCTGCAACGCCAGGCGCAATCGTGCGCCACGGCTCAGGTCCAGGGGCTTGCGCGGGAACCAGCGCCACGGCAAGGCATAGCGCAGCGCCAGCAGAAACCAGGGCAATGGCAGGGCGAACAGCAGGTCATCGAGGCGGTAGCGGATCACGACGCGCTGGATGCGCAACAAACGGCGGACGGCAAGCAGCTTCATGCGTTATCGCTTGGGTCGAGGGATCGGGAAAGGCGCTCGAAACGCGCCTCGAGACGTTCCAGATCGAGTTTGATCTGGTCCAGTTCACTGAAACGGGCTTCCGCTTCGCGCTGACCGACCAGGGTGCGCGATTCTTCGGCCAGGTATTCGCCCAGGTTCTGGTTGAGGCTGGCGAACCCTTGCTGATACCAGCGTGCGCGGCTGCGCAGATGACCTCCGACCAGTTGCGTGGCCACAGGCCCCAGCCAGCGCGAGAGTTCATACTCCCAGTCCAGCTCCAGGTCCTGAAGGACCGCCGCCAGTTCCAGCAGCACGCCGCTGTCGCCGTCGAGTTCGACTTCCGGGGCATGCAGCACCGACGTCTTGTCTTTGCTCGTCGCCAGTTTCAGCAGGCTTGAGGCCGGTGCGCGCAAGGTGCAGTCGGCACCGGTTTCCCAGTGGGACGCCAGCATCAGGCCTTCATCGCTGGGCAGGATGAACAATTGCAACGCCGGGCTGCGGCAGTCGACGGCAATCACCTTGCCACTCAAATGCGCCAGCCGCGGCAGCGCCGTGCTGTCGAGACGCAGCACCCGGTTCAGACCGAGTTCAACGCTGGCGAGCAGGCCGGCCAGCAACATCAGGGTTTGATGCCACGGTGCAGGGCGACGATGCCTGCGGTCATGTTGTGGTAGGTCACGCGGTCGAAACCGGCCTCGACCATCATCGACTTCAGGGTTTCCTGATTCGGGTGCATGCGGATCGATTCGGCCAGGTAGCGATAGCTTTCCGAATCATTGGTGATCAGTTTGCCCATCAACGGCATGAAGGCGAACGAATAGGCATCGTAGGCTTTGGACATCAGTGCGTTGGTGGGTTTGGAGAACTCCAGCACCAGCAGGCGACCGCCGGGCTTGAGCACGCGCAGCATCGAGCGCAGGGCGTCTTCTTTATGCGTCACGTTGCGCAGGCCGAAAGCGATGGTCACGCAGTCGAAGTGGTTGTCCGGGAACGGCAGCTTTTCAGCGTCGGCCTGGACGAATTCGACGTTGCCGGACACACCCAGATCCAGCAGGCGGTCACGACCGACCTTGAGCATGGATTCGTTGATGTCGGCCAACACTACCTGACCGGTCGGTCCCACAAGATGCGAAAACTTTTTGGTCAGGTCGCCAGTGCCGCCGGCGATGTCCAGCACGCGGTTACCGGCACGCACGCCCGACAGTTCGATCGCGAAACGCTTCCACAGACGGTGCATGCCGCCCGACAGGAGGTCGTTCATCAAGTCGTACTTGGCGGCTACCGAGTGGAAAACCTCAGCGACTTTTTCCGCTTTCTGGCTTTCCGGAACGTTTTTGAAGCCGAAGTGAGTGGTGGGTTCGGCATCGCTGCCTTTGCGCTGATCAGTCATATCGCTGTCACCAAAATAGAATGCGGGACATTCTAATCCCGGTGGCCTGCTTTGTCTTGGCAAGGCTGAAGGTAAGATATAGAGAAACCGGGACGTTTTGACGCAGTAACGGTCAAGATGCTTCAGGAAGTGTCCATAAAGCAGGAGTCATTCGATGGCCCATATTAGTGTTGAGCGTGCCCATGGCCTGGGTAAGGAAGCGGCCCGCGAGAAGGCCGACAAGTTGGCGCAGAAACTGTCCGATCAATATGGCCTGGAGCCACAGTGGTCTGGCGACACGCTGAACCTCAAGCGCTCCGGTGTGAAAGGGGCGGTGCATGTGGGCGAGGATTCGATCCGGGTTGATGTCGAACTGGGGCTGTTGATGTCCGCCATGAGCAGCACCATCAAATCGGAAATCGAAAGGGCTCTCGACAAAGCCCTCGCGTGATGACGACCCGTAGGAGCGAAGCTTGCTCGCGAAGGCAGAGTTCCTGCCATCGAAGATGGTGCGGATGGACCGGCCCCTTCGCGAGCAAGCTTCGCTCCTACAGGTATTCCACGGCACGCAATTGTTGCGGTTGTTAGGGTGCCGTTTCTAATTTTTCTCCCTACTTTGTGCCTGAGCCCGACACTTTCGCGGGCAGTTCCTCAACCCTTCTGCGCGTGAGGTGGACCATGGCCAAAGTTATTGTGAAGAAAAAAGTCGACGTTGAGACCAGCACTCTGAACGACGTCAGATCGTATGCCCGCAAGATCTGGCTGGCGAGCCTGGGTGCTTACACCAAGGTCGGTCAAGAAGGTAGCGAGTACGTTCAAGAGTTGATCAAGGCTGGTCAAGCTGTTGAAAAGAAAGGCAAAAAAGTAGTTGCTGAGAAACTTGAAGCGGCTAATGCCGAGATCGATGAAGCCAAGAGTGAAGTGAGTACTTTCAAAGGCAAAGTCGAACTTCAACTCGACAAAGTCGAGAAGGCTTTCGATACGCGTATCGCAAGTGCCTTGAATCGTATCGGCATTCCGTCTAAACATGACGTGGAGACACTCTCTGCTAAGCTCGATGAGCTGACAGCATTGCTCGAACGTGTCGCGCGTAAATCTTAAGGAGAACGGGATGGCTGGCAAAAAGAATACTGAAAAAGAAGGCAGCTCGTGGATCGGGAAGGTCGAAGACTACTCCCGCAAGATCTGGCTGGCTGGTTTAGGCGTGTACTCGAAGATTGATTCTGACGGCAGCAAACTCTTCGATGCATTGGTTAAGGACGGCGAGAAAGCCGAGAAGCTCACCAAGAGCGCTGTCGGCAAGAAAGTCGATGCTGCCAAGGACTCCGCTTCGTCGGCCAAGTCGCGCATCAGCGGAGTGAAAGATCGCGCACTGGGCAAGTGGGATGAGCTGGAAGGGGCTTTCGACAAGCGCCTGAACAGCGCCATTTCGCGCCTGGGTGTACCGAGCCGCAATGAGGTCAAGGCACTGCACAGCAAGGTCGATACCCTGACCAAGCAAATCGAAAAACTCACCGGTGCCAAGGTTGCGCCTGTTGCGGCGAAAACCGCAGCGGCCAAACCGGCAGCCAAAAGCGCTGCCAAACCATTGGCCAAGGCCGCAGCGAAACCTGCCGCCAAAACTGCTGCTGCGAAACCTGCAGCCAAAGCGGCCGCTAAACCCGCTGCAAAAGCTGCTGCAAAACCAGCCGCTAAACCGGCGGCCAAACCTGCAGCTAAAACCGCAGCGGCCAAACCCGCTGCGGCGAAGAAGCCAGCAGTGAAAAAACCAGCCGCCCCGAAAGCGGCCGCTCCGAAACCAGCAGTGGCTGCCGCCAAACCGGCAACCCCGGTCAGTCCGGCGAACTCCGCCGCTGCGCCGACCCCTGCTGTAACCCCGACTATCGCACCGACTCCATCGGCGCCAACCAGTCAGTCCTGATTTCCAGGACGCAAAAAAACGCCCGGCCTGTAAAGGTCGGGCGTTTTTGTTTGTGCATGGATTCCAGAAACCATCGAAGACCCACCGGGTCAGTTGTGCTCTTCGAGGTACTGCAACGCCAACCGCTCGGTCGCGACTTTGACCGGCGGCAACAAATGCGGCGCCACCAGCATCATGATCTGGTACACCACCAGTCGTACTTCACCTTCACGGTCGAGAATCCGCTGATAGTCCAGCGAGAACAGCAATGTCATGGTGATTTGCTCCACCAGTTGTCCCAGCGCCTGGGTGTCGCTGACCAACTGCCCCTGAGCCTTCAACTGTGCCAGCAATGAAGCCAGTGTGCGCTTCAACGCATTGAGCAGGTTGCGTATCCCCTTGGCCAGTTTCGGCAGGCGGCCGGCAAGGTTCGACAAGTCCTGGAACAGAAACCGGTATTGTGCCAGGCGTTCGACGATCAGGTGCAGGAACAGCCAGTAATCTTCGGGGGCCAATTCCACATCGGACGGTGGATCGAGCAAGGGCGTCAGTTCGGTCTGGAAGCGTTCGAACAGCCCCAGGATCAGCGGCTCCTTGCCGTGGAAGTGGTAGTAGAGGTTGCCGGGGCTGATGCCCATTTCGTTGGCCACCTCCATGGTGGACACGTTCGGTTCGCCCTTCTGATTGAACAACTGCAGGGCACATTCGAGAATCCGGTCGCGGGTTTTCATCCAGTCTTCTTAATGGTCGAGTCAGGCCACGGCCATTGGCGGCCGTGGTTCATTGAACGTCAGCGCACGCGCACGTAAGTACCGGGTGCCGCCTCCATCGGTGGATAGTTCTGGTTGCCGAGGGTCATCTTGGTTTCGTGTAGTGCGCCGGAGCGTTCCTGAATCCAGCTCAGCCATTGTGTCCACCAACTGCCGTCGACGCGTTTGGCGTCGTAATACCAGGCCCGCGGGTCGCTGCTCAGTTTCGGGTTCTCGACGTAGTTGGCTTTCGAGTTGTGCGGCGGGTTGAGAATGCTCTGCACATGACCGCTGCTCGACAGCACGAAGCGTCGCTCGCCACCCAGTAGCAAAGTCGAGCGATACACCGCATCCCACGGGGTGATGTGATCGTTCATGCCGGCCACGCTGAAACTGTCGACGGTGACTTTCTGCAGGTCGATCGGTGTGCCGCACACTTCCAGCCCACCCGGATGACTCAGCGGGTTGTGCTTGAAGAAGTCCAGCAGATCGCCATGAAACGCTGCCGGCAGGCGCGTGTTGTCATTGTTCCAGTAGAGGATGTCGAACGCCGGTGGCTCCTTGCCCAGCAGGTAGTTATTGACGAAGTAATTCCAGATCAAATCGTTGGGGCGCATCCAGGCAAAAACCCTGGCCATGTCGCGACCTTCCAGAACGCCCTTCTGATATGAGCGGCGCTTGGCCGCTTCCAGCGTTTGTTCGTCGACGAAGAGGGTGGCCGGGCTTTCTATCTGACTGTCGAGCAGGCTGACCAGATAGGTCGCGCTGGACACCCGCCGCAGCTGCCGCTTGGCCTGCAAGTGCCCTTGCAGCGCGGCGATGGTCAGCCCGCCGGCGCAGGCACCCATCAGGTTGACGTCGCGGGAGCCGGTAATCGCCCGGCACACATTCATCGCTTCTTCGGTGGCTTCGACGTAAGACGACAGCCCCCATTCGCGGTGACGCACATCAGGATTGCGCCAGCTGATCACGAAGGTCTGCAAGCCGTTTTTAAGGGCGAACTGGACGAAGCTGTTACTGGGGCTCAAATCGAAAATGTAGAACTTGTTGATCTGTGGCGGCACGATCAGCAACGGCTTGGAATACTGTTTTTCGCTCATCGGCTTGTACTGGATCAGTTCCAGCAGCTCATTGCGAAACACCACGGAGCCGGTGGTGGTGGCGACTGTCTTGCCTACCTCGAATGCTTGTTTGGTGACCTGTCTGGGCAAACCGTCGTTGTGCAGCAGATCGTCAAGCAAATGGCCGATACCCCGCACCAGGCTGTGACCGCCAGAGTTGAAGATCTCCTTGACCGCCAGCGGATTGAGCAGGGTGTTGGACGGCGCCACGGCGTCGTTGATCAAGGCAAACGCAAAGTGGGCGCGGGCGCGATCGTCCGGGCTCAGGTTGCTCTCGTCGATCCAGTTTTTGACCTCCTTCTGCCAACTCAGGTAGGCCTGCAAGCTGCGGCGATAAAAAGGGTTGAGGCTCCACGCCGGGTCGGCAAAGCGATTGTCTTGCGGATTGATCGGGTGCAGGGTTTCACCCAACAACACGCGGCCAAGCTGGCCGCCCAGCTTCAAGGCATGCCGGGCCGTGTACACCGGGTTGCGCAGGCCATGGGTGGCCAGGCTGCGCAAGGTTGAAAGCAAGTCCCGGCCGCGCAGACCGGTAACCGCACTCTGTGCGTTGATGAATGCAGCGGGAGTGGGCAAGGAGCCCTTCGCTGGTTTGTCGCGCATGAGTCAACACTCCTTCGTCATCAGGCCAAAAACAAACTCACCGAACAAATCACCATAGACGTTGTTGCGGATTGTTGCGCGGTACGACGTCCTGTCGACGCTCTTTTCCTGAACCAAAGCCGGGGCCGGTCAACTGCCCGATGGCGCCGGATGCGGATGCATCACAGCGCGCTGACGTTCCTCTTCGAGAAACTTCATGATGATCGGTGCCACCGCTTCGGCCCGGGTAATCAAGAACAGATGCCCGTCGTCGATGATGTGCAATTGGGCATTGGGAATTCGCCAGGCCAGCATGCGCATATTGATCAGCGGGATCAGTGGGTCGTCGTCGCCGGCCAGCACCAGGGTCGGCTGTTGGATCTTGTGCAGCCAGTGAATGCTGGTCCAGCCAAACCCGGCGAACAGCTGCCAGTAGTAGCCCAGTTTGCCTGCCGAGCGAACCCGCGCGGCGTGACTGGCCGCCAGGGTTGGATCGCGACGGAACGAGCCGCCATAGATCATCGGCGCGATGCGAATCACATGGGACGGCTGGATGTAGCGTCGTGGGCTGGCCATCATCCACAGCACTTTCGGTTTGCCCGGCACCATCACTGTGCCGGCCGCCGTGGCTGCCAGCACCAGTTTCTTGCAGCGCTCGGGATAGTCATAGGCAAATTGCTGCGCCAGGGCGCCACCCCATGACACGCCGATCACATTGACCTGCCCGTAATCGAGATAGTCGAGCATTCGCGCCGTCAGTTTTGCCAGGCCCGAAAAGCGATACGGCCGGCTGGGAGTGGATGAGCCGCCGACACCGGGTACGTCGAAGGCGATGACTTCCAGGTCCGGATCCAGCGCCTGGACGAACGGAAATATCAGCTCCAGGTTGGCGCCGATGCCGTTGAAAATCAGCAAGGGCGTCAAGTGAGGCTTGCCGGGGCGTACCGCGGTGCGGAGGGTTTGCCCATCCAGGTTGACGGTACGAAATACGAACGGTTGCGGCATGCACGAAGCCCTGTAGGTTTTAAACGCTGATCGGGCCATCCCGGGCCGTCGCAGAATGTTCGAGGCTGGCCTCGAGGCTGATTAATGACAATCGCGGCACCTCCCAGTGCCGCGGACTGCGAGTTGTTTGAAGCTCAACGTTCGTGCACATACGTGCCTGGCGACGCCTCACCCGCGGGATAGGCCTTGTTGCCAAGGTTGGCGGGGGACTTCTTCAGTTTGCCCGAGCGTTCGGCCTGCCACGCCTGCCAATGCAACCACCAGGAGTCGGTGTGCTTGGTGGAATTTTCCATCCAGTCCTCGGCCTTGACCGGCATGTCGGTGCTGGTCATGTAGCGTGCTTTCGGATTGCCCGGCGGGTTCAGAATGCTCTGGATATGTCCGCTGCTGGACAGCACGAACTCGACCTTGCCGCCGAACAGTTGTGCCGACTTGTAGCAGGACTTCCACGGGGTGATGTGATCGTTGGTGCCAGCCAGGGAAAAGATGTCGGCATCGACCTGTTTGAGGTCGATCGGTGTGCCGCACACTTCCAGTGCATTGGGGCGGATCAGTGGGTTGTTTTTGAACATCTCGATCAGGTCGCCGTGGAAGGCGGCCGGCAGGCGAGTGGTGTCGTTGTTCCAGAACAGAATGTCGAACACCGGTGGCTCGTTGCCCAACAGGTAGTTGTTGACCCAGTAGTTCCAGATCAAGTCGTTGGGACGCATCCAGGCGAAGACTTTCGCCATGTCGCGACCTTCCAGCACACCGGCCTGGTAGGAGTGGCGCTTGGCGGCTTCGAGGGTCTGCTCGTCGACGAACAGGGCCACGTCGCTGTCGAGGGTGGTGTCGAGCACGCTGACCAGCAGCGTCAGGGCGTTTACTTTCTTCTCGCCGATTGCTGCGTAATGACCCAGCAGCGCGGTGCAGGTAATGCCGCCGGAGCAGGCACCGAGCATGTTCACGTCTTTGCTGCCGGTGATCGCGGTGACCACGTCGACCGCTTCCTTGAGTGCTTCGATGTAGGTCGACAGACCCCACTCGCGTTGTTCCTTGGTCGGGTTGCGCCAGCTGACGATGAACGTCTGCATGTTGTTGCGCAGGCAGAAGCGCGCCAGGCTCTTGTCCGGGCTGAGGTCGAAAACATAGAACTTGTTGATTTGCGGCGGCACCACCAGCAGTGGGCGTTCATGCACTTGCTCGGTGATCGGCTTGTACTGGATCAGCTCCAGCACGTCGTTGCGAAAGACCACCGCGCCTTCGGTCACACCCAGGCTCTTGCCGACTTCGAACGCGCCCATGTTGACCTGGCTCGGCATCCCGCCGTTGTGGATCAGATCCTTGGCCAGATGGGAGAGGCCGTCGAGCAGGCTTTTGCCGCCGGTTTCGAAGAAGCGTTTGACCGCCGCCGGGTTGGCTGCCGTGTTGGTCGGGGCCATGGCTTCGGTCATGAGGTTGATCACGAAATGCCCGCGAGCGACGTCCTTGGGCGAGAGATTGCTCTTATCGATCCAGGTATGGAGCTCCTTGCGCCACGCCAGATAAGTTTGCAAATAACGTTTGTAGAGAGGGTTCTGGCTCCAGGCCGGGTCGAGGAAACGGCGGTCGTCGCTTTGCGGTTGAAGCTCGGATTTTCCGAACAGCACGTTCTTGAGTTCGATGCCGAAATGGGCGACGTGCCTGGCACTGTGGATGGGTTGTCTGATGGCCTGGGTCAGCACCATTCGGGCAGAGCCCAGTAGATCCTTTCTACGCAGCCCAACAACAGGATTCAGTCCCAAGGTATTTTCTGAAGCCTGGAATTTCAGGTCATCGTTTTGCTTGTTACTCATCTACGACGCTCCATTGTCCTGAGGCGAGTACCTGAGCCCAGCTGTGTAGTCACACAGCAAACGCCAGGTACTACTGCTCGGGGTGACCGTTAATTGCGCATAGCTACAAATGCACGGAACTTGCCAGCTCCATTGGTTACCCGAGTTTAATTTTTTTCGCAAGCGGGCCAATCGTTGACCCGGCAGCCAAGCATTCAAACAGATGGAATTAGAAAATGCCCTCTAAATACCTCGAGGCCTGACCTAGAGCATCAGCTTGACGACCGACTCGTTCGGATCACGGGTCTTTCCAGCCGCTTTGAGTTCGGCAAGATAATCGTTCCACAGATCCTCTTGGCGCACCGCCAACTGGTACAGATATTCCCAGGTGAACAGGCCGCTGTCGTGGCCGTCGTCGAAGGTCAATTTCAGTGCGTACTGACCGGCTGGTTCGACCTTGCTCAGGCCTACGCCGATCTTGCCAAATTGCAGGATAGGTTTGCCGTGGCCCTGGACCTCGGCGGAAGGAGAGTGCACACGAAGGAATTCTGCGGGCAGGTGATACTCCTCGCCGGACGCGTATTTGAGCGTCAGGGTTTTCGAGGCTTTGTGCAGTTTGATGTCGGTGGGGAGTTGGGTCGTCATGGGGCCGATCTTCCGTCTGTATGAAGGCCCTGTGTCGGCGGGTGACCTGTGGCGAGGGAGCTTGCTCCCGCTCGGCTGCGTAGCAGTCGTAAATCCGGCGAATGAGGTCTTGTAGATAAACCGCATTCACCGACTTTGGGGCCGCTTCGCGACCCAGCGGGAGCAAGCTCCCTCGCCACGGAAGCCCGCTCACACAGAATGAGACCTACAGGATATAACGGGACAGGTCTTCGTTCTGCGCCAATTCGCCCAAGTGGCTGTTGACGTAATCGGCATCGATCAGGATCGCCTTTTCGTCATGGGTGCTGGCCAGATCGCCGGCGCTGAACGACACCTCTTCAAGCAGACGCTCCAGCAAGGTGTGCAGGCGACGGGCGCCGATGTTCTCGGTCTTCTCGTTGACCTGCCAGGCAATCTCGGCAATACGCTTGATGCCGTCCGGCTGGAACTCGATGAGCAGGCCTTCGGTTTTCAGTAGCGCGCAATACTGCTCGGTGAGAGAGGCATGCGGTTCGCTGAGGATACGCTCGAAATCTTCCGGGCTCAGGGCCTTGAGTTCGACCCGAATCGGCAGGCGACCTTGCAGCTCCGGCACCAGATCACTCGGCTTGCTCAGGTGGAATGCGCCAGAGGCGATGAACAGGATGTGGTCGGTCTTGACCATGCCCAGTTTGGTGTTGACGGTGCAGCCTTCGATCAGCGGCAGCAAGTCGCGCTGTACGCCTTCACGGGATACGTCGACGCCACCGGTATTGCCGCGCTTGGCGACCTTGTCGATTTCGTCGATGAACACGATGCCGTGCTGTTCGACAGCTTCCAGCGCCTTGGCCTTCAACTCTTCTTCGTTGACCAGGCGACCGGCTTCTTCGTCGCGAACCAGTTTCAGCGCTTCCTTGACCTTGAGCTTGCGGCTCTTGCGCTTGCCCTTGCCCATGTTGGCGAACAGGCTCTGCAACTGGTTGGTCATTTCTTCCATGCCCGGTGGCGCGGAGATATCGACGCCGGTGATTTCGGCGACTTCGATTTCGATCTCCTTGTCGTCCAGCTGACCTTCACGCAGGCGCTTGCGGAACAGCTGGCGGGTGTTGGAGTCCTGGGCCGGGGCGGCGTCTTCGTTGCTGAAACCCATGCGTGCCGGTGGCAGCAAGGCGTCGAGGATGCGTTCTTCGGCGGCGTCTTCGGCGCGGTGGCGAACCTTGGTCATTTCCTGTTCGCGCAGCAGTTTGATCGCGGCATCAGCCAGATCGCGAATGATCGACTCGACGTCGCGGCCGACGTAGCCGACTTCGGTGAACTTGGTTGCTTCGACTTTGATGAACGGTGCGTTGGCGAGTTTGGCCAGGCGGCGGGCGATCTCGGTTTTACCGACGCCGGTCGGGCCGATCATCAGAATGTTCTTGGGGGTGACTTCGACGCGCAGCTCTTCGGGCAGCTGCATCCGGCGCCAGCGGTTGCGCAAGGCAATGGCGACGGCGCGTTTGGCATCGTCCTGGCCGATGATATGGCGATTGAGTTCGTGGACGATTTCACGGGGGGTCATGGGCATAGTAATTGGCGGTCCTCAAGCAAAAGTGAGCCGTGGCGCTAGGCCAAGACAGGCTTACTCAGCGAGATCCTGCTCCTCGATGGTGATGTTGTGGTTGGTGAACACGCAGATGTCGCCAGCGATGCCCAAAGCGGTTTCGACGATTTCCCGGGCCGACAGGTCGGTCTTTTTCAACAGCGCGCTGGCCGCAGCCTGGGCGTAGCCGCCGCCGGAACCCATGGCGATCAGGCCTTCTTCAGGCTCAACCACGTCACCGTTGCCGGTGATGATCAGAGAGGCATCCTTGTTGGCGACCGCGAGCATGGCTTCGAGGCGGCTGAGGGAGCGGTCAGTGCGCCATTCTTTGGCGAGTTCGACAGCGGCGCGAACCAGGTGGCCCTGATGTTTTTCGAGTTGGCCTTCAAAACGTTCGAAGAGGGTGAAGGCGTCAGCGGTAGCCCCGGCAAAACCGGCGATAACCTGACCGTGGTACAGGCGGCGAACTTTCTTCGCGTTGCCTTTCATCACGGTATTGCCGAGCGAAACCTGGCCGTCGCCGCCCATGACGACTTTGCCGTGGCGGCGAACTGAAACGATGGTGGTCAAGGGAGAGTCTCCACGCAGCGGGGCGAAAATGCCTTATGCCAACTCATATGGGGGTGGTGGAGCGTTTTTCAACTGTAGGACGCGGCGGGGGACGAGCGGTGGTGGGCAGGGATGAATGTGTTGTCTGTTCTGACGCCTTCGCGGGCAAGCCTCGCTCCTACAGAGATTTACGTGATCCTGTAGGAGCGAGGCTTGCCCGCGAAGAACGATGACGCAGTGTCCTTGACGAAATTAGCGGCTCTGGCGTTGTTGTAACAACAGGTTACTGAAGCCGCTGCCCGCCAGTTGCTTCTGGGCGGTGGTCAGTTGTTCACGGTTGCTGAACGGGCCGACCAGCACCCGGTACCAGGTCTCGTCCTTCACCGTGCCGGATTCAACCGCCACGGCCTGACCCAGCAGGATGATCTGCGCCCGAACCTTGTCGGCATCGGCTTGCTTGCGGAACGAACCGGCCTGCAGGAAGAACTTGGTCACCGGCGCCGCTTTAGCCACCGGTGGCGCTGGCGGCGGAGTGATGCCGGCCAATGCCGCCTGAGCCCGGGCGGTGTCGATCTTCGCCGCTTCCGCAGGCGTCACCGGCGTGGTCGGCACGGCCGGCACCTGTGGCGTCGGCAGGGTTTTCTCCGGTACCGCATCCGGCGGCACGATCACTTCCGATTCCGGCAGCAAGGTGTAGAAGTCGTACTTCGGCTTCACCGGTTGCGTCGGGCTCGGCGGGGTCTTGTTGGCTTCGGCGATCTTGGTCGCTTTCTGCTGTTGCTCGACCTTCTCGCGCTTGACGCTGTCACTGCCCTTGCCCGGCTCCAGCTTCATCAGGAACACAATGAACGCGCCGACCGTCAGGCCGATGGCCATCCACAGCCAGCCCGGGATCGGTTGCTTTGCAGGAGCTTGGTAACGGCTGGCGCCACGCTTGGGTGCAGGTTTTTTCTTGGCAGCCAACTTACATACGCTCCAGAGTTTCCAGACCCAAGAGTTCCAGGCCTTGCTTGAGAGTGCGGCCGGTCAGCGCGGCGAGGCGCAGACG
>Ga0207655_1003053_pt1 | contig 12768 bp, 13 predicted proteins | sample KBSM44metaG_FD_184398 | JGI IMG/M metagenome (GOLD analysis project Ga0207655, IMG submission 184398) | Miscanthus rhizosphere microbial communities from Kellogg Biological Station, Michigan, USA - KBS M4-4 metaG (SPAdes) (version 2) | ecosystem: Host-associated > Plants > Roots > Rhizosphere >...
GATCTGGTGATGATGCCGTGCTATCGCTGGAACCGCTGCGTGGTCGTGCCTCAGGGCCACCCGCTGACCAAGCTGTCGAAGCTGACCCTCGAAGCCCTGGCCGAATACCCGATCGTGACGTACGTATTCGGCTTCACCGGCCGTTCGAAACTCGACGAAGCCTTCAGCCACCGTGGCCTGACACCGAAAGTGGTGTTCACCGCCGCTGACGCCGACGTGATCAAGACGTACGTTCGCCTGGGGCTGGGTGTGGGCATCGTGGCGAAAATGGCGGTCGATACCAAGCTCGATAGCGACCTGGTGGTGCTCGATGCCAGCGAGTTGTTCGAATCCAGTATTACCAAAATCGGTTTCCGTCGCGGCACTTTCCTGCGTGGCTTCATGTGCGACTTTATCGAGAAGTTCGCTCCGCACCTGACCCGCGAAGTGATGGCCAAGGCCATTCAGTGCCACAACAAACAGGAACTGGAAGAGCTGTTCGACGGCGTCGAACTGCCGGTCCATTAAGCGTCAACAGACGCTAGATCACCTCGGTGACAGCAAACTGTTGCCGAGCGCCCGCCACCAGAATCTCCACTTCATCCCCTTCGAACTTGCCCAGCAGGCTTTTACCCAGCGGCGAACGAGGGGTGATGACGGTAATCAGTTGCCCCACCAGATCAATCTTCAATCCGGCTGCGTCGGGGGCCAGGAACAGCCATTGTTCGCGACCCTTTTCGTCTTCCAGGCCGAGCAGGGCGCCGACCTCGATGCCGCGCCGCTCGTCATAAGGCCGCAGTGTCAGGTTCTGGCAAAGGGTCAATGACAGCCTGATTTCTTCCACTCGCCTGGCCTGCCCGGCCGCCAGATAAGACGCCTCCAGCCCCAGGGTGTCGTACTTGTTTTCGGCTATGTTTTCTTCGTGGGTCGCGGTTTCGTAAGCGGTTTGCGCGGCACGCTCGGCGATGTCGAGATCGATCCGCAGCTTGTCGATAATCAGTTGGTGGGCGGTCGGCTTGTGCATAGAGAGCTTCATGATCAATCGCAGAATTGCAGGACGTTGGCGCGGCTTTTTTCGCTCGGCGCGGTCTGGTCCTGTTGCAGCCAGAACTGACATTTTGGATTGGCCAGATTGTGTTTGCTGCTTCTGGCCTGTTCCACCATTTGCTGCTGATCGTTCCTGCGCAGGTGTTCCTCGTACTGTTCGAACATCGGGTTTTGCGCAGCGGGTTGTTCAATCACCGGCGGCTTGGCCTGTTGCTCCACCGCCTGGGCCAAGGGTGCCAATTGCTCGTTGAACAACAGGCGCCAGGCGAGCCAGCAAGTCAGTGCGATCGCGATAAATCCCAGCCACAAACCGAGGGCGATGCTGCCGGTCAGTTGCAGCGCATTGAGCTGGATCGGCATGGAGCGGCGCGGGTGGGGACGGTAGGGCATGACTGCCTCCTGGCGGGTGGTCGCGGGCGAGTGGCGATTGTCGCACGAAGATTAATCGTCGTCGGCTCTTCTGCGCGGGGTAATTTATGCGGACAATCGGCGCTTTTGCCAACGGGAACCTGGGATGCCTGAAATGAAAACCCGCTGGGATATTTTTTGCACCGTGGTCGACAATTTCGGCGACATCGGTGTGACCTGGCGTCTGGCCCGCCAACTGGTGGCCGAACATTCAGTGACGGTGCGCTTGTGGGTCGATGACCTGCGGGCCTTCGAGCGGTTGTGTCCAGAAATCGACATCCACGCTACGCAGCAGTGGCAGCAGGGTGTCGAGGTGCGGCAGTGGTCAGCGCACTGGCAACCCACCGAAGCCGCGGATGTCGTTATCGCCGCGTTCGCCTGCCAGTTGCCGAGTGCTTATATGGAGGCCATGGCCGAGCGGGAAAAGCCGCCGCTGTGGATGAACCTCGATTATCTGAGCGCCGAAGACTGGGTCGTCGGTTGTCACGGCTTGCCGTCGGTGAAGTACAAGAACGTGCAGAAGTTCTTTTTCTTCCCGGGTTTTCGCAAGGGCACCGGTGGCTTGCTGCGTGAGAGGGGATTGCTCGAGCGGCGTCGGCAGTTTCAGCAAAGTCCCGAGGCTCAGCGAGAGTTCCTGCAAGGCCTGGGGGTTGAACGCGCCCCGAATGCGCAGCTGATCTCGCTGTTCGCCTACGAGAATAACGGGCTGGCCAGTTGGCTCGACGCCATGGCTGCCGACTCGACGCCCACTCATCTGTTGGTGCCCGAGGGGCGGATTCTCGGCGACGTCGAACGCTGGCTCGCAGTGGACGGGCTGACGGCCGGCGCGGTGCATGTGCGCGATGCCCTGACCGTGCAAGTGCTGCCGTTCGTCCGGCAGGATCAATATGACCTGCTGCTGTGGAGCTGCGATTTCAACGCCGTGCGCGGCGAAGATTCCTTTGTTCGCGCGCAATGGGCAGGCCGGCCACTGCTCTGGCACATCTATCGGCAGGACGAAGATATCCACCTGGACAAGCTCGACGCCTTCCTGACCCTGTACACCCAAGGCCTGTCCAAACCTGCTGGCGAGGCGATCAGCGGTCTATGGCGGGCATGGAATGCAGGTGAGACAATGGGCGAGTACTGGAAATCAACCCGCAAACATTGGCCGGAACTGGAAAAACATGCCGAGGCGTGGTGTCTGGAACAAGCCTTGCAGGCAGATCTTGCCGCAGCGCTGGTACAGTTTTACCTAAATTGGATATGATACGCGGCCTAGATTTTTGTAAATCCCATCCAAATTCGGATATTCGCAATGAAAACTGGTAAAGAACTGAAACCCGGTATGGTGATCCGTATCGACAACGATCCTTGGCTGGTTCAGAAAGCTGAATTCACCAAGTCGGGTCGTAACAGCGCGATCATGAAGACCAAACTGAAAAACCTGTTGACCGGTTACAAGACCGAGACCGTTTACAGCGCCGACGACAAACTGGACGACGTGATCCTCGACCGCAAAGAAGCGACCCTGTCCTTCATCAGCGGCGACTCCTACACGTTCATGGACACCACTGACTACACCATGTACGAGCTGAACGCTGAAGACATCGAAGCCGTTCTGCCTTTCGTTGAAGAAGGCATGACCGATGTTTGCGAAGCGATCTTCTTCGAAGAGCGTCTGGTTTCCGTAGAACTGCCGACCACTATCGTGCGTCAGGTTGACTACACCGAAGGTTCCGCTCGCGGCGACACTTCCGGCAAGGTGATGAAGCCTGCCAAACTGAAGAACGGTACCGAGCTGTCGGTTGCTGACTTCATCGAAATCGGCGACATGATCGAGATCGATACCCGCGAAGGCGGTTCCTACAAAGGCCGTGCTAAATAAGCACCGCTTGAGGAATGAAAAAGCCCGACCATTGAGTCGGGCTTTTTTGTGGGCGAATGATCAAGATCAGTGATTAAACGGCAACGTGCAGGCGCACATCGACGTTGCCACGCGTGGCGTTGGAGTACGGGCAGACCTGGTGGGCGGCGTCGACCAGGCTTTGTGCATCGGCTTGTTCAAGGCCCGGCAGGCTGATGTGCAGGTCGATGTCCAGGCCGAAACCACCAGGGATCTGGCCGATGCCGACATGGGCGGTGATCGAGGCGTCGTCGGGGATTTTGCGTTTGGTCTGGCTGGCGACGAATTTCAGCGCGCCGATGAAGCAGGCGGAATAGCCGGCGGCGAACAATTGTTCAGGGTTGGTTGCCGCACCGCCGGCGCCACCGAGTTCTTTCGGGGTCGCGAGTTTGACGTCGAGGACGTTGTCGCTGGAGATCGAACGACCGTCACGGCCGCCGGTGGAGGTTGCGATTGCGGTGTAGAGAGTTTGCATGGTGTGAGCCTCGTTTCGGATTGGGTGTTTCGCGCTAAATGTTTGCGCGCTAAGTAAGTGCGAAGTGAATGTAGCTCGCTAATATTTAGCGCGCAAGATAAATTTTTGAAAAAAACTGACCCTGCCCATCACCTGGAGATTCGATCAGGCGGGAGATGCTTGAGATAGAGGCTTTCGTGCGGGATTTATGCGAAGTGAATTTTTTTGCGACGGGGAGGACGCCTTCGCGGGCAAGTCGGATCGCGAGCGGTGCGGCGATCCGACTTGCCCGCGAAGAGCGATAACGCGGCCTAAAGGCTGTCTTGCAGGTGGCTACGCAGCTCCTGGAGATCCGCTTGCAGCTTCTTCAACTGCTCCAGCGTCTGCCCGCTGGCGCCGAGGATGCACTGCGGAATATCGCGCGCTTTGTCTCGCAGCGCATGGCCTTGCTCGGTGAGTTCGACAATCACCACCCGTTCATCTTCGCGGCTGCGGGTGCGGCTCAGCAGGCCTTCGGCTTCCAGGCGTTTGAGCAGCGGTGTGAGGGAGCCGGGGTCGGTCAGTAGTCGGCTGCTGATTTCGCCGACCGTCAATCCGTCCTTTTCCCACAACACCATCATTGCCAGGTACTGCGGATACGTCAGGCCCAGCGCTTGCAGCAGCGGCTTGTAGACCTTGGTCATCAGCAAGGAAGTGGAATGCAGGGCGAAGCAGACCTGATTATCCAGCAGCAGGTTATCGCAGTTGTCCGGGGTGTCGCGCTCGGTGTTCATTTCAAAGCCTTGATCAGTGATCGTCATGAATCTAGCGGGCGAATCTTTAATGCGCCAGATAATTATGGACTAGTGGCGGTCCAGGTTGGTTTGCAGCGCCAGATCCCACGGTGGAATGGGGCTGAAACGGGTCTTCAGGTATTCCAGCAGCAAGCGGCTACGCGAACTGGGCTGCTGCTCCAGGCGTAACGCATAAATACCGGTGCTTTCCGGTTTTGGCAGACCTTGTTCGCAGAACAGCGGCAGCAGTTCGCCGCGCAATAAATATTCACTGGCCAGCCAGGTCGGCAGATGCGCGACACCCAGCCCGGCCAGTGCGCCGCAGACCAGCGCCTCGGCGTTGTTGGCGCTCATGCGGATTCGCGCAGGCCGGTGCAAATGCATCTGCCCATCCCGCTCGAAGCGCCAGGCGAACGGGGGAGCCAGGCCGTCCCAATCCAGGCCGTCGTGATCGACCAATTGCGCCGGCTCGGTCGGCACGCCACGGCGTTGCAGGTAATCGGGGCTGGCGCAGGCGATGCGCACCATGCTCGCCAGCGGCGTGGCCACCAGCCGGGTATCGGCCATTTGCCCGGCGCGCAGCACCAGGTCGACCTTGCCCAGGTTCGAACCCTGCATGTCGACAAAGCTGTCGATCAGGTGCAATTGCACGTCGAGGCCGGGGTAAAGGGTCAGGAAGTCGGCAATCACCGGTGCCAGATGGCGTCGTCCGAACGCTGCCGGCGCATCGACCCGAATCAAGCCTTCCGGCGCATTGCTCAGGGACACCGCTTCCGCCCGCGCCAGCCGCAGTTCCGCGACGATCCGCCGCGCGCGCTCGGCAAAGGCCAAGCCTGCCGGGGTAGCCCGCACCGCGTGGGTGCTGCGAATGAACAGCTGACTGCCGACGGCGCTTTCCAGGCTATCGATACGTCGCGCCACCGCCGATGGCGTCAGGGGATGACGGCGGGATGCAGCGGAAAAACTGCCGGTTTCCAGCACATCCAGAAACAGCCCGAGTTGTTCGGTCAATTGATTGGGGTTCATGGCTTCGTCAACGCTTGTGCGAATTTGGCATAGCCATTGTGCGTTGCTATGCGTTTCCCTGCCAGAGCCGACTGCGTAGGATGAGCGGCCTGACAAGAGGAAACTGCCTGTGATTGAGTTCGTGATGTACCTGGTTTTTGGCGCCGCCATGGGCACCCTCGGCGGGCTCTTCGGCATTGGTGGCGGGTTGGTGGCGATTCCGCTGCTGGGCGTGTGGTGCGGTCTCGATCAGCAGGTCGCCCAAGGCACGGCGCTGGTGATGGTGGTGCCAAACGTGATGCTGGCGCTATGGCGTTATCACCAGCGCAATCGCATCGAATTGCGTCATGCGCTGCCATTGGCTTCGATGGGATTCTGCTTCGCCTGGATCGGTTCGATCTGGGCGGTGGGCATCGATGCGCAAACCATGCGCGTGGGGTTTGTCGCGTTCCTGGTCGCGCTGTCGGCCTACAACCTGACGCGAATGTTCACCGCCACTGCGCCGGCGTCTTCACAGATGCATTATTCATGGCCGTGGCTGGGTGTGCTCGGCGCGGCTTCCGGGACCATGGGCGGGTTGTTTGGCGTGGGTGGGGCGGTGGTGGCCACGCCGGTGTTGACCAGTCTGTTCGGTACCAGCCAAGTGGTTGCCCAGGGCTTGTCGCTGGCGCTGGCATTGCCGAGCACGGGCGTCACGTTGGCGACTTATGCGGTGCACCATCAGGTGCACTGGGCGATCGGTATTCCCTTGGCGGTCGGTGGATTGATGAGCATCAGTTGGGGCGTGAGAATCGCCCACGCACTGCCGGAGCGGCTGTTGCGCGGGCTGTTCTGTGGGTTTCTGGTGTGCTGCGCGGTGATGCTCGCCTTTAAAGTTTGAAGCCTTCGACGATGTGCTCGGCCAGGCATTCGGTGATCGGTGAAGGGTTGTTCAGGTTGCGGATCAGCATGATGCTGGCTTCCGGCAACAGCGGCAGGTCTTCGTCGGCGCCAAGGATGCGCATGTCTGGCGTGATCAGGCTTTCCAGTTGCGCGGTGATCGCAAGCCCCGCGCTGACCACTGCCATCAATGCCGACAGGCTGGAGCTGTTGTAGGCAATGCGATAATCGCGACCCATGGCTTCCAGCGCATTACACGCCCAGGCACGGCAGAAACAATCGCTATTGAACATCGCCAGCGGCAGCGGCGTCTGCTCGTGGGCGTTGAAGCATTGGGCCTCGGCCCAGACAAAGCGCTCCTTGCGCAACAACTGGCCGATCTCGTTACCCGGCTCGCGGGTGACGATGGACAGGTCCAGGTCCTGGCGCTGCAACAGTTGCCGGGTCGACTCGCAATGAACCTCGATCTGGATCAGCGGGTAGAACTGCGCGAAGCGCGACAGGATGCCCGGCAGAAAGCGCATCACGTAATCGTCAGGCGTGCCGATGCGCACCGTGCCGACCATGTGCGGCTCGCGCAGGGTATTGAAGACTTCGCTGTGGAGTTTGAGGATGCGCCGCGCATAGCCGAGCAGCACCTGGCCTTCGGCGGTCAGCTTGACCTGGCGCCCGTCGCGTTCGAACAGCTGGCGCTGCAACACGTCTTCTTCCAGACGTTTCATCTGCATGCTCACCGCCGACTGGGTGCGGTTGACCATTTCCCCGGCGCGGGTAAAGCCGCCCTGATCAGCGATCGCGACGAAGGTGCGCAGTACATCGGTGTCGATACTGGGGTAGGCGGACATTCATCAATCTCCGAGATGTATGCCATCAGAAACATTCGTTGGATTGATCTTAGCGCTGCGGCGAGACTGGATCCATCCCTAAAGGAGGGCTACACGATGAAAGGTCACAACGAGCATGTAACGGAACAAAAATTCTCAATCCACGCGGTATCCGATCTGCTGCACAAGTTTAGTCGCTGGTACGAACTTCACCGTGAACGTGAATTACTGGCGAGCTTGAGCGACGAAGCACTGAAGGATATCGGCGTGAGCCGCGCAGATGTGGAGCATGAGGCAGTAAGACCGTTCTGGGATGATCCGATGCACAAATGATGATGCCATCGCTACACAAACCACTTTCGGGTGAGGTAGGTTGCGAGCAGACAAGGAGATGCTCATGCCCGCCACACTGTCCTTTTCCCTCAAACAGGCTCGGCGTCTGGCGCTGGCTGCCCAAGGGTTCAACGGGCGCCAGCCGCCGGCGGCGACCAAGCCGGTTCAGCTCAACCGGCTGATCGAACGGCTCGGCATTCTGCAGATCGATTCGGTCAATGCATTGGTGCGTTCGCACTACCTTCCCTTGTTTTCCCGTCTTGGCAATTATTCAACCGACTTGCTCGATCAGGCTGCCTGGAGTCAGGGCCGTCGGCGCACGTTGTTCGAGTATTGGGGCCACGAAGCTTCGTTATTACCGTTGTCGATGTACCCCTTGATGCGCTGGCGCATGCAGCGCGCTTCCCGTGGCGAAGATATCTACCAGCAACTGGCGCGTTTCGGTCGTGAGCAGCAGGACACGATTCGCCGTGTTTTAGCGTCGGTCCAGGAGCTCGGTGCGCTGGGGGCGGGCAGCCTGTCGACCCGTCAGGAACGGGCAGGGCCGTGGTGGGACTGGAGCGCTGAAAAGCATGCGCTTGAATGGTTGTTCGCCGCCGGTGAAGTGACCGTGGCCAGCCGGCGCGGGTTCGAACGGCTTTATGATTTGCCGGAACGGGTGATTCCTTCGGCGCTTCTGCAGCAGCCCTTGCTCAGTGAAGCCGAAGCCCAGCGCGGGTTATTGCTGCATGCGGCCACGGCGTTGGGCGTCGGCACGGAAAAGGACCTGCGGGACTATTTTCGCTTGAGCCCGGCAGACAGCCGGCCGCGTCTGGCGGAACTGGTCGAGGGCGGAAAGCTGCTGGTCTGTGGCGTTGAAGGCTGGCGGCAACCGGCTTATTGCCTGGCTGAGCCGAAAGTGCCGCGCAAGGTCGAGGCCAGTGCGCTGCTTTCACCATTCGATTCGCTGATTTGGGAGCGCAGCCGTACCGAGCGATTGTTCGATTTCCGTTATCGGCTGGAGATTTATACGCCGCAGCATAAACGCGTCTACGGCTATTACGTCTTGCCGTTTTTGCACAATGAGCGGATTGCTGCGCGGGTCGACTTGCGAGCCGAACGAGCGTCGGGCCGGTTGGCGGTGCATGCCGTGCATGAGGAAGAGCCGGGGCTGGATGATGAAGGGATGCTGGCGTTGGCGGTCAATCTACGGCGGATGGCGGACTGGTTGGGGCTCGAGCGGGTTCAGCTGAATTGCCCGCGGGCGAGTGCGGCGAGGTTGCGGGGGGCGTTGGTTCAAAGTGGCGGTGATTGAAATGGCGCCTTTGCGGGCAAGTCGGATCCCCGCAAAGGGCTCAACCGGATTTAACGCCGGACTTGCTTCAGGGTCTCTGCAATCAAAAACGCCAGTTCCAGCGACTGATCGGCATTCATCCGCGGGTCGCAATGGGTGTGATAACGATCCGACAACCCATCTTCGGTAATCGGCCGCGCGCCGCCGATGCATTCGGTGACGTTCTGCCCGGTCATTTCGATGTGGATGCCGCCGGCATAACTGCCTTCCGCTTCGTGAACCTGGAAGAACTGCTTCACCTCGCCAAGGATCTGCGCGAAGTCGCGGGTCTTGTAGCCGCTGCTGGCCTTGATGGTGTTGCCGTGCATCGGGTCGGAGCTCCAAAGCACTTGCTTGCCTTCGCGCTGCACCGCGCGAATCAGCTGCGGCAGGTGATCGCCGACCTTGTTCGCGCCCATCCGCGCAATCAGGTTCAGGCGACCCGGGTCGTTGTCCGGGTTGAGCACATCGATCAGGCGAATCAGGTCTTCAGGGTTCATGCTCGGGCCGACCTTGACCCCGATCGGGTTATGCACCCCGCGCAGGAATTCGACGTGAGCACCGTCCAGTTGACGTGTACGGTCACCGATCCACAGCATGTGGGCCGAGCAGTCGTAGTAGTCGTTGGTCAGGCTGTCGCGACGCACGAAGGCTTCTTCGTAGTTCAGCAGCAGCGCTTCGTGGGCGGTGAAGAAACTGGTTTCGCGCAGTTGCGGCGAGCTGTCCATGCCGCAGGCGCGCATGAAGGCCAGGGTTTCATCGATGCGATCGGCCAGGTGGCTGTATTTCTCGGCCAGTGCCGAGTTGGCGATGAAGTCCAGGTTCCATTTGTGTACCTGATGCAGATCGGCAAAGCCGCCCTGGGCAAAGGCGCGCAGCAGATTCAGGGTCGCAGTGGACTGGTGGTAGGACTGCAGCAGGCGATCCGGGTCCGGTACGCGGCTTTTTTCGTCGAAACCGATGCCGTTGACGATGTCGCCACGGTAGGCCGGCAGCGTCACGCCGTTGATGGTTTCATCATTGGCCGAACGGGGTTTGGCGAACTGACCGGCCATGCGTCCGACTTTGACCACCGGGCAACCGGCGGCGAAGGTCATGACGATCGCCATTTGCAGCAACACTTTAAAGGTGTCGCGAATTTTCGCGGCGGAGAATTCGGCGAAGCTTTCGGCGCAGTCGCCGCCCTGCAACAGAAATGCCCGGCCCTGGGTGACTTCGGCAAACTGACGGCGCAACTCCCGCGCTTCACCGGCAAACACCAGTGGCGGATAGCTCGCCAGGGTTTGCTCGACGTGCAGCAAATGCGCCGCGTCGGGGTATTGAGGTTGTTGCTGGATCGGCAGGGCGCGCCAGCTGTCAGGGCTCCAGGGTTGGCTCATCGCAGTCTCTAGTGTTTTACGCTCGGACGGTTATGTTATCAGCAATTAGTGCGTGACCTGCTCCCGTCGCTTCGCGGACAATCGCGCCTTTGCCGCTTTATGTTGCGGTTTATCGTGTTGCCGGGGCCGGTAACGATCAGGAGACGAAATGACTGAGGAGCGCGTCGAGCATCTGCTCGCCGAGGTGCAGGATGAGTTCGGCGTGATTCGCGTGCTGGAAGTGGCCGATTACCGTTTTCTGGAGTTCGGTGACGCCATCGAACAGAGCTGCGTGTTCACCGCCGACCCCAGCTGGCTCGAGTACGATTACACCCGCGCGATGCTGATTGGTGCGCTGTGCCACGAGCAGCCGGAAAGCGCGCTGTTCCTCGGCCTTGGTGCTGGGACACTGACCCAGGCTTGCTTGAAGTTCCTGCCACTGGAAGATGTCGAAGCCATCGAGCTGCGCCCTGACGTACCGCGCCTGGCCATCGAATACCTGGGGCTGGATGACGATCCGCGGCTGTACATCCGCGTCGGCGATGCGCTGGAGTTGCTCGATACGGCTGAACCGGCCGATCTGATTTTCGTCGACTTGTACACCGATGTCGGGCCGGGTGTCGGGCATCTGGCCTGGAGCTTTCTGGAAAACTGTCAGAAACGCTTGAATCCGGGGGGCTGGCTGGTGATCAACCAGTGGGCTACCGACGACGGCAAGCCGTTGGGTGCAGCGTTGTTGCGCGGTCTCTATCACCGGCATTACTGGGAACTGCCGGTGAAGGAGGGCAACGTGATTCTGATCGTGCCATCGGAGCTGGATCAGGAGCTGGACATGGAAGGGCTGATCGCCCGCGCGGAAGGCCTGGCGCCGCGGTTGGGGTATTCGTTGCAATCGTTGATCAAGGATATTCGGCCGGCGACTTAATGCGATGAGGTCATCTGTGGCGAGGGAGCTTGCTCCCTCGCCACAAAAGCCGATCTGTCAGCAGCCTTTGAAGACGCCTGGCCGCTTCTCGATCATCGACCGCACACCCTCCTTGGCGTCCTCGCTGTTGAGCAGTTTCTTCACCAGCGGCGGCAATGCCTGGGTCGCAGCAATTTCACCCTCGTAGCGCGCCTGTCGCGCAGACATCAACGTCGCCTGAACCCCCAGCGGTGCCTGCCTCGCAATCCTCTCGGCCAACTCGATCGCCCGTGGCAGCAAGTCCTCGCTGGCCATGACTTCCTGCACCAGGCCCAGATGCAAGGCGTCATGTGCATCGAATTCATCGCCGGTGAGCAGCCAGCGCATGGCGTTGCCCCAACCGGCGACCTGATGCAGGCGCAAGGTGGCGCCACCGAACGGGAGGAGTCCGCGCTGCACTTCCTTTTGGGCAAAACGGGTATTGCTGGCGCACAGGTTGATGTCGGCGGCCAGCATCAATTCGATGCCCGCGGTCAGGCAGTAGCCTTGCGCCGCGACAATCACCGGTTTGCTGACCCGGGGGCCGCCGAACACGCCCCAGGGATCGCAGCCGCCGGGCGGTGCCTGCCAGCCTTCGGCCAGGGCTGCGCCGGCGCTGACCAGGTCGAGCCCGGCAGTGAAATGCTCGCCATGGCCGAACACCACTGCGACCCGCGCCTCACTGTCGGCTTCGAATTCGCCATAGGCCAGGCTGAGCGCATTGAGCAGGTCGAGGTCGAAGGCATTGCGCTTGGCCACCCGATCCAGGCCGATCATCAGGACATGACCGTGTCTTTCACGGGTGACACGACTGGGGCTGGGCTGATTCATGGAGCATTTCCTCGGGCGGGAAGGGGGCGTCAGACCAAAGGTCTGCGTCGCAAGGGTGAACCGTTTTAGCGCCATCGTCAGCAGGGCCGGGCCTTTGCAAAATAGACGGTTGTACGATTATCCGCAAAGCCCGTGACACAACGGCGTATGCCGGTTTTTTCCGATAAAAAAAGCTCCCTTTTTTGCCGAATTCCGGTATAGTGCGCGCCGGCCTTTAACCGGGCCGCGTTTAGGTAGCGCAATTCCCCGAAGCCAGCTTCGGCTGCACGTCCGCCCCGCGGACTCTTCCTTGACGATTCTTTTCATTCATTCGTTTTCGCAAATCCCCGCCGACAAAGCTGCCAGGGCGACTCTTGAGTCTCAACACGGCATGCGCAGCTTTGGAGCATGGGTCTTTGCGGATGCACTTAGAGGCAGACCCATGACCCAGGAAATCGGCGGCTTCGCCGCTCTTGAACTTCACCCTAATATTGTCGCTGCAGTAGTCGCTACCGGCTATGAAGAGCCTTCGGCCATTCAGCAGCAGTCGATCCCGATCATTCTCGCCGGTCACGATATGATTGGCCAGGCGCAAACCGGTACCGGTAAAACCGCTGCCTTTGCCCTGCCGATCCTGCACCGCATTGATCCGTCCAAGCGCGAGCCGCAAGCTCTGATCCTGGCCCCAACTCGTGAGTTGGCGCTACAAGTTGCAACCGCTTTCGAAACCTACGCCAAGCAAATGCCGGGCGTAACTG
>Ga0207655_1003061_pt1 | contig 12748 bp, 8 predicted proteins | sample KBSM44metaG_FD_184398 | JGI IMG/M metagenome (GOLD analysis project Ga0207655, IMG submission 184398) | Miscanthus rhizosphere microbial communities from Kellogg Biological Station, Michigan, USA - KBS M4-4 metaG (SPAdes) (version 2) | ecosystem: Host-associated > Plants > Roots > Rhizosphere >...
GTCTGTTGAACGCAGGCAGGAATAGGCGGCAGTTGCGCCTGCTGACCGTCATAGATCAAGGCGTGATGAACCTGTTGGTTATCAAGGAAAAAATCGAACAGGTTCAACGCCCCGCCCGCCAGCGAGGCGTTGATGACCACCAGATCAAAGGGCTCGCAACCGTATTCGATCAGGGTCAACAGCTCTTCAAGGCTGTGTACCGGTGCTATCCGGTAGTAGTCGAGTTGATTGAACAGTCGCTCGACCTTCATGCGGTGAAAATGCAACTCGTCGGCGATCAGGATACGTAAGGCTTTGTTCGACAACGTGGGCCCCCAGGAGAGTGTCAGATTCGTGAGGGCGCAAGGCTACGGAAGACCCGTCGAGCTTTCTGTAGGACTTTTCCTAAATGTGCACGCTTTATTGCCAGCCAAACCGGCGGATATAGAACCCTTTCACCGCCTGAGTCAGCGCCATGTATGCCAGCAAAATCACCGGCAGGAACACAAAGTACAGCGACGGCAGCGCCTGTAATTTGAAGTAGTGCGCCAGCGGCCCCATCGGCAGGAAGATGCCGACGGCCATGATGATTCCGGTCATCACCATCAGCGGCATCGCTGCGCGGCTTTGCAGGAACGGGATTTTCGGTGTGCGGATCATGTGCACGATCAGCGTCTGGGTCAGCAACCCGACCACGAACCAGCCGGACTGGAACAGGGTTTGATGGTCCGGGGTATTGGCGTCGAAGACGTACCACATCAAGGCAAACGTGGTGATGTCGAAGATCGAGCTGATCGGTCCGAAAAACAGCATGAAACGCCCGACGTCCGCCGGCTGCCAGCGTTGTGGTGTTTTCAGCATGTCCTCGTCGACGTTATCGAACGGGATGGCGATCTGCGAAATGTCATAGAGCAGGTTCTGCACCAGCAGGTGCATCGGCAGCATCGGCAGGAACGGGATGAACGCACTGGCCACCAGCACCGAGAACACGTTGCCGAAGTTCGAGCTGGCAGTCATTTTGATGTACTTGAGCATGTTGGCGAAGGTCCGACGCCCTTCCAGCACGCCCTCCTCCAGCACCATCAGGCTTTTCTCCAGCAGGATGATGTCCGCCGCTTCCTTGGCGATGTCCACGGCGCTGTCCACCGAAATGCCGATGTCGGCGGTGCGTAGCGCTGGCGCGTCGTTGATGCCGTCGCCCATGAAGCCGACCACATGACCGTTGCCCTTGAGCAAACGCACGATGCGTTCCTTGTGCGACGGAGTGAGTTTGGCGAAGACGTTGGTGCTCTCCACCGCCACCGCCAGTTCGGCGTCGCTCATGCGCTCGATGTCGTTGCCCATCAGCAGGCCTTGTTGCTCCAGGCCGACTTCGCGGCAGATCTTCGCGGTCACCAGTTCGTTGTCGCCGGTCAGCACTTTCACGGCCACGCCGTGAGCGGCCAATGCCTTGAGCGCCGGCGCGGTGCTTTCCTTGGGTGGATCGAGAAACGCCACGTAACCGATCAGCGTCAGCGCCTGTTCATCCGCCAGGCTGTAGGTATCGCGCCCTTCACTCATTGGCCGTGCGGCAACGGCAACGACACGAAGTCCTTCGGCGTTGAACGATTCGGTGACCTGACGAATCCGCGCCAACAGTTCATCGCTCAGCGCTTCATCGACCTCGCCATGACGCACCCGCGTGCACACCGCCAGCACTTCTTCCACCGCGCCCTTGCAGATCAGCAGGTGCGAATGATCGCGCTCGGCGACCACCACCGACATCCGCCGGCGAGTGAAGTCGAACGGGATCTCATCGACCTTGCGAAACGCGGTGCCGACTTTCAGTTCACGGTGGACTTCCACGTGTTCGAGCACCGCCACGTCCAGCAGGTTTTTCAGGCCGGTCTGGTAGTAGCTGTTGAGGTAGGCCATTTCCAATACGTCATCGGAATCGTTGCCCCACACATCGACGTTACGCGCCAGAAAGATCTTGTCCTGAGTCAGGGTGCCGGTCTTGTCGGTGCACAGCACATCCATGGCGCCGAAGTTCTGGATCGCGTCGAGGCGTTTGACGATGACTTTTTTACGCGACAGGAACACCGCGCCCTTGGCCAGGGTCGAGGTGACGATCATCGGCAGCATTTCCGGGGTCAGGCCCACGGCAATCGACAGCGCGAACAGCAGCGCCTGGGTCCAGTCACCTTTGGTGAAGCCGTTGATGAACAGCACCAGCGGCGCCATGACGAACATGAACCGGATGAGCAGCCAGCTGACTTTGTTGACGCCCGTCTGGAATGAAGTGGGTGCGCGATCGGTAGCGCCGACCCGCTGGGCCAAGGCACCGAAATAGGTGTTATTGCCGGTGGTGAGGATCACCGCCATGGCCGTGCCGGACACCACGTTGGTGCCCATGAACAGGATGTTGTCGAGGTCCAGCGGGTTGCTGGTGTCACTGTCCTGCTGACGGCGGAATTTTTCCACCGGCATTGATTCGCCGGTCATCGCGGCCTGGCTGACGAACAAATCCTTGGCGCCGAGCACCCGGCAATCGGCGGGAATCATGTCGCCAGCCGAGAGCACGATCAGGTCGCCTGGCACCAGTTGCTTGATCGGCAGCTCGGTGCGCGACGCATCCCGACGCAACACCGTGGCGGTGTTGCTCACCATCGCCTTGAGCGCGTCGGCGGCCTGGTTGGATTTGGTCTCCTGCCAGAAGCGCAGCAAGGTCGAGAGCACCACCATGGAGAAAATCACGATGGCGGCTTTCATGTCTTCGGTCAGCCAGGAGATGACCGCAAGCAAGGTCAGCAGCAGGTTGAATGGGTTCTTGTAGCAGTGCCACAAGTGGGTCCACCAGGGCAGAGGCTGTTCGTGCTCGACTTCGTTGAGGCCGTATTGCACGCGCAGTGCATCGGCTTCGAGTTCGCTCAGGCCATCGGTGTGGCTGCCGAGGTTGTTCAGCAGTTGGCCGATGTCGCTGTTGGCGGCGCTCACCAGGGTTTGCGCCAGGGTGGGCGGCACCTCGCGGCTGACCGTGGTGTCGGTGAAGTTTTCCAGCAGCGCCAGGCGACGGAAGTGTCGGGCGATGTGGCGCGTGCGCAGGAATCCGGCGAAGAATTCTTTGAGCAGGGTCAGGTTCATGGCAGTTCCCCCAGGGTCAGCCGGGAAACCGTCGAGCAGGCGTGTCGATACGCCGCGATGGCGACACAAAGTCGAACATCACGCACGGTTCAGCGTCGATGAGAGTGACGTCGGGACACGGACCAGGACTGGCCGCGATCGGGATGCCGCTGCTCGCTTTTGGGCGAGACAACGGCAAAAAAGGTTGCGCGTTATCTTGCCGGGAAGGTGCCGGTTATCGAAACCGGCCGACTACTGTCACTCGAACAAGTACCCACTGTGGGTCTCCGCTATTGATTGAAAACGCGCGAAGCTTACGCCCCGATTTCTGCAGAGTAAACGAAGCAAAGGCGTGTGAAGGGGGAATCGCGGGGTTCTTCAGGAAGGGTTCAGCTTTCAACATTTGTGGTGCCTGTGAGGGCCCTATCGCGAGCAGGCTCGCTCCCACCTTTGGTCTCTGTCATACACAAAATCTGTGTTCACTGAAGATCCACTGTGGGAGCCTGCTCGCGATGACGGCCTTACAAACTCCGCAAATTAGCTGGCAGTCGCCAACAGTAAATCCATCACCGACCGACCATGCCCACGTGCCTTGCCATGGTCATACAACGAACCGGCAATCTCATCCGCACGAATCGGCAGGATCGACAACAGCGTGTCGCTCAAACCATGGCTGGCCTGGCAGAAGCCCTGCATATAGATGCCGGCCTTGCAGCGCTCGTCGGTGATCAGTTTGTAATGACGGTCAACCTCGAAATCGCCCAGGTACTGCTCCAGCGGAGCCAGCAGTTTGCGGTGCATCTGGCGCTCGTAACCGGTGGCCAACACCACGGCGTCGTAATGACGGACGCTGACTTCACCCGTGGCGTTGTTGCGCACGGCCAACTCGATGCCGCGCTCGGTGGCGGTGGCTTTTTCGACGGTGGTCAGGGTACGGAATGCATGGCGCGCGATGCCCGAGACTTTCTGGCGATAGAAGATGCCGTAGATGCGTTCGATCAGGTCGATGTCCACCACCGAATAGTTGGTGTTGTGGTACTCGTTGACCAGACGCTCGCGCTCGCTGCTCGCCTGCTGGAACACCAGATCAGTGAACTCCGGCGAGAACACTTCGTTGACGAACGGGCTATCGTCCGCCGGCTTCAGGGCCGAGCCCCGCAGGATCATGTCCACCTGCACCGACGGGAAGCTGTCGTTCAAATCGATGAACGCTTCCGCCGCACTCTGCCCGCCACCGATGATCGCGATGCTCATCGGCTGGTTGTTCACGCACGGCTGCTTGGCCATCTGCGCCAGGTACTGGGAGTGGTGGAACACCCGGCTGTCACCCTTGAGCGCCTTGAACGCTTCGGGAATACGCGGTGTGCCCCCAGCACTGACCACCACCGAACGGGCGGTGCGAACGTGCTGCTGACCGTGGGTATCGCGCGAGATCACCCGCAGCGCTTCGACCTGCTGGTTGTGCAGCACCGGCTCGATGGTCAGCACTTCTTCGCCGTAGCGGCTCTGCGCTTCGAATTGCCCGGCGACCCAACGCAGGTAATCGTTGTACTCCATGCGGCACGGATAAAAGGTGCCCAGGTTGATGAAGTCCACCAGACGACCGTGGTGCTTGAGGTAGTTGACGAAGGAGTATGGGCTGGTCGGGTTGCGCAGGGTCACCAGGTCCTTGAGGAAGGAAATCTGCAACTCACTCTGGGTGACCAGGGTGTTGCCGTGCCAGCGGTAGTCGGCCTGCTTGTCGAGAAACAGAACATCCAGCTCGCCCTGACTCGGCCCGCGCTCTTGCAGAGCGATGGCCAGCGCCAGGTTCGAAGGGCCGAAACCGACGCCGATCAGGTCGTGAACGATGGGCGATGCAATTGCCTGTGTCATTTCCAGTGTCCTCTGGATGAACCCCCGAAGCAGCGGGAGTAAGCCTAAGTGACCTGACCGGCCTTGAGCAGGACAGCAGATCGTCTGTTGAAGGGAACGAGGACAATGAAAAAAAATTTAATGCAGCTTGATTGATCGGGTCGGATCAATGGGCATCCCATTGCCGCATCCGCACCCGGCAATGCTTCATCGCATTGACGATGTGTTTCTCCACCAGGGCCCGGGAAATGCCCAGGTGTTCGGCGATCTCTGGGTGCGACAGGCCATCGATCTTGCGCAGCAGGAAACTCTCGCGGCACAGCCGTGGCAATTCCGCCAATGCGCGCTGGAGCATCTCCAGGCGTTGACCGTGATCGAGGCTGTGATGAGGGGATGGGGTGAAGTAGCGCTCTTCGTTGTCGAGCACTTCCAGCGATTCGACCTGGCGCAGGGCATTGCGCCGATGGTCGTCGATCACCAGGTTGAGCGCGGTGCGATACAGAAACGCCCGAGGCTGCTCGATCGGCGTGTCGCTGGAGCGCTCCAATACCCGCAGATAAGCGTCATGCACCACATCTTCGGCCACCTGACGGTTGCCCAGCCTGGCGTTCAAAAAACACACCAGCTCGCGATAGTAGTTTTCCAACATGACTCCCGGCCGCAGGGGTGCGGTTTCTGTCCTTGAGCCAGACCGGCAACCGCCGAAACAGGCAGTGGCACGATAGTGGCAGTTCAAGGTGCGTAATTTATAGTAATTCTCATATAGATTTAAAGTATTGCTTCACCTTGCCCGACAAATAGTCCTGCTCGAGCCTGCACACCCCTTCACCGGGTGTTGCGCCATATGTCCCCGGCTAAATTCCCCGCCACTTTCATCGTTTACAGGACAGCTCCCCGTCCCTTTGAACGACGGGCCGATATTCATTGGCCGGAACCCTGCATGAAACGTCCCCGACAGACCCGACGCGCCCTGCTTGTAGCACTTTGTCTGATCCCCGTTATCGCCGTGGCCGCCTGGCAGATCATCCCTCCCGGCCGCGACCAGTTCGCCACCGTTCAGGTCACCCGCGCCGACATCGAAAGCAGCGTCACGGCCTTGGGCACCCTGCAACCTCGACGTTATGTCGACGTCGGTGCCCAGGCGTCCGGGCAGATCCACAAGATCCACGTGGAAGTCGGCGATGGAGTGAAGGAAGGCCAGTTGCTGGTGGAGATCGATCCGTCCACGCAACAGGCCAAACTCGACGCCGGGCGTTTCTCCATCGAAAACCTCAAGGCGCAGCTGCAGGAGCAACGGGCGCAGCACGACCTCGCCCGGCAGAAATTCCAGCGTCAGCAAAACCTCAAGGCCGGTGGCGCCACCCGCGAAGAAGACGTGCAGACCGCCGAGGCCGAACTGCGTGCCACCCAGGCCCGCATCGACATGTTCCAGGCGCAGATCCGCCAGGCCCAGGCCAGCCTGCGCAGTGATCAGGCGGAACTGGGTTACACCCGCATCTATGCGCCCATGAGCGGAACCGTCGTCGCACTTGACGCCCGGGAAGGCCAGACCCTCAACGCCCAGCAACAAACGCCCCTGATTCTGCGCATCGCCAAGTTGTCGCCGATGACCGTCTGGGCCGAGGTGTCGGAAGCCGACATCGGTCACGTCAAACCCGGCATGACGGCCTGGTTCACTACCCTCAGCGGCGGCAACCGGCGCTGGAACAGCACCGTGCGGCAAATTTTGCCGGTGCCGCCCAAGCCGCTGGACCAAACCAGCCAGGGCGGCGGCAGCCCCGCCAGTTCGAGCAAAAGCGGCAGCGCTCGCGTGGTGCTGTACACCGTATTGCTGGACGTCGACAACGCCGACAACGCGCTGATGGCGGAAATGACCACGCAAGTCTTCTTCGTCGCCGAGCAGGCGAAAAACGTCCTCACCGCACCTATCGCAGCCCTGCAAGCCGGCACTGGAGCGGACAATCAGACCGCGCAAGTCGTCGCCAAAAACGGCCGCATCGAGCAGCGCGACGTGCGCACCGGGATCAGCGATCGCCTGCGTGTGCAGATCCTCGACGGCTTGCAGGAAGGCGATCACCTGCTGATCGGCCCGACTGATGGGAGTGGCGGCTGAATGCTGACGCCCCTGATCGACCTGCACGACATCCGCAAAGCCTACGGCGGCGGCGATTCACCGGAAGTTCACGTACTGCGCGGCATCGACCTGTCGATCCATGCCGGGGAGTTCGTGGCGATCGTCGGTGCCTCCGGCTCCGGCAAGTCGACGCTGATGAACATCCTCGGCTGCCTTGACCGTCCGACCTCAGGCGAATATCGCTTCGCCGGGGAAAACGTCGCCGCACTCGACAGCGACGAACTGGCCTGGCTGCGTCGCGAAGCCTTCGGCTTTGTGTTCCAGGGTTATCACCTGATCCCGTCCGGTTCGGCCCAGGAAAACGTCGAGATGCCGGCCATCTACGCAGGCTTGCCGGCCACCGAACGCCACGCCCGCGCCGCCGCCCTGCTCGATCGCCTCGGCCTGGCCTCGCGCACCGGCAACCGTCCGCACCAGCTCTCCGGCGGCCAGCAACAACGAGTGTCGATCGCCCGCGCCTTGATGAACGGCGGCCACATCATCCTCGCCGACGAACCCACCGGCGCCCTCGACAGCCACAGCGGTGCCGAGGTCATGACCCTGCTCGACGAACTGGCGAGCCAGGGCCACGTGGTGATCCTCATCACCCACGACCGCGAAGTCGCGGCCCGGGCCAAACGCATCATCGAAATTCGCGACGGACTGATCATCAGCGACAGCGCCCAGGACAACCCCGATGCACAGACCTCGGCCAACCCTGGTGCGCAGCAAGCGGTGGACTTACGCAAGCGTCTGACCGAAGGCGCCGAAGCCACCGGGGCCTGGAAAGGCGAACTGGTCGATGCGGTGCACGCCGCGTGGCGGGTGATGTGGATCAACCGCTTTCGCACCGCGCTGACGTTGCTCGGGATCATCATCGGCGTCGCGTCGGTGGTGGTGATGCTGGCCGTCGGTGAAGGCAGCAAGCGTCAGGTGATGGCGCAAATGGGCGCGTTCGGCTCCAACATCATTTACCTCAGTGGCTCGTCGCCAAACCCGCGTACGCCGCTGGGCATCGTCACCCTGGATGACGTCGCGGCGGTGGGAAGCCTGCCGCAAGTGACACGGATCATGCCGGTCAACGGCCAGGAGGCCGGGGTGCGTTTCGGCAACCTCGACCACTTGAGCTACGTCGGCGGCAACGACACTAACTTCCCGGCGATTTTCAACTGGCCCGTGGTGGAAGGCAGCTATTTCACCCAGGACGATGAACGCAACGCGGCGGCAGTCGCGGTGATCGGCCACAAGGTGCGGACCAAGTTACTCAAGGACGTCGCCAACCCGATCGGCCAGTACATCCTGATTGAGAACGTGCCGTTCCAGGTGGTCGGCGTGCTCGCGGAAAAAGGCGCCAGCTCCGGCGATTCCGACAGCGACGACCGCATCGCCATCCCCTACTCCGCTGCGAGTGTGCGGTTATTCGGCACCCATAATCCCGAATACGTGGCCATCGCCGCCGCCGATGCGCGCAAGGTCAAAGAGACCGAAACAGCCATCGAACAATTGATGCTGCGCCTGCACAACGGCAAGAAGGATTTCGAACTGACCAACAACGCGGCAATGATCCAGGCCGAGGCACGCACGCAAAATACCCTGTCGCTGATGCTCGGCTCGATTGCCGCGATTTCGTTGCTGGTGGGCGGCATCGGCGTGATGAACATCATGCTCATGACCGTGCGCGAGCGGACTCGGGAGATCGGTATCCGCATGGCCACCGGTGCCCGCCAACGCGACATCCTGCGCCAGTTCCTCACCGAAGCGGTGATGCTCTCGGTGGTCGGCGGGCTCGCCGGGATCGCCCTGGCGCTGATCGTCGGCGGCGTGCTGATCCTCAGCGAAGTCGCCGTCGCGTTCTCTTTGATAGCGGTGCTCGGCGCCTTCGGCTGCGCCCTGGTCACCGGTGTTGTCTTCGGCTTCATGCCGGCCCGCAAAGCTGCCCGTCTCGACCCGGTCACGGCCCTTACCAGTGAATAATCGATCTATGAAGCCGCCACTCAGCCTGCTGACCCTCTGCCTGTTGCTCGGCGCCTGCGGCAGTCCCGCCCAGCGCCCGGACAGCGGTCTCCAGCCGCCCGCCACCTGGCAATCGCCACACTCTCAAAGCGCTACCCGCAGCCACCTGCAATGGTGGACGCAGTTCGGCAGCCCGGAGCTTGATCGCCTGATCGAACAGGCGCGAGTCGGCAGTTACGACCTGGCCGCCGCCATCGCCCGGGTGCGTCAAGCGCAAGCCGACACCGTGATTGCCGGCGGCTCGCTGCTGCCGGAGGTCAAGGCCGGCCTGAACGCCAATCGGCAGAAACTATTGCGCGGCAACGGCTACAGCCAGCTCGATGCCGACAGCGATAACAAGGCCGTCGATTACTTTAACGCTAACCTCAGCGCCACTTACGAAGTCGACTTCTGGGGCGGCCAACGCGCTTCCCGCGACAGTGCGCAATTCGGCTTGCAGGCCAGCGAATTCGATCAGGCGACAGTGGAGTTGACGCTGCTCAGCGGCGTGGCCAACAGCTACGCGCAAAGCTTGTCGTTGCGTGAGCAAAGTCGCATCGCAGCGCTGAATCTGGCGAACGCGCAGAATGTTTTGAAACTGGTGCAGACGCGTTTTGACTCAGGCTCGGCGACGGCGTTGGAACTGGCGCAGCAGAAGAGTCTGGTCGCCGCGCAACAGCGACAATTACCGCTGGTGCAGCAACAGGCTCAGGACGCACAGATCAGCCTTGCCGCCCTGCTCGGCCGGCCGGTGCAGGAATTGTCTTTGGGTCAGGAACACTTTGATCAATTGTCATGGCCGACCATTGGCGCTGGCCTGCCCAGCGAGCTGATCAGCCGTCGCCCGGACATCGCCCGCGCCGAAGCGCAATTGGCCGCCGCACAAGCCGACGTCACCGTCGCCCGCGCCGCCATGTTGCCGGCGGTGACCCTCAGCGCAGAAATCGGCTCTGGTGCCGACCGCGCCGCCGACGTCCTGCGCAATCCCTTCTACAACCTCACCGCCGGACTGCTCGCGCCGGTCTTCAACAATGGTCGCCTGAGCGCCGAGCGTGACAAAGCCACGGCCCGTCAGGAAGAACTGCTGGAGACGTATCGCGGGGCGATCATCAATGGCTTCGCCGATGTGGAAAAAGCGTTGAACAGCATTCGCGGACTGGACGAACAGCGGCAGTGGCAAGGTGAAGAGCTGAACCAGGCGCAGACGGCCTTCAACATTGCGCAAAGCCGTTATCAGGCCGGGGCCGAGGATTTGCTCACGGTGCTGGAGACACAGCGTACCCTGTATGCGGCGCAGGATCTGAATGTGCAACTGCGGTTGTCGCGGTTGCAGGCGAGTATTGCGTTGTACAAAGCGTTAGGCGGCGGGTGGCAGACTTTGTAAATTGCGGTGCCCGCGATTGAACGATAACGCGGTCTTATTGATTAACTGGTAATCGGTTTCGCCTTCAAATGCCGCGCATACCAAGGCCGTTGCGGCACTTTACGGAACAGATCCTCCAGTTTCTTCTCGTCATCGCCAAAGGTAATCCGCAACGCCAGCTTCATGGTTTCCGGGTCCATCTCCACCGACCTGCCGGTCTGTAACCCCGGTGTGGTGCTGCAACCATGGGTGCTCGGGCCGAGCCACGGGTCGTCGATCTCGACCCAACGCCCAGGCGCAAACCACGCCACGCCATTCACTTCCAGCCGGCTGACCTCCCCCGGATGAAACCGCTCATGCGCGCGGAACCAGTCTTCCAGTCGATCATCGATCCAGCCATGAAAATGCCAGAACACCGGGTTTACATGAGACGAAAACGGGTCGCCGAGAAAGTCGTTTTCCGGCGCATACCAGCGCGCGGAAAAGTCCGCCGGATCCCGGGCAAACGGCACGGGATGACCGTTGGACGGATCACGCGGCACCGAGGCCCAACGCATGTGCAACCAGTCGTGCAGCCCCAATTCGACCTCTGAACCAAACTGACCCAAGGTCAATTTCGACAGGTAACGCGGATCGCGGTACTGCGATTCCCAGACCTGGAAATTGCTGTGGTAGGTCTCGGCGGTCTTGATGTCACTGACCCATTGCGAGTACTCGGCATCGTCGTCGGCCAGCCAGGTCGGCGGCAGCGCGGTGCCGTCGTGGTTGTCAAAATAATTGGCGAAGCCAACGCGATCTCGCGCCAGTTCAGGCTGCGGCAATGGGAAGTGTTGCCAGGATGGCAAGTCTTGCAGGGAGCGCGCCTTGCCGAGCATGTGCCGGTGCATGAAGAAAAAGTCCACGCCCGAGCCGTTACGATCCTTGCGCGCGCCACGGGCATCACGCTCCTTGTCTCGCGGGCCAGGCTGCCAGCCGATGCCACGCAGGGCACCGCGCTTGTCTTCGGACAGGGTGTGCCATTTGTCCCGAGAGGCATGCCAGAGCTGGTGAAACAGCCGATGTTCAGGCGAAACCAGCCAGGCCAGCAACGACGGATTGAGACCGGCGCGCTCGCGGGCTTCGGGGAACACGCGCTTGACGGCAATGAAGCGATTGTCTTGCGCCGTCAACATCAGCGGACGGTTCAGATTCACCACCCGACCACTGAGGGTGCCGCTGCCAGCGTTGCCGAAACCGGCCCAGACTTCGTCCAGCAACAGGCTGAATTCATAATCCGCTGTGCCACTGGCGCTGAGCAGTCGCCAGCTCAACTGCGCCGGTTTCGCGCCGGCCAGGTCGCCGAGCACTCGGTAACGCGGCGTTTCGCTCGAACGCAAACGCTCGGCGGTGTCGAGGAACCCGCTCAAACCGCGACCTTTGTGGCCGATGTCGAGAAACACCTCCAGTCCGTCCCGTGGCAGGCCTTCGATGCCGGCGTCACGGCCTTCGAAACGAATCTGCCAGACACCGCGCAAGGTGTTCGCCAAGTGCTGGCCGGCAACATCCGCGACATCGAAAGACGCTTCGCCGGGGGTGATCGTCGGATCCGGTTTGGTCCATTCACGATGCCCATAAAAAGCCGCAGGCACGGCGGCACCGGTCAGCGCCAGGCCTGCCATGAACCATCGTCGAGAAATCGTCATTGCCCTACCTGTGTCAGCCATGAAGCAGGCTTTATCCAAGCTAGAACGTTTGTTGCCTCCGAAAATTTAAAAGCTTCGCGGGCAAGCCTCGCTCCTACAGGTTTTGTGGTTACCGCATGATTTGGGTACGACACAACACCTGTAGGAGCGAGGCTTGCCCGCGAAGAGGCCATCTACCCCACTAAATTTCTAACTGGGCCACTCGTTCTTCCCAGATAGCAAAGGCCTCTGCGCCTGCCCCCAACGGCGAACCTGACTGAGACGGCAATGACAAAACCACGTTCGAAAAAGGCTCTTTACATCGGCCTGCCGCTGGCCCTGGCGATCAGCGCCGGTGCAGGCTTTGCGGCCTGGGATTATTGGTTCAAGGACAATCCCGGCTACCCGGTCAAGGTGATGAAACAGGCCGATGAGCTGCACGAGCGAATCCTCTCCTTCGACAGCCACGTCACCGTCCCGTTGGACTTCGGCACCGCCGGCAATGAAGCGGACAAGGACGGCACCGGGCAGTTCGACCTGGTCAAGACCGGGCGCGGTCGTTTGTCCGGCGCAGCGCTGACGATTTTCGGCTGGCCGGAAATCTGGAACGGCGCCAATGCCCCGCACCGCCCCACCGCCGGTTTCGTCGACGAAGCACGGTTCGAGCAGGAAACCCGCTACAAA
>Ga0207655_1003064_pt1 | contig 12740 bp, 11 predicted proteins | sample KBSM44metaG_FD_184398 | JGI IMG/M metagenome (GOLD analysis project Ga0207655, IMG submission 184398) | Miscanthus rhizosphere microbial communities from Kellogg Biological Station, Michigan, USA - KBS M4-4 metaG (SPAdes) (version 2) | ecosystem: Host-associated > Plants > Roots > Rhizosphere >...
CGTGCTCGCCGTCGACCGCTACCGCCCCTCTCGGGAGCAGCGTCGGATCCTCCGCGCCCGCGACGAACACTGCCGCTTTCCCGGATGCCGCCAGCCGATGCCACGCTGCGACATCGACCACACGATCACCCGAGAACACGACGGGCCGACCGCGGTGACGAACCTCGCTCATCTCTGTCGGCGGCATCACACGCTCAAACACCATTCCGCGTGGCGGGTCCGCCAGCGCGCGGACGGCACCCTCGAATGGACGAGCCCGACCGGGCGTGCGTACGACGACCACCCCGCACGCACGCTCGTCTTCGAGGCCGCACCGTTCTGATCCCGTGCGTCGGACGGTGCCGCGCGCACCCGCGACGACCACCCGCGGCGCCCGCCCGCGGCGTGATGGAATGTGACCATGTCTGACGACGCCATTTCGCTCACCCTCGACGGCACGCCCGACCTGCCGAGCACGATTCTGCAGGCGCTGTACCGCATCACCGGACGTTCGACGGTCGAGCTGCGCCGCAGCATCCAGAACGGCGAGCCCCTCTTCACCGCGGCACTGTTCGGCACCGACCACATCGATGTCGTCCCCCGCTTGGAGAAGACCATCGGCTACCTCACCGAGATCGGGCTGCCGTTCGTGCTCGACGAGCACATCGACGGCGCCCGCGACCGCATCGACCTGGCCACACTGCACGCGATCCTCGAAGGCACCGACGACAGCCAGTTCGCCTGAGTCCGCACGACAGACCACACGGCCGTCCACGCGGCAACCCCGACAGCAGTCAGACGCCGCCGCCCCCGCCGCCGCCTCCGCCACCGCCGGCAGATCCGCCGCCGCCCGACCCGCCCGACGTCGACGATGACGACGTCGCCGCGCTCGAGAGCGACCCGATCCCCGACGAGAACGACGCGGCGTTGAACGCCCCCGTCCCGTAGTACCAGTACGGTCCGGCGGCGCCCACAGCCGTGTACAGCACCGCAAGCTCAGCCGACCACTCCTTCTCCTGACCGAACACGACGGCGTACGGCAGCAACTTCTCGTACAGGTCGAGCTTCTGCCGCGGATCGTTCACGTCCACCGCCACGCGCTCCGCGCCGGCCGGCGACTGCAGCATCCGAATCCGATCCGCCTCGGCCCACTGGATGAACTCCTTCAGCCCCCGCAGGTGATCGCGCGTCTCCGCGCCGAGAGCCGTCAGCGGCTTGCGCGAGCACATCCCGATCACGACGATGGCGATCACGATACTGATCGCCATCACCGCCCACGGGACGCCCGGCTGCACAGAGGCGTTCAGCGCTGCGAAGCCGAAAGCGGCGCTGAACACCGCGCCCGCTCCGGCCATCAACATCGGCAGCCACCGTGCTCCCGCGGGGACGGTCCGACGCAGGCCGCGCGTTCCCAGCTCCTTCTCCGCCGCCGTCAGGATGCTCTGCGCCACCTTCGAAAAGCGCGTGTCCTGCTTCCCGAACTGATACTGCGCACCGGGCAGCCCGCCCGGAAACAGCCCGTCGAGCAGCATCAGCCCATCGCCGTCGGCCTTGAACCGGTCCACGAGCTCGGCGACCAGTTTCGGCTTGCCCCACCCCCGGGCATCGGTCTCCAGAATGCGGATCGAGCCGCGCACCGCCTGCTCCAGCACTTCGGCCGGGATCGCCTTGGACGTCTTGCCCAGCAGCACCGCACTCTCGAGGGCGTCGACGATGCGGGGCGGCTCGTACTCCGCGATGATCGTCGCGCGACCCGGCTCATCCGCCAGCTGGCGTCGTCGCACCCGAACGCCCAGCACTCCCCCGGCGAGCGCGAGGAGGCCCGTCAACGTCTGAGCCCACCCGAACGACGACGCGAAGTAGCTCGTGTCGTAGGTCGAGAACGTCCCGTCCGCGAAGCCGACCGCCATCGTCAGGGTCTCGTGCGGCTGCACGGCATCGGCGATCGCCGTCACCACAGCCCCGCCGCCGGCATCCGGCTCCGTCGTGATCGATGCGCAGGGCGTCTTCACGCCGAACGCGCCCTGATAACACGCGAGGCGTCCCGACAGGGCCGCCGCCCCCGCGGCGTCCAGGTGCAGCCGCGCCGTCACGCGCCCGAAGCTCTGCGCCCAGTCGACGCCGTTGACGTCCCAGTAGAACTCCAAGCCCGTGTCGGGGAAGTTCCACGTCACGTTCTCGAGCGTGTACGTGAGCACGAACGTCTGCGATCCGCGCAGGTAGTCGTCCGAACGCGAGACGACCGAGAAGACACCGTCGTCGTTCTCGACCTCGCTCGGTCGGGGCGCGCCGCTCTCGTCGGTCACCGACACCAGCCGCGGATGCAGCGGCTGCCCGTTGTAGCTGTCGGGGATCAGGCGACGGATGCCGTGATTCTGATCGACGTCGGGGAACTGCGCCACGAGCGTCTCGACGACCCGCAGGCGGCTCGTCCCGTCGGCCGCCCGGGTCAACGTGTAATCGGCATCCATCGACGAGAAGGTGAAGTCGTCGACATCCGTCGACACGGCGGCCTGCACGGCGGCCTGGGCGGCGGTCGCGGGGCCGATGGCGCCCGCCGCCGCGAGCGTCAGCGCGACGACGACAGCAGCGACGAACGCTCCCGCCCTCACGTTCCGGGGACGCTGGTGCCGCATGGGCCCCAGCCTATGCGGCACCACGTGGGCCGCGCACTACAGTTGACGCCATGACCGACCGCCGACTCGCCGTCGCCGCGTGGGAGAGCCTTTTCCGCGCCCAGCACGAAGTTCTTCGCGAGATCAGCGATGACTTCGGGGCCGAGGAGCTCACTCAGGCGGAGTACGACGTCTTGCTCACCGTCGTCCGCGGCGACGACAACACCGCGCGCCTCCGCGACGTCACGGCCAACATGCTGATCAGCCAGCCCAGCGTTTCGCGCTTGGTCGACCGGATGGTCTCCCGCGACCTCATCAGCAAATGCACCGACCCCCTCGACGGCCGTGGCGCGATCGTCCGTGCCACCGAGAAGGGCGTGGCCGCCTTCCGCCGCCTCGCCACCGCCCACGGGCGCTCGATCGCCGAGCGGATGTCGGTGCTGACCGACGACGAGCTCGCGCAGCTGCTGAATCTCACGGCGAAGCTGCGGGGCGCGTAGCCCTCACGCCGTCCGGCGCCGCAACGTGAGCGACGCCAGCACCAAGCACAGCACGGCCACCGCGGCGACCACGAGGACCGGGCGCCAGAGATCCCACCCGCCGTCACCGGCGCTCACGGCGGCGACCGCATCGATCGCATAGCTCAACGGCAGCACACTGCTGATCGCGTGCAGCACATCGGGCATCTGATCGCGCGGCAGGAAGAGGCCGCCGAGAAGCAGCTGGGGAAACACCAGCACCGGCATGAACTGCACGGCCTGGAACTCGGTACGCGCGAACGCGCTCGCCAAGAGCCCGAACGCTGTCCCCAGCACCGCATCGAGTACGGCGACCAGCCCCAGCTGCCAGACCGAGCCGCCCACCTCGAGTCCGCACACCACCACCGCGTACGTCACCGTGATGACGGCCTGCAGCAGCGCGAGCAGACCGAACGCGAGCGCGTAGCCCACGATGATGTCGGCTTTCGCGATCGGCGTCGTCATGAGTCGCTCGAGAGTGCCGCCGCGCCGCTCACGCAGTGTCGTGATCGAGGTTACGAGGAACATCACGATGAACGGGAAGACCGCCAGAATCCCGCCGCCGAAAGCCGCGAACACCCCTTTCTGCTCGGAGAAGATCCACGCGAACAGCCCGACGAGCAGGGCCGGAGCGAGGAGCATGAGCACGAGCGACCGCGGATCGTGGCGCAGTTGCCGCAGCACCCGCCCCGTCGTCGCCGCGACGCGCCGCACGCTCACGACGTGCCCCCGTTCGAGCGAACCAATCGCAGGAACGCGGCGTCCGGGTCGGCGGCGCCGGTGTCGGCCAGGAACTGCGCCGGCGTGGTCTGCGCGAGGACACGGCCCTCGTGAAGGAGCACGATCTCGTCGCACCGCAACGCCTCATCCATGACATGGCTCGACACCAGGAGGGTGGCGCCGGCATCCGCGAGCGCGCGGAAGATGTCCCACAGGGATTCGCGGAGGACCGGGTCGAGCCCCACGGTCGGCTCGTCAAGCACCAGCACCTCGGGAGAACCCAGCATCGCGACCGCCAGCGAGACCCGCCCGCGTTGCCCGCCGGAGAGCGAGCCGACCAGCTGTCGCGCATGACCGCGCAGCCCGACCTGCGCGACGACGTCCGCGACGATCCGCTCGGCATCCGCGCGGGGCACGCCCTGCACGGCCGCGAAGTACTCGAGGTTCTGCACCACGGTGAGATCGTCGTAGACCGACGCCGCCTGGGTGTCGTAGGCGACCCGCCCGCGGAGTGCTCGAGACCCCGCAGGCCCTCCGAGCACGGTCACCGATCCACCCGCGATGCGCTGCACCCCGACGATCGAACGGATCAGCGTCGTCTTGCCGCCGCCGCTCGGTCCGAGCAGCCCCGTGATGCGGCCGGCGGGGATGTCGAGATCGAGCCCATCGAAGACCGCGGTGCGGCCGCGCTCGACGCGCAGCGCGCGGATGGCGACCGCGGGACCGGCCCCGACGCTGTTCATGGAAGCACTAGCGCGCAGGGTTGGAGGCCTTGCCCTCCAGCCACAGCGTGTCGCTCGCGTCGCTGTGCGCCGTGCCGGTACCCACGTGCGTCGAGGCGATCTTGGGCCCCTTGGTGATCACGTGCACGAGCGCCATCGCGTGCCCGCGGCCCAGTCCGTAGTCCGCGGCGAGCCAGGAGACGATCTCTCCCGCCTTCGTTCCCGGGCCGAACCCCTTGGCCGTCGCCTCGTCCACGAGTTCACGGGGCGTCCGTCCGGTCTTGTCCTCGATGTTGTCGAGGTACGCCTGAAACGACATCCTCGCCCTCTCTTCTCGCGTTCGTCGTGCCTGCCGCTCCGCGCCGGCTGCGGCATCCACTGCGACGCTACTCCCGCCGTCCACCCGCGTACATGCACGAACCGCCCCGGTCCGAGAGGACAGGGGCGGTTCGGTTGCGCGCGGCTCGCGCGCGGAAGGGCTTACTGTTCGACCGGCTGCGGCTCCTGGGCCGATTCGTGCGCCTGGATCGTGGGCGCACCGCCGTCGGCGACGACCTGGATCTTGCGCGGCTTGGCCTTCTCGCTGACGGGGATCGTGACCGTCAGCACACCGTTGTTGTAGGTGGCGGCGATGCCCTCGGTGTCGATGCCCTGGCCGAGGTTCAGCTGGCGCAGGAAGCTGGCGGTCTCGCGCTCGCGGGTGATCCACTTCACACCCTCGCCCTCGCTGAGCGTGCGCTCGGCGCGGATGGTCAGCAGCTGGCCGTCGACGTCGATGTCGACCGAGCCGGGATCGATCCCGGGCAGGTCGGCGCTCAGCACGTAGTGGTCGCCGTCGCGGTAGAGGTCCATCGGCATCCGGCGCGGTCCGCGGCGCGTGTCGAAGAGGCCCGCCGCCAAGCGGTCGAGGTCACGGAACGGGTCATACGTGGCCATTGTTCTCTCCTTGTCGTGTGTGATTCTGAGGTGTCTGCAAAAGTTGAGCCTCATCGACTCAACTGACATCAGATTAGCACTCTCCCCCCGAGAGTGCCAAGGGTTCACGCACAGCGAAATGGATCCCCCGCACTCCCCCTCAGTTGACGTTTACGCCGGGAATCCCGCAGCGGTTTCGAGCGCCAGCGCCAACTCGGGGGGGGCGCCTCCTGCCCAGCTGCGCAACCGCGGCGCGTTCCCCACACACCCTCGCGGAGCACCGTGCAGCAGCGACGAATGCGCCCAGCATGAGGGGATGCCGCGCCCACCCCGACCGCTTCCCTCAACGCTGCAACAGGTCTTCGCCGCCGCCGACGCCATCGGCGCCGGTGTCACCCGCGGGCGGCTCGCTGCTCGCGACCTCCACGCGCCGTTTCGCGGGGTCCGCGTCCGGCGCGACGCGGACGCGGCCGCAAACGCGTCGGCGGAGCCCGGCGACGACACCCCCGACGACGTCGCACGGCGCGCGATCCTGCGTCGTGTCCGCGCCCTCGTCCTCCCACCGCACGCGTTCTACACCGGCACGACCGCGCTCGCGATCCTCGGGCTTCCTTTCCCTGACGCGGATGCCGCGGCATCCACCGACCTCGAGGTCGCCGTGCCCGCACCCCACCGGGCGCTCCGCCGATCGGGGATCGCTTCCGTGCAGGTCTCACCGCGTCTGGTTCACTCGATGGTCCGGGGAAAGATCCCGGTGGCGACGCCGGCGTCCACCTGGGTCATGCTCGTCCGCGAGCACTCGATGCGCGATCTGGTGGTCGTCGGCGACGCGATCATCCGCGTGCCGCGCGACGCCTGGGGACGACAACTGCCCGAACGCCAGGTCGCCGGGCTTGAGAACCTGGCTGCGGGTATCGCCGCCGGGCGCCGCCGCGGCATCCCGAAACTCCGCGCAGCCCTCCCCCTGCTGCGCACCGGCAGCATGTCGCCGCTCGAAACGGACTGGCGACTCTCGCTCTTGGGCACAGGCCTCCCTGAGCCCGAGCTCGACGTCGAGGTGCGAGCTCACGCTGGGCGGCTAATCGGCATCAGCGACGGCGCTAAGTACGCCGATTATGCCGCGCTCGGTTGGGAGGTCGTGCGTTTGAGCGCCGCGCACGTCCGCACGGACCCCGCCCGCGGGGTCGAGCTGGTCCGCAGCGCCCTCGAGCGCCGGGGGTGGACGCCTTGAGCGACACTCAATTGACGCTTGCGCACAGAATCACGCGACGGTTTCCGGCACGAGCGTCAAGTGAACGGATGCCACGACCACCCGATCAGCACTCGACGACGTTGACGGCGAGGCCGCCCTCGCTCGTCTCCTTGTACTTGGTCGACATGTCGATGCCGGTCTGACGCATCGTCTCGACGACGGCATCCAGCGGCACGTAGTGCGTGCCGTCTCCGCGGAGGGCGAGGCGGGCCGCCGTGACCGCCGTGGATGCCGCGATCGCATTGCGCTCGATGCAGGGGATCTGCACGAGCCCGCCCACCGGGTCGCACGTCAGCCCGAGATGATGCTCCATCGCGATCTCGGCGGCGTTCTCGATCTGGCGGTTCGTCCCGCCCATCACCGCCGTCAGCCCACCGGCGGCCATCGCACACGCCGACCCCACCTCGGCCTGGCAGCCGCCCTCCGCGCCCGAGATCGACGCGTTCGCCTTGAACAGCGAACCGAGCGCCGTCGCCGTCAGCAGGAACCGCCGGATGCCGCGGCGCCGGTTCGCCTCGGCGAGCGCCGCGGAGGAGGCAACCTGCTCCGCCGACGCCGCGACAACGTCGACGCCGTCGCGCGCATGCAGCCCGAGCAGGGCGGACCCGACCAGCTCGCCGTACGGCGTCACCGCGTTCTCCGCACCGATGCCGGCATCCGCGAGGAAGCGCCACCAGTACATCGCGACGGCGGGGAGGATGCCGGCGGCCCCGTTGGTGGGCGCGGTCACGACGCGACCACCGGCGGCGTTCTCCTCGTTCACCGCGAGGGCGAACGCACCCAGCCACTCCCCCGGAAGCTCGCGCCCGTTCGCCTCGACGCTCTCCAGCTGCTCCCGGATCGCCCCCGCCCGCCGCTTGACCTTCAGCATCCCCGGCAGCACCCCGTCGGCGTGCAGCCCCGCATCGACGCACGCGGCCATCGCGTCCCAGATCGCGTCCAGCCCCGCCGCGACCTCGGCCTCGGGGCGGAGCGCCTCCTCGTTGCGCCGCGCGACTTCGGCGATCGTCAGCCCGTACTCGTCGCAGACCTCCAGCAGTTGCGCCGCCGTGGAGTACGGCAGGGGGAAGGATGCCGCGGCCACCGCCGCCTCTTCACCGTCCCGCCGGATGAATCCGCCGCCGATCGAGTAGTAGGTGTCCTCGCAGACGACCACGCCCGCGGCATCCCGCGCCGTGAGCGTCATCGCGTTCGGATGCCCGGGCAGGCGCGTGCGCGGCGCGAGCATGATGTCGCCGCGCGCGAACACGACGCGGGCGCGGCCGTCCAGAAGCATCTCGGTGCCATCGATCCATCCGGTCCAGGCCGCGCGAACCAGAGCCGGGTCCACCGTCTCCGGGTGGTGCCCCTGGAGTCCCGCGACGACCGCGTCGGGCGTTCCGTGGCCGATGCCCGTCGCGCCGAGGGAGCCGAACAGCGTGCATTCCACGCGGGCGATGGCGGTACCGGCGACATCCACCGCGCGGCGCGCGAAATCGCGGGCCGCGCGCAGGGGCCCGACCGTGTGGGAGCTCGATGGTCCTACCCCGATGGAGAACAGGTCGAACGCCGAGACGTACGCACTCACGCGTCGAGCCTACGCCGCCCGCTGCGGCGCGCCGCGCCCGATACGCTGGGACGCGAGGGGGCACCATGACCGCACTGACGAGGTCCGACGCCGACCGCGGCGCGGCGCTGGACGCCTGCGAAGCCGCCGGACGCATCGATGACGCGTTCCTCGCACGCTTCGACGAGCAGTTCCCGCGCCTGCACGACCTGTTCACCCGCCTCTACGGGGACCGCGCCGACGGCCGTGAGCAGTTGGCGGCGACGGTGGCCGCGGCATCCGCCTCGTGGAACGCGCGCCCCCTCGACCTCAAAGTGCGCGATGCCCAGCGGGCCGCCGATCCGGACTGGTTCCAGTCCGAGCGGATGCTGGGTGGCGTCTGCTACGTCGATCGCTTCGCCGGCAACCTCGCCGGCATCCGCGACCAGATCCCTTACTTCCGCGAGCTCGGGCTCACCTACCTGCACCTGATGCCGCTGTTCGACGCTCCGGAGGGCGACAACGACGGCGGCTACGCGGTCTCCAGCTACCGTCGCGTCAACCCGAGCCTGGGCACCATGCAGCAGCTGACCGAGCTGGCCGCCGACCTGCGCCTGGCGGGCATCTCGCTCGTGCTGGACTTCATCTTCAATCACACCAGCGACGAGCACGAGTGGGCACGGAAGGCCGTCGCCGGCGATCCCGAGTACGCCGACTTCTACCTGATCTTCCCCGACCGCGAGATGCCCGACGCGTACGAGCGCACGACGCGGGAGATCTTCCCCGACGATCACCCAGGCTCGTTCGTGCCGCTCGCGGACGGGCGCTGGGTCTGGTCGACGTTCTACCGCTACCAGTGGGACCTCAACTACGCGAACCCCGCGGTGTTCCGCGCCATGGCGGGCGAGATGCTCTTCCTCGCGAACCAGGGCGTCGAGGTGCTCCGGATGGATGCCGTGGCCTTCATCTGGAAGCGACTGGGCACGTCCTGCGAGTCGCTGCCCGAAGCACACCTGTTGCTGCAGGCGTTCAACGCGGTCCTCGCGATGGCCGCGCCGGGGATGGTCTTCAAGTCTGAGGCGATCGTCCACCCCGACGAGGTCGTCAGCTACGTCTCCCCCGACGAGTGCGAGCTGTCGTACAACCCGTTGCAGATGGCGCTCACGTGGGAGGCCCTCGCCACGCGCGACGGCAGGCTCCTGCAGCAGGCGCTCGATCGTCGGCACGCGTTGCCGGCCGGCACGGCGTGGGTGAACTATGTGCGCAGCCACGACGACATCGGATGGACGTTCGCCGACGAGGATGCCGCCGAGCTGGGCATCGACGGCTACACGCACCGGCAATTCCTCAATCGCTTCTACACGGCGCGGTACGACGGGGCCTTCGCCCGCGGCGTCGCCTTCCAGGAGAACCCGGCGACCGGCGATGCCCGTGTCACGGGAACGACCGCCTCACTGGCCGGCGTCGAGGCCGGCGACCCGGGCGGAGAGGATCGCATCGTCCTCGCCCACGCGCTGGCGCTGTCCACGGGCGGCATCCCCCTGCTCTATCTCGGCGACGAGGTCGCTCAGCTCAACGACTACACGTACGCCGACGACCCGGTGCGCCGCGGCGACACGCGCTGGGTGCACCGCGGCAACCGGCCGCGCGACGCGTACTCCCGGCGCGGCGACGATCAGACCGCATCCGGGCGGGTCTTTCGACGGCTGACCAAGCTGATCTCCGCGCGCCAGCAGTCACCCGAACTGGCCGGCAACGCGCTGATCCCGTTCGACACGCCGCACGCCGCGGTCGTCGGCTATCAGCGCCCGGGCGGCGGCACGCGCCTCCTCGTGCTGGCGAACGTCGGGGATGCCGAGATCACGATCGATCCGCTCACGTTCTCCGGGTTCGAGCGCTCCGCGTTCGACCTCGTGCACGACACGACGCGCGACCTGGACGAGGGTCTCGACCTGCCGCCGCACGGGTTCGTGTGGCTGCGCGTCACCCCGGTCTGATCGAACGCGCCCGGCTCACGCCGCGAGGTTCAGGCGCCGAGGTTCAGGCGCCGAGGTTCAGGCGCCGAGGAGACCGCCGCGCGGCCGGAAGATCCCGGCCCGAGCCAGCGCCAGGTAGAGCAGGCAGCCGAGGCACAGACCGAAGGCGGCGTTGAGGAAGGCCGCAGCGAACGCGACGGCCGCGGCGATCGGCAGCGCCCAGGCCACGCCGGCGACGTGCAGCAGCAGCCCGATCGTCACCACCACGAATCCGATGACCTGAGCGAAGCGCGGCGGCCGCGGGTCTTCCAGCTCCGCGGGCGGCTGGAGCCGCGGGCGGATCGCCGCGCGGAAAAGCACACCCCAGGGCGCCGAACGCGGCGCGACGAAACCCCACGCGAAGAGCAGGTCGACGATCAGCAGCAGCACGAACGCCGGATCGGTCACGCGCTCGGTGAGCGTCGCCCCGCTGTGCACAGCCGAACCCAGCAGCGCGAGGAACACCCCGACGAGCAGCAGCAGGGCCGTGATCGATGCCGCGAAGCGGGGCCCGCGCGGATCGATCCCGGCGGGACGGGCGGACGGGGAAGCTGCGGAGGAGGTGGCCACGCGGCTACGTTAGGCCGCCCGGGCGCTGCAGACGTCGCTGCCGTCACAGTTCTTCACGCGCGCGTATGATCGCGCCGGAGGAGAACCCGTGCCAGACGTCTTCGACTACTTCGCCCAGGTCGAGCTGCCGACACCCACCCTCGGTGACGAGGAGGTGCGCCGCCTGTTCCAGGAGGTGTTCGGCGTGGCCGTCGAGCTGGAGCAGCTGGGCAGCCAGCAGGACCAGAACTTCCGCGTGTTCGTCGCCGGTGAGAGGGCCGGTGAGAGGGCCGACGAGAACACGCCGCTGGGCGTGCTCAAGCTCAGCAACCCGGTGTTCAGCGAGGCCGAGATCGATATGCAGGACGAAGCCGCCGCGGCGGTGGCCGCTCATGACGGCGCCCTCCGCATCCCGCGCATCGTCGTCGGACCGCGCGGTCCGCTCTCGGCCTGGTGGCAATCGTCCGAGGGCCGCATCCATGCCCGAGTCATCGAGAACATCGCCGGAAAGACGCTCACGGGCTCCGGTTACCTGGCACCCGCGGTCATCGCACGGATGGGTGAGCTTTCGGCCCGCGTGAGCCTGGCCCTCGCCGACTACGCGCATCCGGCGAGTGGTCGCATCCTGCAGTGGAACCTGGAGCACGCCGCCCGCGTGATCGAGACCCTGCTTCCGACGGAGCCGGATGCCGCGGTGCGCGCGGTCGTGGAGCGGGCAGTGCGCGCGGCGCTGGCGCAGCTCGAACCCGTCGCCGCCGCCCTTCCGCGACAGGCCGGCCACTTCGACATCACCGACGACAACATCCTGACGCCGCCCGGCGGGCGCCTCCCCGATGCCGTCATCGATTTCGGTGACGTGTGCGTCTCGTGGCGGGTGGGAGAGATCGCCGTGACGGTGTCGTCGATCCTGCACCACGACGGCGCCGACGCGTTCTCCGCGCTCGCGGCGATCCGGGCCTTCGACATGCTCCGGCCCCTCGGCGACCAGGAGATCACGGCGCTCTGGCCCCTGGTGGTGCTGCGCGGGGCGGTGCTCGTGCTCAGCGGCCGAGCACAGGTGAGACTCGACGAAGAGAACACGTATGCCTCCACCGCGCTGGACAGGGAGTCCCGCATCCTCGACGTCGCGGCCTCGCTCCCGGTCGAGGTCGTGACCGCGGGCATCCGTCGCGCGCTGCGGCCCGGGCACGGCGGCCCGCGCGCTGCGCAGCGATCGTGGAACGGTGCCGCGCTCATCGAGCTGCCCCGCCCCCGCGTCGTGCTGGACGCGGGCACCGAGTCGGCACTCAACGACGAGGGCGCATGGTTGAGACCCGACGCGCTGGACGAGGCGGCGCACGCCGAGCTCGACGCCGGTGCCGCGGTCGTCGTTCTGCCTCCGTGGCGAGCCGTGCTGATCGGCGCGCCCGCGCGCACACTCTCGGCGCCGGCGACCGTCCCCACCGGTGTGACCCTGTGGCTGGCGGAGCCCGTCGCGCTCTCCCGCCGTGACGGATCGGTGTCGACATCCGACGGGACGCTGACGTGGACGTCGGGCGACGAGACCGTCACGATCTCCGGCCTGCCGGAGGGATCGACGCCGGATGGGCTGCCGGCCCGGACGCGACTTTTCGTGCAGCGCTTCCGCACGGGCGGACCGATCGCCCCGGCTTTCGTGCCCGTCAGCCAAGCCGGCGCGTGGCGCGACATCTGCGGCGACCCGGCAGCCACCCTCGGGCTCGACATCCAGACCGACACCGACGGCGACGGCGAAGACGGCACCGACGGGATCCTCGCGACGCGGCACCGCGTACTCGCCGAGGTGCAGGAGCACTACTACGCGGCGCCGCCGCGCATCGAGCGCGGCTGGCGGGAGTACCTCGCCGACGTCGACGGCCGCGTCTACCTCGACATGGTGAACAACGTCGCCTCGGTGGGCCACGCACATCCC
>Ga0207655_1003066_pt1 | contig 12737 bp, 10 predicted proteins | sample KBSM44metaG_FD_184398 | JGI IMG/M metagenome (GOLD analysis project Ga0207655, IMG submission 184398) | Miscanthus rhizosphere microbial communities from Kellogg Biological Station, Michigan, USA - KBS M4-4 metaG (SPAdes) (version 2) | ecosystem: Host-associated > Plants > Roots > Rhizosphere >...
TCGAGCGGCACGGCGGCAAGGCCGTGTTCTTCGGGCGGATGCTGCCCATCTTCCGGAGCCTCATCTCGATCCCCGCCGGTGTCACGCGGATGCCGCTCTGGCGCTTCGGGCTGCTGACCCTCGCGGGTTCGTTCGTCTGGAACACCGTCTTCGTGCTGTCCGGCTACCTGCTGGGCGACCAGTGGCACATCGTCGAGGAGTACGCGGGGGTGCTGCAGTACGCCGTCATCGGGACCGCGGCCGCCGCTCTCGTCTGGTTCACGGTGAACCGGGTGCGCCAGCTGCGCCGCGGCGCCGCTCTCAGCGCAGCCACAGATCGGCCCCGCGTAGACTGAAGGTGTGCCCGCCGACCGCCTCCACCTCGTGCGCCACGGCGAGGTGCACAACCCCGCGCGGGTGCTGTACGGGCGGCTCCCGAACTTCCGGTTGAGCGCCGAAGGGCGTGCGATGGCCCGCAGCGCCGCAGATCACGTTCGCGCGCTGGGCCGCCCCGTCTCCGCCCTCTACGCCTCGCCGTTGCAGCGTACGCGCGAGTCGGCCGCCCCGTTCGCGGAACTGTTCGAGATCGCACCTGTCATCGACGAGCGCGTCATCGAGCCGACCAACGTCTTCGAGGGCAAGCGCATGAAGCGAGCGGTGCTCAATCCGCTCAACTGGCGCTACCTCGTCCGCCCCGAGATCCCCAGCTGGGGAGAGCCGTACACGCAGGTCGTCGCCCGGATGGATGCCGCGATGACCGAAGCCTGGGACGACACCGACGGTGGCGACGTGGTGATCGTGTCGCATCAGCTTCCGATCTGGGTGACGCATCTCTCCGTGGCGGGCGAACCGCTTCGTCACGACCCGCGCAAGCGCCGGTGTGCGCTGTCGAGCGTCACCAGCTTCGAACGCGTCGGCGACCGCTGGCGCGAGGTCGACTACGCCGAACCCGCCTCGACGGTCGGCGCCACGGACGTGGGGGCGGTATGACACGGCGGATGACGGCGAAGCTCGCGGCATCCCTGCTCGCCCTGACACTCGCGGCCGGCCTCGCGGGGTGCTCGGGCGCGAACGACGACCTCGCCAACCAGTACAAGCAGGGTGACGGCAAGGGCTACATCTCCGGCGACGGGAGCGTGCAGGAGATCGCGCCCGACGACCGCGGGTCGGCTGTGGCCTTCACGGGCACCGCGGTGGACGGCTCGACGGTGACCAGCGCCGACTACGCCGACAAGGTACTGGTGCTGAACTTCTGGTACGCGAACTGCGGGCCCTGCCGGGCCGAGGCGCCGACACTGGAGAGCACCTACCAGGCCGTGAAGCCCGCGGGGGCCGCCTTCCTCGGCGTGAACATCTACGACGGACCCGAGGCCGCGGGCGCGTTCGACGAGACCTACGGCATCTCCTACCCCTCGCTGCTCGCGAAGGACGACGCCGAGCTCAAGCTCGCGTTCGCCTCGTGGACGCCGCTGCAGGCCGTCCCGATCACTCTTGTGCTCGACAAGCAGGGCCGCGTCGCGGCGCGCTTCATCGGTCGCGTCGAGAGCGAGTCGATCCTCAAGACGATCGTCAACGACGTCGTGTCGGAGACCACGTGAGCGACGTCGTCTTCAGCGGCGCGCTCTGGCTCGCGGTCCCGATCGCCGTCCTGGCCGGTCTCGTGTCGTTCCTCTCGCCGTGCGTGCTGCCGCTGGTGCCCGGGTACCTCGGCTTCCTCGGCGGAGCCTCCGGGTCGGTGTCGGGAGCCAGCGCCCGCGCCGGTCGCCGTCGCCTGCTTCTGGGCGTTGCGCTGTTCATCGCCGGCTTCACCGTCGTGTTCGTCGCGATGGGCGTGCTCGCGGGCACCGTCGGCCGCTTCTTCATCCAGTACGGCGACCTGTTGACGCGCATCCTGGGCGTCGTCGTCATCGTCATGGGACTCGTGTTCCTGGGCATGTTCGGGTTCGCGCAGCGCACCCTCAAACCTCAGGTGCGCGGCGGTCTGGGCCTCGTGGGCGCACCGCTGCTCGGCGTCGCGATGGGTATCGGCTGGGCGCCCTGCATCGGCCCGACCTACGCCGCGATCCTCTCGATCTCGCTCACACAGGCCGATCCCACCCGCGCCGTCGTGCTGGCCGTCGCCTACTCTCTCGGCCTCGGCATCCCGTTCCTGCTGCTGGCCATCGGCTTCGGCTGGGCGACGCGATCGGTGGCGTTCCTCCGCCGCCACATCCGTGCCGTGAACATCGTCGGCGGCGTGCTGCTGATCGCGCTCGGCGTGCTGATGGTGACGGGGCTCTGGACCGCGGCGATGTCGCAACTGACGGGGGTGATCGGTGGTGTCGTCCTCCCGCTCTGAGCGCACGGGCACAGACCCGCTGCGTCCGGCCGACCACGCGGATGCTTCTGATGCTTCGGCCGCCGCGGCGATCGCGCAGCCGAAGCTCGGGATGATCGGTTGGCTTCGCTGGGGCTGGCGTCAGCTCACCAGCATGCGCACCGCGCTCGTGCTGCTGCTGCTGCTCGCGATCGCCGCGATCCCCGGCTCGATCGTGCCGCAGCGGACGGCCGACCCGAACGGCGTGCTGCAGTACAAGACCGACAACCCGGGCCTGTTTCCCGTGCTCGACGGCCTGCAGTTGTTCGACGTGTACTCGTCGGTCTGGTTCTCGGCGATCTACATCCTGCTGTTCATCTCGCTCATCGGGTGCGTGATCCCGCGCACGAAGCACCACTTCAACGCCCTGCGCGCCCGACCGCCGCGCACGCCCGCACGTCTGTCGCGCCTCGACGATCACACCGAGGTCGACCGGGTCATGTCGGAAGGGGTGGACGCCGACGCTGCTGCTGTCGCCGCGGTCGAGCTCGCGCAGGCGCAGCTGCGCAAGGCGGGCTACCGCGTCGAGCGGTACGACACTCCCGCCACCGCAAAGCGTCCCGCCACGGCATCCGTGTCGGCCGAACGCGGGTACGCCCGGGAGACGGGCAATCTCGTCTTCCACGCGGCGCTCGTCGGCGTGCTGATCTCGGTCGGCGTCGGCGGCGGTCTCACATACACGGGGCAGACCGTGATCGTCGAGGGCGACAGCTTCGTCAACTCGCTCGGCCTCGGCTACACCTCGTTCAACCCGGGCCGCTTCGTCGACACGAACGCGTTGCCGCCCTACTCGCTGACCCTCGACAGCTTCGATGTCAGCTACGTGCCGGTCGGCGCGGCGGGACAGGGACAAGCGGGTGATTTCGCGGCGAACCTCACCACGCGCGAACCCGGCCACGATCCGCAGCAGCAGACCGTGCGCGTGAACCATCCGGTCGACATGGCCGGCGACCGCGTCTACCTCATGGGCAACGGCTACGCGCCGACGATCACGGTGCGAAACCCCGCGGGCGAGGTCGTGCTGCACGAGGACGTCGAGTTCCTGCCGCAGGGGGCGACGATGACGTCGCTCGGCGTGGTGAAGATCCCCGACGGGCTGTCGCAGCAGGTCGGCCTCGTCGGCTTCTTCTACCCCACCGCGGCCAAGCTCCACACCGGCGCGTTGACGTCCTGGTACCCGGCACTGGGGAACCCCGTGCTCACCCTCGATGTCTACACCGGCGACCTCGGCATCAACGACGGCACCCCGCGCAACGTCTACGCGCTGGATGTCAGCGGGATGACGCAGCTCACGGGCCGGAGCATCAACGTTCCCTCCCTCGAGCTGGCCCCCGGACAGACCGTCGACCTGCCCGATGGGCTCGGCACGATCACGTTCGAGGATGCGACGGCGAGCGGCGCCCGCGAACAGGTCAAGCGCTACGTGTCCCTGTCGATCCACCGTGACGTCGGAGCTCCGTGGGTGCTCGGCTTCGCGATCATCGCGCTCTCCGGCCTGCTGGCCGCCCTCTTCATACCGCGCCGCCGCATGTGGGTCAAGGCCACGCCGGGTGACGGCGTCGTACACCTGGAATACGCCGGCCTGGCGCGTGGAGAGGACCCTGCGATCGCTGTGGCGCTCGCGGAGATCGTCCGCGACCACGGTGCCGCGATGGATGCCGCGGGTACGGTGGGCTCGCCGGTCGGCGACGACGCGGCATCCGCTGCGGGGGCGGCTGCGCGCTGAGCGGACGGTTCGCGGAGCCGGCCGGCCGCAACAAACATAGGGTGCCGACGTAGACTGATCGGCATGCCCGACGGCCTCTCTCTCGACGAAATCTCCCGGCTCCTGGTGTGGACCGCGGTAGCGATCTACGCGCTGGCCTTCATCGCCTACGCCATCGATCTGGGGCGTCGTTCCGACCTCGCCATCCAGCAGCGGGATGCCGTGCGCGAGCGGGAGCTCGTGGGCGCCGTCGCGGGGGTATCTGCCGCGGCATCCACGTCGCTCGGAAGTGCGCTCGACGAGATGCGCGCCGAGCAGACCGCCGCCAAGGCGGAGCTGGAGGCGCCGCTCGCCCGCCGGACGCGCTACCTGTGGGCGCGCATCGGCACGTCGCTGACGGTGCTGGGATTCCTGTTCCACGTCGGTGGAGACGTCCTGCGCGGCATCGCGGCGGGCCGCGTGCCGTGGTCGAACATGTACGAGTTCGCCCTCACCGGCACGATGCTGATCATGGCCGTCTACCTCGTCGTGCTGTTCAAGTACGACCTGCGCTTCCTCGGAACCTTCATCACGGGCCTCGTGGTCGTGCTGCTCGGTGGCACGGTGCTGTGGTTCTACACGGCCGTGGTCCCGCTGTCCGACCCGCTGAAGAGCGTGTGGCTCGTCATCCACGTGTTCGTCGCATCGCTGTCGACCGCGCTGTTCGCCCTCGCCTTCGCGCTCTCGGTGCTGCAGTTGATGCAGGCGCGGCGCGAGCGGCTCGCGGTGGCTGCTATCGCGGCGCCGGTCGATGATGCGGGCTCTCCCGGGCCGCGTCGGGGCCCCCGGGCCCTGCGGTTCCTGCGGACGCTGCCGTCGGCGGATGTGCTGGAGTCGCTCGCCTACCGCTTCACGATCATCGGCTTCATCTTCTGGACCTTCACCCTCATCGCCGGCTCGATCTGGGCCAACGACGCGTGGGGCCGCTACTGGGGCTTCGACACCAAGGAAGTGTGGACCTTCGTCATCTGGGTGCTCTACGCCGGCTACATCCACGCGCGCGCGACGCGCGGCTGGCGCGGCACCCGGTCGGCGTGGCTGTCGATCATCGGCTTCGCGGCGGTCATGTTCAACTTCACGATCGTCAACATGTTCTTCAAGGGCCTGCACGTCTACAGCGGCCTGAACTGACCCGCGCGCGGCGGGCGCCGGCTCGCTCTCGCGACGGAAAACGGCTCGCGCTGTGGTTGCTTCCACAGCGCGAGCCGTTTTCGACAGCGGAGCCCCGGAGCCCCCCGCGGGACTACACCAACGCGGGGGATGCCGCCAGCAGCGTGCGGGCGTTCGCCGTGCGGCGGCGCGCCACCGCGATCGTCGTCGCCACGAACGCGAGGCCTGCCCAGACGAGCATGCCCGCGAACCCGGCCGCCGCGCCGCCGGCGGGTGTGATCACCGCGAGGAGCGCGGTGTACGCGGGCGTCGTGGGCATGACGTCGGCGAGGGAGGCGAGGATGCCGGGGATCGTCGACACGATGCCCGTCGCGACGGCGAGCACGCCGACCAGCGTCGAGATCCAGCGGCCCGCGCCGCCGAAGACCGCGACGAGCGCCTGGTTGACGGCTGCGAACGACACACCGGCGACGACGGCGAGCCCGGCGAAGGCGAACCAGGTGCCCGCGTCGTAATTCGCCGCGAGCTGGGCGACGCCGGCGACGAGGAGGCCCTGGGCTGCGCCGATGCCGGCGGCCGGAGCGAGGCTCCGCAGTGCCAGGAGCACCGACGGACGACGCGAGCTCAAAGCGTGGCGCGGCACCGCCTGCAGCGCGATGAACGAGCCGAGCCCGCCGAACCACAGCGCGAGCATCGCGAGCAGCGGAATCGCGGAGGCCCCGAAGAGGTTGACGCCGACGCCTTCGGCCGACACCGGGTTCGCGACGACCTTCGCGGTCGCGTCGGCCTGCTGCTGCGAGTAGGTCGGGATCTGCGACACCGCCGTGTTGAGCCCCTGCGCGAGCGAGTCGGAGCCGGTCGCGAGCTGGTTCACACCGGTGCTCAGCTGGGTGGCCCCGGTCGAGAGCTCTCCGGCGCCGTCGGCGAGGCCCTGCGTGCCGGATGCCAGTTGCGAAACGCCGTCCGACAGCGACGACGCGCCCGCAGCAAGCTGGTCGGCACCGGCGGCGAGCTCACCCGCGCCGCCCTGCAGCTGACGGGCACCGTCGGCTGCCTGCGTCAGGCCCGCGCTGGTATCGGTCATGAGCTTGTCGATGCCCGCGGAGGTCTGGCCCGCGATGTACTGCGCGGTGCCGGCGGCGCGGCCGACGGCCGCGACGGTGCCGGCGGCGGGCGTCTCGCTGTTCGGGTCGCCCAGGAGCGCCGCGATCTTGCCGCAGAACGCCGGCGTCGCCCCGGAGGCCGCGCAATCCTTCGCCAGCGCCCCGATGTTCTCGCCGAGCAGCGTCGTCTGCGTCACCGCACCGCCCGCGGCGGAGGTCGTGGCGGCCGCGGCATCCTTGAGCTGCTGGTTGACGACCTTCGCGGCGGCGTCGTCGAGACCACCGGCGAGGTCGCCGATGTGACCGCCGAGGCTGCGGGCGCCGCCCGCGAGCGCGCTGGCACCGGCGGGCAGCTGCGCGGCGCCTTCCGCGGCCTGGGCTGCGCCCGTCGCCAGCTGGTCGGCGCCGCTGGCGAGCTGCGTCACGCCGGACGACAGCTGCGTCGCGCCGCTCCCGGCCTGTTGCGCGCCGCTGGCGAGCTGGTCGGCTCCGCTGGCGGCCTGACCCAGCTGGTCGTGCAGGGTGGTGAAGCCCATGAGCACGTTGGTCAGGTACTGCTGGGAGACGGCGCCGCCGAACACGCTCGCGGCGGTCTGCGTGATCGTCGAGGTGATCGCCCCGTCGACGACGCGGCTGTCGGGGGCCGTCTGCACCTGGATCGTCGCCTTCTCGGGAGTCTTCCCCGGCGCTGTCGAGGCGACCGCGGCGGAGAAGTTCTTCGGGATGGTGATCACGGCGTCGTACGTGCCGTCGGCGAGCCCGCTCGCGGCATCGTCGGTGTTGGAGATCACCCAGTCGAGGTTGCTCGGCACCTCCGACGACCCCTCAACGAGTCCCGCGGTGAGCTGGCGACCCAGCGGCGCGGTCTGGCCGTTGATGGTCACCGCCTCGTCGTTGTTGACGATCGCGGCGCGGACGTTGTCGAGGCGTTCGGTCGGGTTGTAGAGCGCCGCGAGCAGGATGCCGCCGATCACGACCGGCAGGAGCAGCACACCCAGCACCGTCAGCCACGTGACGGGGCGGCGGGAGCGGGCGCGTTCGAGGGGAAGAGTCATGCGGAGATCACCTGCGTGGGAGAGTCGGCGGTGCCGGTGGTGAGAGCGAGCGCGGTCACGCTCGGACGGTGGGCGTCGGCGAGCACGTCGAGGGCGGGACCCTCGCGACGTGCGGAGGCGACGATGGTGAGCGGGCGGGCGTGGGCGGCCGCCGGGGCGGCGACACGGGCGGCCGCGCGATCGGTGGCATCGCGCACGAGCGCCGCCGTCTGGTCGCGGTCGGCACCGGCCAGCGTGTCGAGCCCGTCGATCGCGACGAGGGTGGTCCCGCCCGCGAGGGCGCGCTTGAGCTCGGTCAGCGGGTCGGTCGCGCCGTCGAGCAGGGCGACGCCGACGTGCGCGCGCACCCAGGCCGAGCGACCCGGCAGAAGGTGACCGGCGACCCGCAATCGACCTTCGCTCGGTTCGATGCGGCCCGCGACGGTCAGGATGAACGCGCGAGCGGCGCGCGGATCGGATGCCGTGACCAGCAGTGTGCCGCCCTGGTCGAGGCGCACCGTGGCGTCACGGAACAGGTCGACCTCTCCGATTCCGGAGCCGCCGTCGACGCGCACACCGAGGTCATCGGCGGCCAGCGCACCCTCGTAGTCGGGCTCGGGCCACGACTTGAGGGCGACTTCGCGTTCGACCGCTTCGCCCTCGATGTCGAAGTGGGGGAGCAGCCGGTCGAGCCATTTCGGCATCCACCACGCCTTGTCGCCGAGGAGGGCCATGATCGCCGGTCCCAGGGTCATGCGGACGAGGAACGCGTCGACGGCGATGCCGACGGCGAGCCCGAGGGCGATCGGCTTGATCGCGGTGTCGCCCTCGGGGACGAACGCCGCGAAGACCGCGAACATGATGACCGCGGCAGCGCTCACCACGCGCGCCGAGGCCGTGAAGCCGCTGCGCACGGCCGCGACCGCGGTCTCGCGCTCGGCGCGGCCGCCGCGAGCCCGCCGGGCGTGGACGAAGTCTTCGCGCATGCGCGAGACGAGGAACACTTCGTAGTCCATGGCGAGTCCGAACAGCACGCCCATGAGGATGATCGGCATGAAGGAGATCACCGGACCGGTGCGTGCGACGTGCAGCGCGTCGGCGAGCCACCCCCATTCGAAGACGGCCGCGACCACGCCGAACGCGGCCAGGATCGACAGGAGATAGCCGAGCGTCGCCTTCAGCGGCACCCAGATCGAGCGGAACACGATCATGAGCAGCACGAACGACAGGCCGACCACGAACAGTCCGAACGGCAGCAGTGCCGCGCCCAGGCGGTCGGAGATGTCGATCGCGATGGCGGTGAAGCCGGTGACCTTGAGGTCGATGCCGTACTTCGACAGCCACTCGTCGTGGTGGGAGCGCAGCTCGCGCACGAGCTGGGCGGTCTCGGGCGAGTCGGGTGCCGTCGTCGGCACGATCTGCACGAGTCCCGTGTCGGCGGTCTGGTTCGGGGTCGCCAGGGCGACATCCTTGACGCCGGGGATCTTCTCGACGTCGGCCTTGAGGTCGGCCATGAGCGTCAACGGATCGGTGGAGGTGACGATCGTTCCGGTGAGGATCAGGGGGCCGTTCGCGCCCGGTCCGAAGTGCTCGGCGGTCAGGTCGTAGGCCTGGCGCGCCTGACTCGACGTGGGCTGCATGCCCGCGTTCGGCAGAGCCAGCTGCAGGCTGGCGGCGGGGATGGCGACGATGCCGAGCGTGATGATGACGGCGAGCGTCGTGACCACCGGATGCCGCGTGATGAGCATCACCCAGCGGTTGGTCTTCTTCACCGCCACCGGCGCGGTCGCACCCGTGTCACTGGCGTCACCGGCGGCCTCCGTCGCGACCTCGGCACCTGTCGCGACCGCTGCGCCCGCGACCGCGCGAGAACGGCGGCGGCGCACGGCGGCGCCGCGCTGCAGCCGCGGCTTCCATCCGGCGACCCGCTCCTTGGCGAAGCCGAGAAGGGCGGGGGTCAGGGTCACAGCGACGCACACGGCGACCGCGACCGCGCCGGCGGCGGCGATACCCATCGTCGTGAGGAAGGGGATGCCGGCGAAGCTCAGTCCGATGAGGGCGATGAGCACGGTGACACCGGCGAAGAGCACGGCCGAGCCGGCGGTGCCGGTCGCCCGGGCGGCGGACTCCTCGGGCGGCATCCCGGCGCGCACTTGGTCTTGATGTCGGGCGACGATGAACAGCGCGTAGTCGATGCCGACCGCGAGCCCCAGCATGATCGCGAGCATCGGCGTGGTGGAGGAGACCGACGCGAAGGCGGTCGCGGCGTAGATCAGGGTGATCGAGAGGATCACGCCGATCAGCGCGCTGACCAGAGGGAACCAGGCGACGGCCAGAGAACGGAACGTCACGATGAGGACGAAGAGCGCGATCAGCACACCGACGACCTCGACGAGCGAGAGGCCGGGCAGGGAGTTCGAGAAGAGGTCGCCGCCGACCACGACCTGAGACCCCGCGGGAAGGGCGGCGCCGAGGGTGGCGGCCTCGTCTTGGAGGCTGGTCTTGGTTTCGGCGGGCACCTCGGTGCTGGTGCCCTTGAACTGCAGGCGCAGCAGCGCCGCCTGGCCGTCGTCGCTGACCATGCCCGACACGGTCTCGCTGAACGGGTCGGTGACGGCGAGCACGCCGTCCAGGCCGTCGAGCGCGGTGATCGCCGAGGCGATCTGGTCGGTGTAGGGCTCCTGGTCGACGCGTGAGCCGGGGGCCGCGACGATGACGTACTGGGCGCTCGTGCCGCTGGCCTGCGGGAACGTGCGATTGAGCAGCTCGATTCCCTCTTGGCCTTCGGTGCCGGGGATGGTGAAGGAGTTGTCGAAGCCCTTGATCGCGCCGGTGGCGATGCCGATGCCGACCGATCCTCCGACGACGGCGAACAGCAACAGCCACGACGTGAGCACACGCCACGAGTGGCGGTACGACCAGCGGCCGAGCGAGTACAGGAGTGTGGACACGGGTGCTCCGGTTCAGACGATCTGAGAAGTGTCGGTGAGGACAGCGAGGGACAAGGACGTTTCGATACACCGCTGTATCCGATACACAGATGTATCCTATTGTCCAGGGTTCTCGCAATCCTGAGGAGTCGATGTGAAACTGAGCGCTGGCGAAAACCGCCGCAATCGCGCCGATGAGCCGCCGATGAGGGCGGCGGAGGAAGGGGGGTCATGATGACGGACATCGCCGACCGCACCGACCGCACGGAGCCCAACGATGGCGCCCGTCCACCGAGCCAGCGCCGCGAGCAGACCCGTGCGCGCCTGCTCGACGCGGCGCACGAGGTTTTCGCCGAAGTGGGCATGGATGCCGCCTCGGTCGAGGCGATCTGCGAGCGCGCCGGGTTCACCCGGGGTGCGTTCTACTCGAACTTCGAGTCGAAGGATGAACTGTTCCTCGCGCTCGTGACGCGACTGTCGGACGCCAAGCTCGATGCCGTCGCGAGCCGCGTGCACCGGCTGTCGGGGCAGGGCCCCGTCGACATCTCCGATCTGGTGGGACAGTTGGGAGCTCCCCTCGGCGAGGGGATGGATCCGCACCTGCTCACCGAGATCCGCGTGCAGGCGCTGCGCGATCCGCGGATGGCGGACGCGTTCCTCACCCTGCAGCAACGGATGATCGACCGCATCGAAGGCTTCCTCGCGCACATCTCCGTCACGTACGGCCTCACCCTGCGCCTCTCCTTCCCCGAGGCGGCGCGGCTGCTCCTGGACGTGTCCAACGAGACCTGCACCACCGCGATGCTGCAGGGGCGCCGCGGTGACGCGGTCACCGAGGCGTTGCGGACGCGGCTCGACGCGCTCATTCCCGTACTGGTGGCGTCGGGCGGCGAGACGGCGTTCGTCTGAACGCTGGTGCCGCGCGCTTATAGCAGCGCGGCACACCTCTCGACGCGCTCGAGCCACCACGCGCGACGTTCGGCCGTGGCCGCGTGGCGACGCAGCAGTGCGGCATCCGGTTCGATGCGCCCCACCGGGAGCGTCCCCGCCACTGGCCGCAGCGGCCGTGCCGTGATGTCGGCGGCGAGCAGGGAGGCCGTGCCGAGTCCGCAGTCGTACGAGAGGTCGGGGAGCGCCGCGGCCAGCGTCACGCCCATCGCGAGTCCGATGCTCGTGTCGAGCGCACTGGAGACCACGGCGGGAAGGCCGGCTTCGCTCACGATCGCCAGGGCGCGCGCGACCCCGCCGAGCGGCTGTGCCTTGACGACCAGCAGGTCGGCCGCGCCCGCGCGCGCGACGGCGAGGGGGTCGGAGGCTTTGCGCACCGACTCGTCGGCGGCGACGGGGATGTCCCAGTCGGCGATGCGCTCGCGCAGCTCGGCGAGTTCGTCGACGGTGGCGCAAGGCTGTTCGAGGTATTCGAGGTCGAACTCCGCGAGAGCGTGCACCGCGTGCTCGGCCTCATCGACGTTCCACCCGCCGTTCGCATCGAGGCGCACGCGTCCCTCCGGTCCCATGAGGGCGCGGACGGCCCGGACGCGCGCGATGTCGTCGGCGAGGGTCTGCCCGCGTTCGGCGACCTTGACCTTCGCGGTGCGGCATCCGTCGAAACGCTCCAGGATCGCAGCGACGTCTGCGGCGGCGACAGCCGGAACGGTGGCGTTGACCGGCACGCGGTCGCGTCGCGCGTCGGGTTGGTGGTGCCAGCCGAAGTCGATCGCCGCAGCGAGCCAGGCCGCCGCCTCGGCGTCGTCATACTCGAGGAAGGGCGAGAACTCGGTCCAGCCCGCGGGGCCCTCGAAGAGGACGGCCTCGCGGTGCTCCACCCCGCGGAACCTCGTGACGAGGGGGAGGGAGACGACGTGCGCCGCGGCGATCAGCTCGCCGATGGACGGCTCCGTCACGGGAGGAAACCGGTGTGGCGCACGTGGTTCGCGGCTTCGTGCTGCACCCGAAGCTGCTGCTGTTGGTGGCTGAGCTGTCTCGCGCGCTGCTGTTCGTGTGTCATCGGCGGGCCGAGTACCACGTTGCGGATGCGGGTGAAGATCGAGCGGATCGTCATGATGCCTCCTTTCACCCACCCTCTCACGCGGCACGGCCGCGAAGAAGACGGTGACCGTAGAATCGGGCGGTGACCGCCTCCCTCGCCGCACGCTTCGCGCTCGACATCGACGGGGTGCCCCGCACCGCTCGCGCGCAGGCGCTCCTCGACGCCCTGTCCGAGCGGGTCGTCATCGCCGACGGCGCGATGGGAACGATGCTGCAACGGCATGACCTGCAGATCGACACCGACTTCGCCGGCCTCGAGGGCTGCAACGAGATCCTCAACGTGACGCGGCCCGACGTCGTCGGCGACATCCACGACGCGTACTTCGCGGTGGGTGTGGATGCCGTGGAGACCAACACCTTCGGAGCGAACTGGTCGAACCTGTCCGACTACGGCATCGACGATCGCATCACGGAGCTCGCCGCGGCCGGAGC
>Ga0207655_1003072_pt1 | contig 12711 bp, 12 predicted proteins | sample KBSM44metaG_FD_184398 | JGI IMG/M metagenome (GOLD analysis project Ga0207655, IMG submission 184398) | Miscanthus rhizosphere microbial communities from Kellogg Biological Station, Michigan, USA - KBS M4-4 metaG (SPAdes) (version 2) | ecosystem: Host-associated > Plants > Roots > Rhizosphere >...
GCTGGCGTCAGCCAATTCGGCGCCTGTGCAAAGAAGCTTCATGTCTATCCTCAAGTCCTGTGGCTCGTGACCTGGTACGTCCGAGCTTGACGTTCAAATGCAAGCAATTATCAAATGACGGCTCGCCCGCAGGGCGATTACCGGATGCCGAGAATACTTGGCCTGTCATGACTATGCCCGGGAAACCTTTGAAGGAGGCTGTTTATGCACCTGTTCGATCCCGGTACGACTGGCCAATGACCCTTCTGATTAAACCTCGTGCGTTGTTCATTGGCTTAAGCCTGTTGTGTTTGCTGGCGATCTGGCTGTCGCTGGCGTTGGGGCCGGTGAGTTTGCCGTTGTTCGACACCTTGCGCGCGGCGCTGCGCTTGGTCGGCCTGCCGATTGCCGCCGACGGGTTGGAGCAGGCCGAACTGATCCTCGGGCAAATCCGCCTGCCGCGAACCTTGCTCGGTTTGGCGGTGGGCGGGGTTCTGGCGCTGTCTGGTGTGGCAATGCAGGGGTTGTTTCGCAATCCTCTGGCCGATCCGGGCCTGATAGGGGTGTCGAGCGGCGCGGCATTGGGCGCGGCTATCGCGATTGTCGGCGGCTCGGTATTCGGTGGACTGCCTGAATCCTTCGGGCCATATCTGTTGTCGGTGTGCGCGTTTCTCGGCGGGTTGGGGGTGACGGCGCTGGTCTATCGACTGGGGCGACGCAATGGCCAGACCAACGTCGCGACCATGCTGCTGGCCGGTATTGCATTGACTGCCCTGGCTGGTTCGGCGGTCGGGCTCTTCACTTATCTGGCGGATGACGCGACCCTGCGCACCCTGACGTTCTGGAACCTGGGCAGCCTTAACGGCGCCAGTTATGCGCGACTCTGGCCGTTATTGCTGGTGAGTACCGGTGTGGCACTGTGGTTGCCGCGTCGGGCCAAGGCCTTGAACGCATTATTGCTGGGGGAGTCGGAGGCCGGCCACCTGGGTATCGACGTCGAAGGACTCAAGCGCGAATTGGTGTTCTGCACGGCGTTGGGTGTCGGCGCGGCGGTAGCTGCGGCGGGGATGATCGGGTTTGTCGGCCTGGTGGTGCCGCATCTGGTGCGACTGCTGGTCGGCCCCGATCATCGGGTGTTGTTGCCGGCGTCGGTGTTGGCGGGGGCCAGTCTCCTGTTGTTTGCTGATCTGGTGGCGCGGCTGGCGCTGGCGCCGGCTGAGTTGCCGATCGGGATTGTCACGGCCCTCATCGGCGCGCCGTTCTTTCTGTATTTATTGCTCAGAGGGCGTGCCTGATGTTGCGAGCGCAGAACCTGCAAATCCGCCGCGGTCGAAAAGTTGTCCTGACGGACATCACCCTCGAGCTTAAACCGGGCGAAGTCCTCGGCGTGTTGGGGCCTAATGGCGCCGGCAAAAGCACGTTGCTCGGCGCCCTGTGCGGAGAATTGCCGGCGGACCATGGCAGCGTCTGGCTCGATGAGCGTGAGTTGAGTCATTGGAACGGAGCGCAGCGAGCCCGGCGTTTGGCAGTATTGCCGCAAGTGTCGACCCTGGACTTTGCCTTTCGCGTCGAAGAAGTGGTCGGCATGGGCCGTCTGCCTTATCAAAGCGGTCGGGTCCGGGATGAGGAGATTGTCGCCGCCGCGTTGCGGGCGGCTGATGCGGGGCACTTGAGCGGTCGCAGTTACCTGGCGTTGTCCGGTGGCGAACGTCAGCGGGTGCATTTGGCGCGGGTGTTGGCGCAGCTTTGGCCGGGCGAGGCGGGGCAGACGTTGTTGCTCGATGAGCCGACGTCGATGCTCGACCCGCTGCATCAGCACACCACTCTGCAAGCGGTGCGTGAATTCGCCGATCGCGGTGCGGCGGTGCTGGTGATCCTGCATGATCTGAACCTGGCGGCGCGTTATTGTGATCGCTTGTTACTGCTCGACGGTGGGCGTCCTGTGGTGCTGGACACGCCGGAGCAGGTATTGCGCCCGGAACCGCTCAAGGCTGTGTTCGGGCTGGAAGTATTGGTGCAACCGCACCCGGAGCGTGGGCATCCGCTGATCATCGCCCGCTGAGGTGTTTAGGGATGAAAACACGCGTGATGGTTTTTCTGGCCGCGCTGTTACTGAGTGCTTGCCAGCATGTAGCGGTGCCGCCGGTCAGCGGCGAAATCCGGGATTTGCGCAGCGGTCAGACCCTGACCGCGCAAGAACTGCTTGCACGGTTGGCGGAACCTTCGCGGTTGATCGTCGGCGAGCAGCATGACAATCGTGATCACCATCAACTGCAATTGTGGTTATTGCAGGCACTGGGTGAGCGACGGCCTCAAGGCAGTCTGCTGCTGGAAATGTTGACGCCGGCTCAGCAACAGCGCGTCGATGACGTTCGGCATACCTCACCGCTGCCGACCGATTTGTCCGGGGCATTGGCCTGGCAGCCGGGATGGGACTGGAATCTTTACGGGCCGATCGTTCGTTTTGCCCTGACTCAGCCGTACCCGTTACTGGCGGCCAATCTGGACACGCCTGAAGTCCGTACTGTCTATGCCAAACCGCCAACATTGAGCGGTGCGCGTTCCAACGCTCCGACGGTCAGGAACGAGTTGCTGGCACAGATCAGCGATTCCCACTGCGGCTTGCTGCCTGAATCACAGATGCCCGCGATGCTGGCCGTGCAGCAGCAGCGTGACCGGCGGATAGCCGAGCGATTACGGGCGGCACCGATGCCTTCACTGTTGTTTACCGGCGCGTTCCACGCCCGCAAGGATGTCGGGGTGCCGATCCATGTGCTGGACCTGGGGGAGCCCAAGGCACCAACGGTATTGATGCTGGCGGAGCAGGGCGCTGAGATCACGTCGGCCATGGCCGATTACGTCTGGTATACGCCCACCACGCCGCCGCAGGATTACTGCGCGCAAATGCGCAAGCAGTTCGGCAAGCCGTCAGGCCAATAAAATCAGGCGAGTTTTCCACAGGCAAAAAAAGACCCGGCAAGAGCCGGGTCAAATAACCGTGATTAGCCTGATGAGGAGATAATCTGAGAGTCCGAACCAAGGGCTTTTCAGAATATCGACCAGTCTCGCGACCAGTTGTGATAATCATAGCGATTCTCATTACCAAGTCAACCGCTGATTTCTCGTATTCGTGAAACACGTCATTCCTTCGCTGGAAAGCCTCGTAATCATTGGGTTTCAGGCTGTGCGTTCGAGTGAAATTATCCGTTCAATTCTTGTGGCGAGACGAAATAGCATCCAGCTGTTTGTTCAAGGCTTCCTTGCGCTCGGCGGGAATGTCGTTCCAGTGGACATCCATCAACGCGCCTTCAATCGCATACAACAACACCTTGGACGCCCGAAAACCGCGAGTGCGCACGGCCCGATAAGCGTCCACAGCTCCCAGCCGACGCAAGTCCGAGGCACTGTGGATGCCCACGGCATGCAGCCATTGCGCCGACGTCTTGCCAAGATTCTTCAGGTGTTGCAGTTCATCATTCATCAAGCCTCCTTGCGACAGCCGAATGGTGCGTGGGCGAGCCTCTCAGCAGTGTAGCCATCAGTAGGAAAAGCGTGATTGTTTGGTCGGTTTCGACGCAAAAGCTTCTAAGAGGAAAACTCAAGAAGCGGCGTGAAAAGGCGGAGCATGTAGTCCGAGGGCGTGTGGGAAATTGAGTTTTCGAGCAAAAAAAGTACAACGTCCAGCGCAAGGCGGGGGCGCTGGACTGGGTGAGACGTCGCTTTTAGCGGGTGCGATAACGCAGGCGTGTACCGAAATTCATCGACATCAGGATCTCATCGGCACTCAGCTCTGGCGGGAAGTAGGCGCCGGAGATCTGCGCGTGGGCCAGGCTCGCGCCTTCCAGGGATGAGTTGCGAAAGTCGACGCCGCGCAAGTCGGCAGAGCGAAAGTAGGCATCGGTGAAGTCGATGCCGTCGGCGTTCAGTTCACGCAGATCGAGCCCGCGGAAGTCACCACCGACCATGTCGATAGGTCCATCTTTCGGGCGTTCATTGTTGAAGCTTGTGATGTCGTCTTTGTGCAGCAAGGCATAAAGCGGGGTGTCGAGAAGTTTTGGCTGGCTCATGTCACATCACCTGATGGTTTTATGACGCCAGTATAGTGCCACTATTTGGCAGCCGTGAAGCCGGTGAGGGCTTCACGGTTGAAATAGTTTCTTACAGACCAGGCAGGCGCTGGCGAATCTGCGCAACGACCGTATCGAGGGTGCCACTTTCATTGGTCTGGACGCGCTTGCTGCAGAGGATTTCTGCTGGCGTCAGTGCCTCGCGGCTGGCTTGCTGGGCGGCGATAACAGCCAGGTTGGCGTCGGACGGATCGTTGTTGTCCGCCTGGCGTTGCTTCAACCAGCTCTCGATCACCGCTTGTGGAGCGTCGCAATCGAGGATCAGGAACGGCGCGCCGGTGGCCTCGGCGATTTTTGCCGCGCTGTCGCGTTGGTCGCGCTTGAGATAAGTGGCATCGATCACCACCGGGAAGCCGGCACGCAGAATTACATTGGCAACCTCATGCAGGCGGGCATAGGTGGCGACGCTGGCGTCGGCGCTATAGATGCCGGCCTGCGGGTCGTTCGGTACGGTCTGTTCGCCGAACATGCGCTTGCGCTCGACATCCGAACGCAGGCGAATGGCACCCAATGCTTCCACCAGGCGCATGGCCACATGGCTTTTGCCGACGGCGGAAACACCGTGGGTGATCGCCAGGAAACGCGAAGGAATGGTGCTGTAGCTTTCCGCCAGGTTGGCGTAGTTGCGGTACTGACGCAGAGTGGTAGCGCGCTGCACCGGGTCGGCCTCGGCCGGCATGCTGAACAGGCTGACCTTGGCGCGAACCAGGGCGCGGTAGGCTTTATAGAAGTTCAGCAGCTCAAGACCCTGGTAGTCGCCGGTCAGTTCCAGGTATTGGCTGATGAAACGGCGCGCCAGGCTCTTCAGGCCGCGGTCTTCCAGGTCCATTGCCAGGAAGCCGGTGTCGGCGTAAACGTCGGTGAAGCGGAACGGTTCGTTGAACTCGATGCAGTCGAAGATCACCACTTTGCCGTCGATCACGGTAGCGTTGCCCAGGTGAATGTCACCATGGCATTCACGAATGAAGCCGTCGGCCTTGCGCTGGGCGAACAGTGGCTTGAGGCGCTCGAAGCTGCTTTCGGCCCAGGCTTGCAGTGCCTCGAGTTGCAACAGATCGGCCTTGTCGCTGAGGAACGGAAGGATCTGTTCGAAGTTCTGCCGTACCGGCGCCATGACGCTGTCCGGCGTGCCGGCTTCGTGTTCGGCAGGCACTTTCGGCGCACTGAGGTGGAATTGAGCGATCTGCGCGGCCATCGCGTCGATGTGCGCGGTGGTCAATTCGCCGTTGGCTTGCAGGGTGCTGAGCAGTTGGCTTTGTGGGAACTGACGCATTTTCAGGGCGTAATCGACAACCGGACCATCGCCGCCCAATTGTGGCGCCTCGGCGCTGCCGGTGATCGGTAGCACTTCAAGATACAAGTCATGGGTCAGGCGCTGGTTCAGGCGCAGCTCTTCGCCGCAGAAATGCTTGCGAGCTTCGAGACTGGTGAAATCGAGGAAGCCGAAATTCACCGGCTTCTTCACTTTATAAGCATAGGGACCGGTGAGTATCACCCAGGAAATATGGGTCTCGATGACCTGGAACCCTTCTACGGGATGCGGGTAGAGGGCCGGGTTTTGCAGGGCAGCGATCAGGGACTGGCTCACAGGTGATCCTTCAGAGTCTGGGGGGAAATTCAAGGCCGTCATTATGGCTGCAAGTCCGTCCGACGCAAACCTCAGAGGGCTCCTGTTGAGTATGAATAAAGTGCGTATAATCCGCCGCCATGACTCGATCTCGATCCCCCCGCACCCCTAAAAAACCACCTTCCAAGGGCATGCGCCCCTGGCTGGGCTGGGCCCTTAAACTCAGCCTGGTCGGCCTTGTGGTGCTCGCCGGGTTCGCGGTTTACCTCGACGCCGTGGTTCAGGAGAAGTTTTCCGGCAAGCGCTGGACCATCCCGGCCAAGGTGTACGCGCGCCCGCTCGAGCTGTTCGTCGGACAAAAGCTCAGCAAGGACGACTTCCTCACCGAACTCGATGCCTTGGGCTACCGACGCGAAGCGGTCAGCAACGGCCCCGGCGCGGCAGCGGTCAATGGCAATACCGTCGACTTGAATACCCGAGGCTTCCAGTTCTATGAAGGCATGGAGCAGGCGCAGCCCGTGCGCGTGCGGTTCTCCGGCGATTACGTGGCCGAGCTCTCGGCGACCAACGGTTCGAAGCTTTCCGTGGTGCGACTGGAGCCGCTGCTGATCGGCGGGATTTACCCGAAAAACCTTGAAGACCGCATCCTGATCAAGATCGATCAGGTTCCGCCGTATCTGCTCGAAACCCTGGTTGCTGTAGAAGACCGGGATTTCTACAGCCACTGGGGCGTGTCGCCGAAGTCGATTGCCCGAGCTATCTATGTCAACACCTCGGGCGGCAAGATGACCCAGGGCGGTAGTACGCTGACGCAACAGTTGGTCAAGAACTTCTACCTCACCAGTGAACGCAGCCTGACCCGTAAGCTCACCGAAGCCATGATGGCGATGTTGCTTGAGCTGCATTACGACAAGAGCGAAATTCTTGAGGCTTACCTCAATGAAGTATTCGTCGGCCAGGATGGTCAGCGCGCGGTGCACGGCTTCGGCCTGGCCAGCCAGTTTTTCTTCGGGCAGCCATTGTCCGAGCTGAAACTGCATCAAGTCGCTTTGTTGGTGGGCATGGTCAAGGGGCCGTCCTATTACAACCCGCGCCGCAACCCTGAGCGGGCTCTGGAGCGGCGCAATCTGGTGCTCGATGTTCTGAAGGAGCAAGGCGTTGCCAGCGCCGAACAGGTTGAGGCGGCGAAGAAAATGCCACTGGGTGTGACCACTCGCGGCAAGTTGGCCGACAGCTCGTTCCCGGGCTTCCTTGATCTGGTTAAACGTCAGTTGCGCGAAGACTACCGCGACGAAGACTTGACCGAAGAAGGGCTGCGAATCTTCACCAGTTTCGACCCGATCCTGCAGATGAAAGCCGAAGCCTCGGTCAACGACACGTTCAAGCGCCTGGCCGGGCGCAAGGGTTCTGATGACGTGGAAGCGGCGATGGTCGTGACCAACCCGGAAACCGGTGAGGTCCAGGCCATGATCGGCAGCCGTCAGGCGAGTTTTGCCGGTTTTAACCGTGCGTTGGACGCGGTGCGACCGATCGGCTCTTTGATCAAGCCGGCGGTTTATCTGACCGCTCTTGAAAAGCCGAGCCAGTACACGCTCACCAGTTGGCTATCGGACGACTACTTCTCGGTCAAAGGCGCGGACGGTCAGATCTGGAAACCACAGAACTATGATCGCCGTTCCCACGGCACGGTGTTCCTGTACCAAGGGTTGGCGCATTCCTACAACCTGTCGACCGCGCGTCTCGGGTTGGCGGTGGGCGTGCCGAATGTCTTGAAGACCCTGGCACGCCTGGGCGTAAGCCGCGAATTCCCGGCGTTCCCGTCGATGTTGCTCGGTGCCGGCGGTATGACCCCGATCGAAGTGGCGACCATGTACCAGACGCTGGCCAACGGCGGGTTCAATACGCCGATGCGCGGGATTCGCAGCGTACTGACTGCCGAGGGCGAGCCGCTCAAGCGTTATCCGTTCCAGATTCAGCAGCAATTTGATCCGGCGTCCATTTACCTGATCCAGAACGCCATGCAGCGCGTCATGCGCGAAGGTACCGGTAGTTCGGTTTATAACGTGTTGCCGAAAACCCTGACCCTGGCCGGTAAGACCGGTACCAGTAACGATTCGCGGGACAGCTGGTTCGCCGGTTTCAGTCAGGATCTGCTGGCCGTCGTCTGGCTGGGGCGCGATGATAATGGCAAGACACCGTTCACCGGTGCCACCGGCGCGTTGCAGGTCTGGACCAGTTTCATGCGCAAGGCCGATCCGCTGCCGCTGGATATGCCGCAACCGGACAACATTGTTCAGGCCTGGGTCGATTCGCGCACCGGTCAAGGTTCCGAAGCCAACTGCCCAGGTGCGGTGCAGATGCCGTATATTCGCGGCAGTGAACCGCCTCCCGGTGCTGCTTGCGGTGGTGAAAGCCCTGCAGAATCGGTGATGGATTGGGTCAAGGGCTGGATGAATTAAGCAAAGAGGATTTGAAGTGAACAAGTGGTTGATTCCAGCGGTGACTGCCGTGGCTTTGCTCAGCGGCTGCTCCACTGTGCAGCGTGGTTCGATCCCGGTTGAGGATGCCGGCACTGCCGTCTCCAACAGTGAGCGGATTTCGGCGAATGGCGGTTTCCGTCAATCGACGGTGAAACGTCCTGTACAAGCTCAGACTCAGGCGATCCCGCAAGGTGACACCGGGGTCGTGGTGATGGTCCCGGGTGGTGGCGCCGTCTCCTCGGCACCGATCAGCACTTCGCCGATTACCCCAGGCCCGATTACTCCGGGGCCGATTGATACCTCGCCGGTTCAGTCGGCACCGATCAATCAGGGCAGTTACAGCATGCCGTCGACGCCCAGCGGGATTCCTTCGGCGAACTCCGGCGGTCTGTCTGCCGATGAGCAACTGGACGGTCCGGTCCTGGCATTGTTGACCACCGCCCAGCAGCAACAGGCCAGTGGCGACCTTAATGGTGCATCTTCCAGCCTCGAACGTGCCCAGCGCGTTGCACCGCGCGAGCCGCAAGTACTTTATCGCCTGGCCCAGGTGCGTATGGCTCAAGGTGATGCGGCTCAGGCCGAGCAATTTGCCCGTCGTGGTCTGACGTTCGCCAATGGGCGTCCGGACCTTCAGGCCAGCCTGTGGGAATTGATCGCCCAGGCCCGTGAGAAACAGGGTGATCCGGCCGGTGCAGCATTGGCTCGTCAGAAGGCCAAGGTTTCGCTGTGATGGATATGCGCTTTCCGAAGATTGCCGAACAGTTGCTGTTGATCGAGCGCGAGCTGCGCGTTCAGGGCTGGTGGGATGAAGTACCGCCGTCTGCTGAGGCGCTCTCCAGCGTTGAACCGTTTTCGGTGGATACGCTGGATTTCGAGCAATGGCTGCAATGGGTCTTCTTGCCAAGGATGAAGTCGATCCTGGAGCAGGATCTGCCATTGCCCAACGCATCAGGGATTCAGGAGATGGCCGAAATGGTCTTCGCCTCCCGCAATGTCCAGGGCAAGGATCGGCAGCTTCAGGTCTTGCTCAAAGAGTTCGACGCGTTGATCACCGTCTCCCGCTGAATCGGAAACTGCCAGTGCTTACTGGCAGTTTTTCGCAATCTGTTTCTGTGCTTCGGTGAGGCGCTCCTGACGTTGTTGGTCGGTCAGGCGGCGCGTCTCGCCGTCGACTTCCTCCCGCAATCGCGGATTGTTCTGCAGTTGAGCCAGGTTCGTCCGAGCTTGTTCACAGAACACTCTTAGCTGGGCCTGCTGCTCGGCGACCTGCTTTTTCACTTTATGATCGATGGCCTTTTGATCGCCGATGACGTTGCCGCGCGGTAGCGCGCCCGGCTTGCCGACGGGCGGGGAGGGCGTGACCATGACGGTGGCCTCCCGGCCTTGGGGCGGCTGTGCATCGAAATGGGTGACGCCCTGGGCATCGACCCATTTATAGATCTGACCCGCCATGCACAAAGGGCTCAGGCTGATCAGCAAGCTGGCGGTGAAGATGAGCGTTCGCATGCCATTTCCTTATCGGGGGTGCGCAATTGAAGCTAACACAGTTGCGGTTTAAAGGTTTTTTCTTGCGTTCTCATGCGCTTAGTTCAATAAAGCACATTGACGGCTTGACTTGCGATGGGCGAAACAGAAGAATCCAAAGTCCGCTGTAGAGGGACTGCCAGAAGCAGACCCACTCGGCAGATCATGAGGCGCACATCCGCGCCGACCTGTTACACCCGCAACGCGTTACCTCGCGCTGGGTGGGAAAGGCCCGCAACACTTGGGACGATCCCAATACTTGCTCAGTCAGTGCTGACGTAGTCGGCGACCACCGTCGCTCATGCTCTGCCGAGAAGTAAACCTATTAAGACCCGTCCTCTTGTATGTGGGCGGTATTCTGGCGTTTTAGAGGTGAACAACGTGGAGCTTTTATCTGGCGGTGAGATGCTCGTCCGCTTTTTGCGTGACGAAGGCGTCAAATATATCTACGGGTACCCGGGTGGTGCTCTTCTTCATGTCTATGATGCCCTGTTCAAAGAACCGGAAGTGACCCACATCCTGGTTCGTCACGAGCAGGCTGCGACCCATATGGCTGACGGCTATGCCCGTGCCACCGGTAAAGCCGGCGTGGTACTGGTGACGTCCGGCCCGGGCGCAACCAACGCCATCACCGGTATTGCCACGGCCTACATGGACTCCATTCCGATGGTGGTCATTTCCGGCCAGGTGCCTAGCACCATGGTAGGCACCGATGCGTTCCAGGAAACCGACATGATCGGTATCTCCCGGCCGATCGTGAAGCACAGCTTCATGATCAAGCACGCCTCGGAAATCCCGGAAGTCATGAAGAAGGCGTTCTACCTGGCGCAATCCGGTCGTCCTGGTCCGGTCGTTGTCGATATCCCGAAAGACATGACCAACCCGGCCGAAAAGTTCGAATACATCTTCCCGAAAAAAGCCAAGCTGCGTTCCTACAGCCCGGCCGTTCGCGGTCACTCCGGGCAAATCCGCAAGGCAGCCGAAATGCTTCTGGCGGCCAAGCGCCCTGTGTTGTATTCGGGCGGCGGCGTGATCCTCGGTGGTGGCTCTGCGCCGCTGACCGAGCTGGCGAAGATGCTCAACCTGCCAGTGACCAATACCCTGATGGGCCTGGGTGCCTACCCTGGCACCGACCGTCAGTTCATCGGCATGCTCGGCATGCACGGCAGCTACACCGCCAACCTGGCGATGCACCATGCCGATGTGATCCTTGCAGTCGGCGCGCGTTTCGATGACCGCGTGATCAACGGCCCGGCCAAGTTCTGCCCGAATGCCAAGATCATTCACATCGACATCGACCCGGCTTCGATTTCCAAGACCATCAAGGCAGACGTGCCTATTGTTGGCCCGGTCGAGAGCGTCCTGACCGAAATGGTCGCGATCCTCAAGGAAATCGGCGAGACCCCGAACAAGGAGTCCGTTGCCAGCTGGTGGAAGCAAGTTGATGAGTGGCGCGGTGACCGCGGTCTGTTCCCTTACGACAAGGGCGACGGCAGCGTGATCAAGCCGCAGACCGTGATCGAAACCCTGTGCGAAGTGACCAAGGGCGACGCCTTTGTGACCTCCGACGTGGGTCAGCATCAGATGTTCGCGGCGCAGTACTACAAGTTCAACAAGCCGAACCGTTGGATCAACTCCGGTGGCCTGGGCACCATGGGCTTCGGTTTTCCGGCGGCCATGGGCATCAAGCTGAGCTTCCCGGATGACGATGTCGCCTGCGTAACAGGCGAGGGCAGCATCCAGATGAACATTCAGGAACTGTCGACCTGCCTGCAATACGGTTTGCCGGTAAAAATCGTCATCCTGAACAATGGCGTGCTGGGTATGGTTCGCCAGTGGCAGGACATGAGCTATGGCAGCCGTCACTCGCACTCCTACATGGAATCGCTGCCTGACTTCGTCAAACTGGCAGAGGCCTATGGTCACGTTGGCGTGCGCATCACCGACTCGAAAGATTTGAAGTCGAAGATGGAGGAGGCGTTCGCCATGAAAGATCGCCTGGTGGTTATCGATATCTCGGTTGACACCAGCGAGCACGTCTACCCGATGCAGATCAAAGACGGCTCCATGCGTGATATGTGGTTGAGCAAGACGGAGCGTACTTAATCATGCGGCACATTATTTCCCTGCTTCTGGAAAACGAACCGGGCGCTCTGTCTCGTGTAGTCGGCCTGTTTTCGCAGCGCAACTACAACATCGAAAGCCTGACCGTGGCGCCAACCGAAGACCCGACTTTGTCGCGTCTGACGCTAACCACTGTCGGCCATGATGAAATCATCGAGCAGATCACCAAGAACCTGAACAAGCTGATCGAAGTGGTCAAACTGGTCGACTTGTCGGAGAGTGCTCACATTGAGCGCGAACTGATGCTGGTCAAGGTCAAAGCCACCGGCGCCCAGCGCGCCGAGATCAAGCGCACCACCGATATTTATCGTGGGCAGATCGTTGATGTCAGCGCCAGCGTGTATACCGTTCAATTGACCGGTACCAGCGACAAGCTCGACAGCTTCATTCAATCGATCGGCACTGCCTCGATTCTGGAAACCGTACGCAGTGGCGTCACCGGGATTGCCCGCGGCGACAAAGTACTGAGCATCTAAACCAAATTAGCGAATGGCCTGAGGGCCAGATATAAAGGGGAAATTCATGAAAGTTTTCTACGATAAAGACTGCGACCTGTCGATCATCCAGGGCAAGAAAGTTGCCATCATTGGTTACGGCTCCCAAGGCCACGCTCAAGCGTGCAACCTGAAAGACTCCGGCGTTGACGTTACCGTTGGCCTGCGTAAAGGTTCGGCCACCGTTGCCAAAGCTGAAGCCCACGGCCTGAAAGTGACTGACGTTGCTTCCGCCGTAGCAGCTGCCGACCTGGTCATGATCCTGACCCCGGACGAGTTCCAGTCCTCGCTGTACAAGAACGAAATCGAGCCGAACATCAAGAAAGGCGCCACCCTGGCCTTCTCCCACGGTTTCGCGATCCACTACAACCAGGTTGTTCCGCGCGCTGACCTCGACGTGATCATGATCGCGCCGA